>Ga0224522_1000551_pt1 | contig 12055 bp, 11 predicted proteins | sample CFST25metaG_FD_182733 | JGI IMG/M metagenome (GOLD analysis project Ga0224522, IMG submission 182733) | Peat soil microbial communities from Stordalen Mire, Sweden - C.F.S.T25 | ecosystem: Environmental > Terrestrial > Soil > Wetlands > Peat | place: Sweden: Norrbotten County, Stordalen Mire...
AATGCAAATTCAAATTTTTAAATAATTATGTATCTTCCTAATCAAAAAGTAGCAGTTGTAACAGGGGCAGCAAGTGGTCTCGGTAAAGCTATTGCTGAAAAGTTTGTCAGTAAAAATATTTTTACAATCATCATAGCAAGAAATGAGGAGAAGGCAAAGGCTACCAGTCAATCACTTGGAGCGCTTTGTAGTTATGAAATTTGCGATCTGGGACAATTGGAATTGTTGCCGACCCTTGTAAATAAAATAATTGAAAAGTATGGACATATCGATATTCTGGTTAATAATGCCGGGATACATCTTAAAAAGCCTATGCTTGAAGTCACCGATGAAGAATTTCAACGTGTGGTTTTGATCAACCAAACTGTTGTGTTCAGTATGTCGCGCGAAGTAGGAAAACAAATGATCAAACAGAAAAGTGGCAGCATCATCAATATAAGTTCGATGGCCTCACAATATGGAATACCACAAGTCATTGCTTATACAGCAGCAAAATCAGCAGTTGAAGGTATGACCCGTGCAATGGCAGTTGAGCTTTCACCATTTGGTGTGAGGGTTAATTGCATAGCTCCCGGTTTTATAAAAACCAATATGTCGTCAAGTGCTCTTGACAATGATCCTGAACGCAAGAAGAAGGTCTTCTCACGGACACCAATGGGTAGATTGGGTTCACCCGAAGATGTGGCCAATGCTGCATATTTTTTGTCGTCTGACGAAACAGAATACATTACAGGTACTGTAATGTGTGTGGATGGAGGTAATTCAATAGGATTTTAACGCTTGAACGAATAATCATGAAAATCACAGAAGCCAAACTAGTCGTCTGTTCTCCAACCCGTAATTTTGTTACTCTTATAATCTATACAGATCAAGGGATCTATGGTTTGGGGGACGCGACCCTGAATGGTCGCGAACTTGCAGTTGCAACCTATTTGGAAGAATACTGTATCCCTTGTCTTATCGGACGCAATCCATTCGACATAGAGGATATCTGGCAATATTTTTACAAAGGTGCATACTGGAAACGTGGTCCTGTAACCATGTCTGCTATTGCCGCAATCGATATGGCTTTATGGGATATAAAAGGTAAAGCGCTAAATACCCCGGTTTATAATTTATTGGGAGGGAAGAGTCGCGATCAGATTATGGTATATTGTCATGCCAATGGTACCGACCTATCGCATACACTTGAAGTAGTGCATGAACATCTTGAAATGGGATATAAAGCGATAAGGGTTCAATCTGGAATCCCGGGTATTGCCAGCACTTATGGAGTAGCAGCAAAAGGGGAGAAATACGAACCTGCTACTCGGGGATTGCCTCATGAAAGTAGTTGGAGCACAGAGAAATACTTAAATTTCATGCCCAATCTGTTCAGTGCTGTGCGCAACAAGTATGGCGATAATCTTCATTTACTTCACGATTGTCATCATCGTTTAACACCTATCGAAGCAGCACGATTTGGCAAGGATGCCGAGCCTTTTCATCTATTCTGGATGGAAGATCCGGTATCAGAAGAACTTCAAGAATCGTTCCGTTTAATTCGTAATCATACAACTACACCTATTGCAGTTGGCGAGATATTCAATTCTGTCTTCGATTGCAACCGACTGATTACAGAACAGCTCATAGATTATCTACGTATGACTATTGTGCATAGCGGAGGTATAACACCTCTTCAGAAAATAGCACATCTGGCAGAGGTCTATAATGTACGTACAGGTTTTCATGGTGCTACTGACTTATCGCCCGTTACGATGGCAGCTGCTTTACATTTTAACACGGCCATTCACAATTTTGGAATTCAGGAACACATGCCGCACGATCCTTTGGTTGACGAGGTATTCCCTCACGATTACCATTTCAACGATGGGTTTATGTTTATTGGCGATAAACCCGGACTTGGTGTAGATCTCGATTTAGACCTTGCTTCCAAATATCCTTATCAGCGTGCTTTCCTTCCGGTAAACCGTCGAGAAGATGGTACGATGTGGAACTGGTAATTTAGCTTTCTTACTATTTGAAACATATTATTTTTCCCGAAATCAACGCTGTTGTATTGGATCCATGCATCCCTGGAATTTAATATAGTCTTCCGTCCTCCAAAGTTATAAAGACTATCTAGAAAAGAGGTCGATGCTCCTTTTCCGTTTATGAGACTGTATCTGTCGATCTCTATTTTTCTGGAGGCATTCGTTAACCCAACTCCTCTTAAAGTTGGGTTAACCTTTTGAATTGTTCCATCTTCGATATATACCATTTTCATGGATCAGCCGGAGACGTTGAGTAAAAGCAATGAAGCCTTGCAAAAACAAATTGATGGTATAAAATAACTCCATCATTTCGACTTCTTTTGAGAAATCTGCTTAAAGTATAGATGTTCGGATTTAAGAGATCCCGGTCCTATGAGAAACCTCCCTCTAATACCGCCCTAATATTCCTATAAAACGCTTCTTTTAAGAGTATACAACAGCACATAAATACCAAATGAATTCACAGAGCCTTCACTATCCCTTCGCCATGACTCCACTAATATAGGGGAGTCATGGCGAAGGGATGCCGGACCCACGCCGGACTCACGCCGGACCCAATGGTAGTAATACCCCTGATATAGAGTAAATTAACCTAAGTAAAATAGGAGTTATAGAAGAATAAAATTATATAATACTGATTATAAGTATATTGAAGGCTAAAACAATGAGAATTATAATCAAATTGGGATAGCAAATGCCCTTCAAATTTAGGGACTGATCAATTACTGTTGCTATTTTGTTACTTCATAAACAAAAAGCCCTTACAATCTGTCAGATTATAAGGGCTTTTATAAAAACTCCAAAGTACCCGGAGCCGGGATCGAACCGGCACGACCTCACGATCATCGGTTTTTGAGACCGACGCGTCTACCAATTCCGCCATCTGGGCTTAAAAGAACGAGTTTGCATTCCGAGTGCAAAAATAAGGATATTTTGTGAATTCACAAGAAAAAAATGATTTTTCATAAAAGTCTCTCATTCAATAGCTCGCCCTTCAAAATTTATTAGTAATTTTGCCAAACACTTTTCATGAACCCCGTAAATAAAGAAACAATGGCATCTGAAGTAAATATTTTTTCTGGTCGGAGTAGTCGATACCTGGCAGAAAAAATTGCCGAAAGCTATGGCACTAGGTTGGGAAATGTTGTGATTACCGATTTTGCTGATGGAGAATTCCAACCATCTTTTGAAGATAACATCCGCGGTAATACTGTTTTTATTGTACAGTCAACTATCCCTCCCGCTGAAAATCTGCTCGAGTTATTAATGATGATTGATGCAGCTCGTCGTGCCTCTGCCCGTTCAATTGTTGCTGTGATTCCATATTTTGGTCTCGCACGTCAGGATCGTAAAGACAAGCCACGTGTTTCTATTGGCGCAAAATTAGTAGCGAATCTACTTACTGCTGCAGGTGTTAATCGAATTATTACCATTGACTTGCACGCTGAACAGATTCAGGGATTTTTTGATGTCCCCGTTGATCACCTGTTCGCTTCGTCAATTTTTATTCCTTACATCGCAAAAATGAATCTCCCAAATCCTGTTATGGCTACGCCCGATACAGGTGGTACGCGTAGAGCAGCTGCTTACGCAAAGCGTTTGGAGATACCTTTCGTTATTTGCTATAAGCAACGCGCGAAAGCAAATCAGGTTGAAACCATGGCCTTAATTGGCGATGTTAAAGGTAAAGATGTCATCCTTGTTGATGATATTATCGATACTGGCGGCACTATCGTAAAAGCTGCTCAACTAATGATGGATAATGGTGCTGCAAGTGTTCGTGCATTTTGCTCGCATGCTATTTTGTCGAGAGATGCTGCTGAAAGAATAGAAAATTCAGCTTTTACTGAAGTTATTGTCTCAGATACCATACCTTTGCACAGAGAATGGAGTAAAATAAAAGTATTGTCGACAGCTGATCTTTTTGGACAGGTTATCAAACGTATGGTTAACCATGAGTCAATTAGCTCACTTTTTAATTTGAATCTTTAATCAATCAATAAATAAAAATCAATTATGAAAGCAGTTTCTATTAGCGGTTCTCTTCGCGAGAACGTAGGGAAGAAAGATGCAAAGCGCAATCGTAGGGATGGTCGCATTCCTTGTGTGGTTTACGGTGGAAAAGAACAAATCCACTTTTCTGTAGATGAAAAAGCATTTGGCCCATTAATCTTCACTCCTCACACCTACTCTGTTAACCTCGATATCGATGGAAAACAGTTGCAAGCAATTATTCAGGAAGTACAGTATCACAAAGTTAGTGACAGTGTTTTGCATGTCGATTTTTTCGAAATCAATCCTGCTAAACCCGTTACATTAGCTATTCCTGTATTCTTTGATGGTGTTTCTACTGGTGTATTAAAGGGTGGAAAATTAATCAAGAAGTATCGTAAGGTTAAAGTACGTGCTCTGATTGAAAATATGCCAGATGAAATCAGGGTTGATATTGCTCACCTTGACATTCTTGACAGCTCAAAAATTAGTGACTTAAAAATTGAAAACTTAGAGTTTCTTGATCCTAAGAATTCAGTTATGGCTTTTGTTAAACCAACACGTGCAACTGCTGAAGTTGCTGCTGCTCCTGCTAAGAAATAATCAGGGGTTTAATAAACCAATAAAAAATAGCGAGACCCATTTAATGGGTTTCGCTATTTTTGTAAAAGGAATCAAAGGATCAAAACTGATCCCCAGAATTATAAAGAAAAAATTATCACATAATGAAATATCTGATTTGTGGTTTGGGTAATATTGGCGATGAGTATGTAAATACGCGTCATAATATTGGGTTTACGATACTTGATGCTTTAGCTAAAGATTTTGGTGTGACGTTTACAACAGAACGCTTAGCGATGGTGGCTGAAGCAAAATATAAAGGTCGTCAACTGATTCTGATTAAACCAACAACCTACATGAATCTGAGCGGGAAAGCCTATCGTTATTGGCTGAAACTGCATGATATTCCTCTGGATCGTTCTTTAGTTGTTTCAGACGACCTTGATTTAGATTTTGGCGTATTCAGAATGAAAGGAAAGGGGAGTGGCGGCACACACAATGGTCTCAATAACATTATTGAGGTAATGGCTCGAAATGACTACCCCAGATTGAGAGTTGGCATTGGCAAAGACTTTAACCGTGGACAGCAGGTAGATTATGTACTGGGCAAATGGAAAAAAGAGGAAGAGAGCGCATGGATTGAACGGATTCCGGTTGCAGTAGAGATGATAAAAAGTTTCACCACTATAGGTCCGGCACTTACTATGAATCAGTTTAATAATAAATAGACAAACTATTCATTATCTTCAGCATACCACTCTGCAAAAGAAGTGACGGTTTCGCGAAGGAACAGACTGTGGAGTTTTACATTTTTTGGTAACTTCTGCTTTAAAACTTCTGCAAAGTATATTAAAAGATTTTCGCTGGTAGGCTGATAATCTACTGTTATCAGCTTTCCGTAAAGCTCTCTTGATTCATCATTGATCAGTGCCGCACTATCTTTATGCAAAACCAATGCATGATCATACAGATCGATGATATTTTCGCGGACAATACCTTTTAACAGTTTGAAATCTATTACCATTCCGTTGTCGGAAGAACCGGGGTTATTAACCGGCTCTCCCTTAACAGTAACAAACAGTTCATAAGAATGACCATGAATATTTCTACAGGGCCCTATATAGCCCTTCAACGCATGGGCCATCTCAAATTTAAATTCCTTGGTAATCCTTATAATCGACATAGTATGCTTTGCTTAAACGTAAATCATTTCAACGATCTTTTCAAGATACAGTTGATCTGTTTCATCAAAAGTGTTTAATGTTGAACTGTCAATATCAAACACCCCAACAATTTCTCCGGTTTTATCACGTACGGGGACCACAATCTCTGACTGTGAACGGCCATCACATGCTATATGTCCCGGAAAGTCATGGACATTTTCAACGATAATCGTTCTTTTCTGGTTAATACCCGTCCAACAAACCCCAGTATCTTTCTTTAGAATCTGACAAGCTACCGGTCCCTGATATAGTCGAACAGTTAGTTCGCCATCATTGAGGAAGTAAAAACCAGTCCAAAAGAAACCATCCATTTTATGGTGAAGAACAGCTACTATTGTAGCCATTCTGGAATTAACATCATTGGTTTTGGTCAATAGTTCCTGTAGTTGGACAATGATTCGTTCATATCGTCCCGACTTTTTCTTGTTGTCCATTGATGAATTTTTAGCGTGCAAAGATAGCTATAAAGTATTAAGCTCTCTCCATCTCTACCGTAAAGTGTCGCATGATGGGTGCTTCGTAAGTGATTTTAAGTCCTCTGGTTATGGTATCCCTACGATCCCAAACGTTCTTGAGTGCTACAGCTACCACATCCATGTGATTATTGGAGTAAACCCTACGTGGGATTGCTAAACGAACCATTTCGAGTTTTGGATAGCGGTTTTCGCGTGTAATAGGATCGCGATCGGCCATCATTGCTCCTATCTCAACACCACGAATACCTGCTTCAAGATAAAGCTCTACGCCAAGTGTTTGTGCAGTAAACTCTTCTCTTGGAATACGGTGCAAGACTTTAGTGGCATCTACAAAAATTGCATGCCCACCTGAAGGTTTCTGATAAGGGATTCCAAACTCATCCAGTCGGTTTCCTAAATAAGCAACCTGCTTTATTCTGGTATCGAGATAATCGAATTCTGTACCTTCATCCAATCCTGCTGCCAGTGCATTCATATCACGTCCACTCATTCCACCATAGGTAACAAAACCTTCAAACATGATGTTGTAAACGCTTGCCTGTTGAAAAAGTTCTTTCGAACGCATGGCAATGAAACCGCCCATATTGACGATAGCATCTTTCTTTGCACTCATCGTCATGGCATCTGCATTCGCAAACATTTCTTTAACAATAGCTTTAATGCTTTTATCGGCATATCCCTTTTCGCGCATCTTGATAAAATAGGCATTCTCAGCAAAACGGGCAGAATCGAAAACTACCATCTTGCCATATTTATTGGCAAGTTGACGAACCTCGCGGAGGTTTTGCATCGAAACAGGTTGTCCACCTGCAGTGTTATTTGTGATGGTGATGATGATAAATGGAATGCGATCGCCATATTGCTTTAAAGCTTTTTCTAATTTTATAGGATCTACATTGCCTTTAAACGGATGTTCGTGTTGGGTATCGAAAGCCTCATCAATAGTGCAATCTAGTGCTATTGCCTTACGGAATTCGATGTGTCCTTTGGTGGTATCAAAATGTGAGTTTCCCGGGACTACATTACCTTCTTTCACCAGTGTTGAGAATAAAACATTCTCGGCAGCTCTGCCTTGATGTGTGGGCAAGAAATGTTCGAACCCAAGAAGCGAATAGATGGTCTCCTTTAATTTGAAATAGGATGATGCTCCTGCGTAACTTTCGTCACCCAGCATCATAGCACTCCATTGGCGATCACTCATCGCACCTGTTCCCGAGTCGGTTAACAAGTCGATAAATACTTGCTCGCTTCTGAGGTTAAACAGATTATACTTGGCTTCTTTTATCCATATTTCGCGTTCTTCACGTGTACTGCGGCGGATGGGCTCCACCATTTTGGCTTTATATGATTCTGAAAAAGGGATTTCCATGGTTGTAAATTTTTAATAATTTGAACAATTATGATGAGCATAAATAAAATGTATTTTATTTTATGCGATCACGATAAAAAATAAAAAAGTATGGTCTTATGGACAAATTGGGAGTGATTGTCCGATGGAATTTAAGAGATGCAGTTATAAAAAATACTACTTAATTCCATCTGACCAGTTTAATTCAAACTATTAGCAGACGAAACTATCACGTTTCTTTATATGCATGTACCGACAGATGCTCAATGCAGAGATAAGACTGAGTAAAAACATGTTGTACAAATTTTAATGCAAAAAAAGTATTTCTATTTATTAAAAACAAGTAGGTTATACTTTTTTTTAATTTGTACAAAATTACGCAATTGAATCAATTAACTCACTAAATTCGCTATTTGAATTCAATCTGCAAAAGACATGAAAAAATTATTGACCATTGTATTGGTATTTACAGCCTTACATGCTTTCTCGATCAATTTTGACGAGTATTTTGAAAACAGAACCCTTCGCATTGATTACTACCATGCAGGTAATTTCAACACTGAGGAGTACTTTATTGATGAAATCAAAGCAGAACCTTATTGGGGAGGATCGCATGTTAATCTGATCGATACTATAGCTTACGGCAACTACTTTGTTAAGGTTTTTGATGTGGCCTCTAATAAAATGATCTATTCAAGAGGGTATTGCACCTTGTTTGATGAGTGGCAATCAACCCTTGAAGCTAAACAAACCAAAAAGAGTTTTAGCGAAACTGTAGTGATGCCTTTTCCCAAGAAAAATGTCCGTGTCGAGTTCTATAGCAGAAGCAAAAAAGGTATCTACGAAAAGAAATTTGAGTATACCGTTAATGTAAAAAGCTATTTCATTAATCCTGAGCGTAAGCTACAATACCCTGTTTATGACGCTTATATCAGCGGAGACCCTAAAAACTGTGTAGATATTGTATTGTTACCCGAAGGTTACACAGCCGATGAGATGGATAAATTTAAGGAAGATTGTAAGAAATTCGCTAAATCATTATTTGAATTCGACCCCTATACAAAGAATAAAACTAAATTTAATATCCGGGCTGTTTTGGCTCCTTCTCTTGAGTCAGGAGTAGATATTCCAGCCCAACATATCTGGAAGAAGACCTTACTGAATACTAGTTTCTATACTTTTGACAGTGAAAGATATTTGATGACCAGTGATAATAAGAGTCTTCGCGATATGGCTGGTAATGCTCCTTATGATCAGATCTATATTATTGCAAATAGCAAAAAATATGGTGGCGGAGGTATTTTTAATCACTATTGCGTTTCAGTAAATAGCAACACTTTTGCTGCGAAGATATTTGTTCATGAATTTGGTCATGGATTTGCCGGTTTAGCTGATGAGTATTTTGATTCTTCAACTTCATACAATGATTTCTATCCACTCGACATTGAACCCTGGGAGCCCAATCTAACCACATTGGTTAACTTCGGTAGTAAATGGAAGAATCTTTTATCTGCCGGAACCAAAATTCCCACCCAGGCTAACGAAGAAAATCCTTTACAGTTAGGTGTTTTCGAAGGAGGTGGATATGTTACCAAAGGAATGTATCGTCCGGCTACAGATTGTTTAATGGATACTTTTAGAGGAAATGAATTTTGTGGTGCTTGTAAGCAAGCAATTCAAAAGATGATTGATTTCTATTGTCAGTAAAATAATTTGCTTTTTGTGTCGGGTACAGCTATTTACATTAAATCGTTCACTATTTATTACTAATTTTGCCGCCCTGAATATCAGGATACTTATGAAAACTAAAGCTCTATATATCATCACCTTAAATTTTGGAGGACAAATAAATGCCAATAACAAAACTCGACCAAATAGTCGAGGCTGTCAAGTCTCGACCCCGCAAGCGTTTGATTGCGGCCTATGCAAATGATGCGCACACTATTGAAGCAGTAAGCAAAGCAATAGAACTAGGTATTGTTGAAGCCACGCTGGTAGGCGATACTGATCTAATTGAACGAATCTGCAAAGAGCATGGATTCGATGCTGGAAAGTTTAATATTATTCACGAAACAGACGAAACAAAAGCAGCAACAAAATCGGTAGCCCTGATAAATAATGGCGAAGGAAATCTTTTAATGAAGGGTCTTTTGAGTACTGATAAATACATGCGTGCAATCTTGAATAAAGAAACCGGATTGATGAATCCGGGAGCTACGTTGAGTCATGTAACCGTTATTGAAAATAAAGCTTATTCGAAACTTCTGATTTGTGGCGATGTTGCAATAATACCACAACCTGATCTGAAACAGAAAATTGCTATTGCCAATTATCTGATCGACACTGCTTATGCTTTAGGAATTGACATTCCAAAATTAGCATTGATTGCTGCTTCCGAACAGATGCTGGCTGTTATGCCTGCTTGTACTGATGCTGCTATTATCTCTAAAATGGCCGAAAGAGGTCAGCTAAAGAAAGCATTGGTAGATGGTCCGCTGGCTTTGGATACTGCTATTGACAAGGAATCGGCTGAGATTAAAAAACTAACAAGTGCTGTTGCAGGAGATGCAGACTGTCTGTTATTCCCAAATATTGAGTCGGGAAATGTTTTTTACAAAACCTGTACAAAGCTTTGTGGATCAGAATTAGGTGCATTTGTAGCAGGAGCAAGGGTTCCGGCTATTCTTTCATCTCGTGGCGATTCTTCGTTAACCAAGATGTATTCAATAGCGCTTAGTGCTTTAGTATCTAAACAGTAAAAGAAAAAAGATGGAAGATTTTAAAATTCTTGCCATTAATCCCGGTTCTACTTCGACAAAGATTGCGGTTTACTTTAATACAACCCCTCTCTTTGTTAAAACGATTAGGCACTCAACAGAAGAACTGGCCGGGTTTGATAAAATTACTGATCAGTATTCGTTTCGCAAGGAAATTATTTACCAGGAACTTAAAGATGCTGAGATAAAACTTGAAGATCTGAGAGCTATTGTTGGTCGGGGTGGTATCGTTAAACCAATTCCTTCGGGAGTTTATGAGGTTAATGATGCCTTGATCAGAGATCTAAAACATAGTCAGTTAGGAGAGCATGCCAGCAACTTAGGCGGTTTAATTGCTTATGATATTGCACGTATACTTCCTAATGCAAGAGCCTTTATAGCCGATCCGGTTGTAGTTGACGAATTATGTGATTATGCACGAGTAACCGGTCATCCTTTATTAAAAAAGGTATCTATTTTTCATGCATTAAACCAAAAAGCCATTGCTCGCGAACATGCTAAAAGCATTATGCGAAACTATGAAGATATGAATCTGATTGTAGTTCATCTAGGCGGTGGTATTTCTGTTGGGGCGCATTGTAAAGGGAAAGTCATTGATGTAAATAATGCATTGGATGGCGATGGTCCTTTTTCACCAGAACGCAGTGGCACATTGCCTGCCGGCGATTTAACCAAACTCTGTTTTAGCGGTAAGTATACACAGAAAGAGGTGATGAAAATGATTTTAGGTGGCGGTGGTTTAGCTGCTCATCTCGGAACAAACAATGCTTACGATGTTGAACAAAAAGTGATAGCAGGAGACGAACATTATAAGCTGATCTTTGAAGCGATGGCGTATCATGTGGCTAAACAAATTGGAAGTATGTCGCCGGTTTTAAATGGCGAGGTAGATGGAATACTGATTACAGGCGGAATCGCTCATTCAAAGTTATTTGTTAACCTGATCATTCAACGTGTTTTCAAAATAGGTCCGGTATATGTATATCCCGGCGAAGATGAAATGCGTGCACTTTCAATGAATGGACTGATGGCGTTGAGGGGTGAACTTGAACTAAAGATCTATCAATAGTCAAAAAGCAATTCTAATTTATTTTAATAAAATGGGAAAGAGACCTTTTTTAAAAAGAAAGGTCTCTTTTTTGTAGGGGAGATTTTTTTATACTTAAATCAATGGTTGTTTATAAAGTCAAATTCTCGTTTTAATCTTCATAAAATTGTTTTTATCTATAGGTTTATTCCACCTGTATAAATTGTAATTTAGCAAAAAAATACAAAGAATGGTACCCCAATTTAAAGTTATGAATGACTTTAGTGAACTGATAAACACTTATGAAGTATTAGATAATATTTCTGATGTTGTTTATTTTACAGGAGTTGATCATAAAGTTATTTGGGCTAATAAAGCATTACTTATTTTATTAGGTAAGGATGAAGGATCACTTATTGGACAGTATTGTTTCAGCGCAATTCAAGAGAATGGAAGCAAGTGTGCTAAATGTCCATTAACTAGAATAGTAGAAACAGGCGAGACTCAAGATGGTGAGATGGATCTTAAAGGAAGTGAAATCTTTCATGTAAGGGGAATTCCAGTAAAAGATAAAAACAACAAAGTCGTTGGGATCATTAATTTGTCCAAAGATATTTC
>Ga0224522_1000552_pt1 | contig 12032 bp, 11 predicted proteins | sample CFST25metaG_FD_182733 | JGI IMG/M metagenome (GOLD analysis project Ga0224522, IMG submission 182733) | Peat soil microbial communities from Stordalen Mire, Sweden - C.F.S.T25 | ecosystem: Environmental > Terrestrial > Soil > Wetlands > Peat | place: Sweden: Norrbotten County, Stordalen Mire...
CATAATCTTCGGCGTCGGATGGAGCATCAAAATTTATTACCAGATTGATATCTTTAATATCTATTCCACGACTTAGCACATCGGTTGCCACCAGGACACGGGTTTTACGCGATCTGAACCTCAGAAGCATCTCTTCCCTATCTTTCTGCCCCAGATCTGAAGAAATGCCTTCAACATGATAATCTTTTGACCTCAGACCCCTCACAATCTCACTCAATTTCTTTTTGGTTGAACTGAATATTAATATACTGGTGTATTCAGGGTTATCGGCAATGATACTATTTATCAACGGCAACTTCTGACTGTCGTTAAGCATATAGACAGCTTGTATTACCCCTTCGGCAGGTTTCGACCTTTCAAGAGCAATCTCCACAGGGTTTTTCATAATATGTTTCGACATAGACCGTATCTTGAAAGGAATGGTGGCGCTGAACATCAGGGTCTGACGTATTTTTGGCAAATAGGAAATTATTCGCATAATATCATCATAAAACCCGACATCAAGCATCCTGTCTGCTTCATCAAGAACAAGTACCTCTATCTGGTTGAACTTTACATAGCCCTGATTAAGATGTGAAATCAACCTTCCTGGAGTGGCCACTATAATATCGGCTCCCTTTGACAGGGCGACTTTCTCCTGGTCCCAACCGATGCCGTCACCACCCCCGTATACAGCCAGAGATGTAATGTTCAGAGTATAAGCCAATCCCTGAATTTGCTGATCAATCTGGATAGCCAGTTCACGTGTAGGTACCAATATAAGAGTGTGTGTATGAACTGGTCGTTTTTCTGATATAAAATTCAATATTGGCAGCAGAAAAGCAGCCGTTTTTCCGGTTCCGGTCTGCGCACAACCAATCAGATCCCTGCCGGCAAGAATCACCGGAATAACCCTTTCCTGGATTGGAGTTGTTTCCCTGAAACCCATGTAACCAATTGCTTCCTGCAACTCCGGATTCAGATCTAAATCATCGAATATCACTTATGTACTAGGAGTTTAATTTGAATCCCCGCGAGCGCATTGGCTTCGCCGAGTTCTCCCGCTTAGGCGGGATCGGTTCTGCGTTGCTAGCTGCAAAGAGCTTCAATTATATAATTGGCGAAGATAGTGAAAAAAGTTGAGGAAAAGACTGATTGCTTGGAGACCGGTCACGGATGCAGAGTGCATGTCAAGGCCAGATCAATACTTTCAGCATTTTGAATCCTTGACGCAAAGAAATAAACTCTAAACGAGTGACGCGAAACATTTAGCGAATCAGGGAAGATTTTAAAACTTTTCACGGTACCTTCTTGTTTAATGGTTGATATTGATTAGTTTATACTATTATTTGTAACTTAGCATATCTTTTTTAGTTTATGTTACCACATCCCGGACTTGAACGAATCAATAAGATATTACTCTTCGTAATACTAACCAGCATTGTATTATATTTTGGAAGAGGATTCTTTGTACTGATCAGCTTTGCAGGTCTTCTGGCAATGCTTATGACACCGGTATCAAACAGACTTGAAAATCGCGGAGTTTCAAGAGTCATTTCGTCTCTTATTTCTGTAATGATCATTGTTGTAATATTTTCAGTAGTTATCCTGCTTCTTGCTGCTCAGATAGGTAACATAGGAAAGGAACTTCCTCTTATATTATTACGATATGAAGAAATAAAACTGGATTTACAGCGATGGGTTAACGACAGCCTGGGTGTGAGTTCCCAGCAACTGAGAGTACATGCATCAGAAGTATTTAATAATGCGGGGAGTTTTCTTACTAATTTTATTAAAAACACAATTGCTTTTATAGGAAGTCTGTTCGTGGTTTTGGTATTTATCTTTCTGTTTTTAATGCAGAGGACTAAATATGAAAAATTTGTGTTAATGCTTTATAAGGAAGAGAAGAGAAATAAGGCAAAAGATATGATTGACAGAATCAGCCAGGTAGCCCAGCAATACCTCACAGGACGGCTCGTTGCTGCCTGCATTATGGGAATATTGTTTCTCATTGGTTTTTTGATTGTTGGTCTGAAAAACAGTGTCATTCTTGCTTTGATTGTCGCCATTATGACCATCATACCATATGTAGGCGCTTTAATCGGAGGACTTGTCCCTCTCTTTATTTCAATGATAGACGGAAGCTTAAATCAGTCGATCTGGGTTGTCATCATTATATTAGCTATTAATACTATCGATCACTATATTATTGAACCTTATGTAGTTGGAGGAAGTGTAAACATTAGTCCCTTCTTTACAATTTTTGTCCTGATTCTCGGAGGTTTAATCTGGGGTATCCCAGGCATTATCTTATTTCTTCCTTTATCCGGAATAATTAAAATTGTTTTTGAAAATGTTGAGGGTTTGCAGCCTTATGCATCTCTCATCGGAGACCAGAGAGATTCTTCAAAACCTAAAAATTCATGGGCTGGCTTAAAAAGAATATTCTCCCGGAGAAAAAATGAATAATACCGGAATTCCTTAAACGCCTTATCTTCATTGCGCATTCCCAAACGGGTTCATAGAGGTTATTGCCGCTGGATTAAAGGATAATCTTTAATGAGGTAGTTCTAATAACTTTCTCAGATGAGCGAGAAAGTTTTAAATAATTTTCTCAAAATGAGAATGAACCTTCTTTCTTAAGAAATGTTACTATAAAAAGAAATATATTTCAAAGTGACAATTATTCAGCCGATTAGACAAATTGAATCAGAAATTTCTTTTTGCTTTTTTTCTGGCACAAACTTTGTCTATTCTTTTATGATATGCAAAATCTAAGCTTTTACATATTGGTTTTAAATAGAATTAAAGTATAAAAACACGCATCATGGGAACCACTTCAGTGCGGTATTGGGATGATAAAAAGGATAAGCTGAAAAAGAAATTTAAAAATCTTACAGATAAGGATTTGAGTTTTGATGAAGGCAATGAAAAAGAAATGATTGAGAGTTTGGGTTCAAAGCTTGGAAAATCTATAAAGGAACTGCTCAGCATTATTATAACACTTTGATCAGATTCTGATAAGAACTTATTCAGAATCGGTCAAACCGATTATTAATTTAAGTATTTACGAATAAAAAAGCCTGGCACAAAATGCCGGGCTTTGTTTTAAAGAATCGTTTTGTAAGTGCCAGTGAGATCCTGTTAAAATATTGTGTTAATTATTTCAACCGGTGATAGGTTGTGCTTCTCTTTTTGCTTCTTTTGAGTCGTTTTTTGTCGTTTGGCCAATGTCGGAGACTTCTACTTTCCCTCCATCATATTTTCCGGCCACGCTGTCAAGGAGTGAATTGAATTTCGTCTTTATCGAATCCAGATAATCCTCTCCTTTTTTAACTATTTTATGCCGGCTTTCAGAACCTTTATCCGGAGCAAATAATACCCCGATCAATGCACCGGCAGTGATACCAGCCAGTGCCCCGATAACTACTTTTCCCGAGATCATAATTTTAAGTTTTAAATGATTAATAATGAAAATTAAATCAGCAATAAAACCTGTGGGAGTATAACAATTTTATTCAGCTTTTGTTAGTATGGAGTTGTATTTATTTTTACCTCTGCGTGATCTTTGCGGATCAGATCCAGTCATAAGGTGTTTCCTGATAAACATAATAATTCAACCAGTTTACAAAAAATAAGTTAGAATTCGCGCGCCATTTTATCACGGGTTTTGCTTTTGGATTATTATCAGGATAGTAGTATTCCGGGATGTCAATTGCCAATCCTTTTGCCAGATCTCGTTCATATTCATCTTTGAGCGTATTTGCATTATACTCAAAATGGCCGAAAACGAAAATCTGCCGACTGTTTTTTGAGATAACCACATGAACACCTGCTTTTTCTGACCAGGCGGCAAGCGTTAATTCAGGATGTTTTTGAATATCTTCAATTCTGTTTTCTGTATAACGCGAATGAGGAGAGGGGAATGTATCATCAAAACCCCGGAATAAGGGTATTTTATTATCAGTGATCTGGTGTTCAAATACTCCGAATAATTTTTTCTCCAAAGGAAATTTTTGAATCCCGTAATGATGATATAAACCTGCCTGCGCTCCCCAGCAAATATGCAGGGTATTGGTTACATTTGTTTTACTCCAGTCCATTACCTTTGAAATATCTTTCCAGTAGTCGACTTGCTCAAATTCGAGATTCTCTACCGGAGCGCCTGTAATTATAAGGCCGTCATAACGTTTGTGTTTAATCTGGTTAAATGTTTTGTAAAAAATATTTAAATGCTCTTTAGATGTATTTTTTGAATCATGCTTATCCATAAAGAAAAAATCAAGTTCTATCTGCAGCGGAGTATTTGACAGAACCCTTATGAAATCGGTTTCAGTTACAATTTTAAGCGGCATCAGATTACATAATGCAATTCGCAAAGGACGAATATCCTGATGCGATGCACGTTGTTCATCCATAATAAATATATTTTCATTCTTAAGGATGGTAATTGCCGGCAGATTATTCGGGATATTTATAGGCATTGCTAAATTCTCTTTTTTTCTGGCGCTAAATTATACTTTTCAAATGTGAATAAGGTAAAATTTCATTATATAAGTACAAATGATTAATTGTTTAAGTTCAAATTTAACTTCCTTTTGGTTGCTATCTGATCCCAAAACAAGCAATATTCCTTTTAAGTTTGTTTCATCAATTTTATGCATACGTTAGTCAAAATTGGAAAAGCGTTAATTATTATTGTCAGAAAACACTATCGTGAATGTATGTAAGTGACTATCAATGTATACTTACAGAAAGTGTCTGCAAAATGTTTAATTTCAATATTAAATCAGCATAAAAGATATGGCTGATTTTTACCAACCCCCTCTTTTCATACACTAACAGTCAAGTATCAGGGATAATCACCATTTTTACCACGAAATTCAAAAGAGTTTAAATCCCCGTTTATCAAAACTTGTCCTCAATGTGTTGATCTTTATTGACTTCTTTAATAATTTTATTTTTTGGTTCGGACTAAGATATATGAAAAACAAAACGATCGTTAAAACGAAGAAAGATATTAATAATCAACAAGATGTGGAATTCTTAAGCAAAAAGAATCTTATGATTAATAAACCCACCGTTAACGCCGTTCATGATGAATTTGCCGTGGAAGGTCATGAAGACTTCTATAGTTATCTAGAATGGCTCGGTCTGGCAAAAAAAACAGATCTATTGGTACTTACCTCTTCGCATCATTACTATTTCGAAGTTGAAGATCTTAAAAAGGTGAAGACGGTAGTAAATCTAAACCAGTTAAACAATATTAAAAGATTAAAAGATTTTCTTCAGGGTATATATAGCGTATTACCATACAAATGCCATTTTATCGGCTGTTTCACCGACAATAAGAACCAAAATATCTTTATGTCCTCCAAGAAGCCTGTTTATCAGATCGATAGCGACGGGAATAATTCTGAAGTTGACTCTGGGCCATGGAGTTCATTCCTGAATATGTTATATGGGATAATCGATTCAAAAACAAACAGGTATCTGACTAAAAAATCTGTTCAGATGATGCTTGAGGAAAGAGGTCTGAAGATTCTCGATATAACAGAATTTAACGGACTCACTTATTTTTGCACTCAAAAGGACAAACCGTCTGTAGAATAATTATTACATTAGTCGCGTAGTTTATAGTTTTTTAGGTATAACGCGAAATCCCTGACATAAGGCATTCTGGTTTATGGATGTTTTTACTAACAATTATCAGCTTCAAAATAATCCTGGATCGAAGAGTCGGAATCTCCTGAAATATTTACTGAGTTGCATGGAAATTTTAACGATTCTATTAGCATTTCAGTCTTCATATTTTATAAGCTATTCTGAAAAGTGGAAGTTTTTCTTTACTGAAAAAAATTTACTTCTCCTCTTCCTCATAATTTTGCCTTTCTGGCTTATAATACTATATCTGGTAAGAATTACTGGTATTTCCACCAGGCGATATAAAGTTCTTTCATTACTCTATTTGCAGGTGTCTGTTTCGATATTCTGCCTCCTGGCTCTTTATCATTTGATTTTCAGGTTATATCCTGTTTCAAGACTATTCATGGCAGGACTGCTTTTGTTTGGATTTATTTATTTATTCTTCGGAAGGATATTAATATATAAGATTTTTAAAAGGCTGGGTGAGAAGGATGATAATCATGTGATCGCTATTATAATCGCAGATGATTCTTCACTGGATTTTATCGAAAATCTCCTCTCAAATAAGAAACTGGGCTACAAAGCTGTAGTAATATTTACAGAATCAGCTCAGATAAAAACCAGGTATGAAAGCAGTTCAATAATTCTGCCTGAAAGATTTACCGAAATAATACACGATATGATAGAGGTGGATTTTGTTGATGAGGTCCTTTATTTAAAAGAGAAAACCGATGCCACAAAGGTTCGTGAAATCTTAACATCATGTGAAGATCTCGGGGTTACATTCAGACTTAAATCTGCTTCCTCCAAACCAAATCTTTCCAGCGCAGTCAAAACTGATATTGCAGATGGCAAATTTCTGAGTTTTATTAACATTCCAAATAATTCATATGCCCTTGCTGTAAAGAAAACACTAGATATTAATATTGCTCTTTTGATGATTGTTGTTCTGTCTCCTGTTTTCATTATTATAGGTTTGCTTATAAAGCTGACATCCCGGGGTCCGGTAATAAGTAAACTTTCTAAAGTTGGATGGAGGGGTCGTCAGATAAAAGTCTGCAGATTCAGGACTATGCATTCCAATACTGATAAGAGAAATGCTTATCGGGAATCTAAAATAAAAGCTTCAGGATCTGAATTCGAAGAGGATCCGCGCATAACAAAAATAGGGAGATTTCTTCTTAGGTCTGGGTTGGATCAACTTCCGGAATTGTTTAACGTTTTAGAGGGGGAGATGTCAATTATAGGTCCCCGGCATCCACTTCAGAGTGATACTGTAAAATCTTTTAAAAGAAAGTACTCCTGAAGGTGCCCGATATAAAAAATGTTGATCCTGAACATGTTCTTATTAGTCTTAAATCCTTTTATATGTTTGAATCTGAAATTTTTGTGCGGAACAGAAACGGAGTAAAAGTACTTGTAATCTCGGCTGTGATTCTTTTCATCACATTGATTGCCAGTTCTCAAGTCGCAGACATCAAGTGGTCGGTTGATGGGAATTCTTACTATCGTATTGAGAAAAATGAACTCCTTCAATATACTTTGCCTGATAATAAGCCGGTTGTGGTATTGTCCAAACAACAACTTACACCCTCCGGGAGCACGAATCCTTTGCAATTCAGTTACTACCTTTTATCGGGCGACCAGCAAAAAGTATTGCTATTCACGAATACAAAAAGGGTCTGGAGACTTAATTCAAAAGGTGATTACTGGATGCTTGACAGGAAATCAGGTTCACTAAGTCAATTGGGCAAAAGCCTTTCCCCATCCTCGTTAATGTTCGCCAAGTTTTCCCCTGATGGGAATTCTGTTGCTTATGTCAGCGGAAACAATATTTATGTTGAAGATTTGGGCACGTCTCGGATTAAGGCCCTGACAAGCGATGGTTCAGTAACACTTATTAATGGTACTTTTGACTGGGTTTATGAAGAAGAATTTGCCTGTCGCGATGGATTTCGATGGAGCCCCGACAGCAAAAAAATTGCCTTTTGGCAGATTGATGCAAGCAGCATCAGAAAATATTATCTGATTAACAATACCGATTCCGTCTACTCTCGGGTTATTCCTATTGAATATCCTAAGGTTGGAGAAAAACCATCATTATGCAGGGTTGGCGTTGTGAATATTGCAGATATCAAAACCACATGGATGAACATCCCGGGCGATCCTGCTCAAAACTACCTGGTAAGAGTGGAGTTTATTCCTTCCACCGATAATTTGATCATTCAACAGCTCAACCGTAAACAAAATTCCAGCAAGCTTTATATATCTGAAGCAGCTACCGGTAAAGCTAAAATGATAGAAGAAGAGACCGATCAGGCCTGGGTTGATATTTTTCAGCCCGGAAATCCATACTCAATTAGTTTTACAAATAGTTTTATCTGGCTGAATGAAACAAAGAGCATACTCTGGGATTCTGAAAAAGATGGCTGGAGACATTTATATCAGGTATCTCTCGAGGGGAAACCGGAAAAACTTGTAACTAAAGGCAATTTCGATTTTACTGACATAACATTTGTCGACCATAAAAAAGGGTATGTATATTTTATGGCTTCTCCTGTAAATGCAACCCAGAACTATCTGTACCGCACCAGGCTTGATGGTAATGGTACTTCCGAACTGGTAAGTCCGGCATCTTTGAAAGGAACTCATAGTTATTCCTTCTCACCCAATGGCAAATATGCAGCTCATTCATTCTCAAACAGTTTTACACGTCCTGCCAGCGAATTTATCATGGTAGCCAATCAGAAACCATTAAATGAAAAAGAAAGTATTATTGCCCGGCTCGATTCTCTTAAGGTTAAACCTGCTGTAGAATTCTTCAAAATAAGAACTGCAGACAGTGTTGAGATGGACGGATGGATGGTTAAACCTGTAAATTTCGATCCGGCAAAGAAATATCCTGTGGTTTTTTATGTGTACACTGAACCTGCCAGAGCTACAGTTGTGGATGCTTATGACAATACCAGGAACTCCCTCTACATAGGAGACATGGCAAAAGACGGTTATATCTATATTTCACTTGATAACCGGGGCACGCCTGTACCAAAAGGGGCAGCCTGGAGAAAATCAATTTACAGAAAAATTGGACAGATCAATATCCACGACCAGGCAATGGCGGCGAAGGAAATACTAAAATGGGATTTCGTTGACCCTGACAGAATTGCCGTATGGGGATGGAGTGGTGGAGGCTCTGCCACTTTGAATCTTATGTTCCAGTATCCTGAGATATACAAAACCGGAATTGCAGTTGCTGCTGTAACTAATTTACTTACTTACGATAATATCTACGAGGAACGATACATGGGGTTACCACAGGAAAACAAGGAGGATTTTATAAAAGGCTCACCAATCACCTATGCAAAAAACCTCAAAGGGAACCTGTTGTATATTCACGGAACGGGAGATGATAACGTGCATTATCAGAATGCCGAGATGCTTCTCAATGAGTTGGTCAAATACAATAAACAATTTCAGTTTATGGCCTATCCTAACCGGACACATGGTCTTTCCGAAGGAGAAGGTACGTTTGTTCACCTGGCAACTCTTTATACCAGTTATTTAAGGAAGAATTGTCCTCCGGGTGGAAGGTAATCTGTTCATTTCTTTTGCTCCTCCAAAAGAAATGAACCAAAGAAAAAGAGGCCGGAAATGCCAACTTCAGCCAAAACGGGCGCCTGCTACACTGGCCTTAATGGCACTACCGTTTTGGCTGCAGTTCGCACCATTTCCGGATTGCCCTCGCACTTTAATTAGAAAGTTTAGCAACAATTTTAAGATAATTGGATTTCAAATGGCCTCAGAGAATTTTGGGATAAAGCGATTGTTTTGAAGCTTGCTGGGAGGGCCTGCTGTAAGCAATACTGTCCGAGGAGGACAAAGGACGACGAGTTGTATTGCGCGGGCAAGCTTCAAAACAGGAGCCACAAAATTATCTGCAGCCTTGAATTTTCTTTGGTTACTTTCTTTGTTTCAAGACAAAGAAAGTAACTGAAAGTAAAACTATTAATACAAGATTCTGACCCGTATTGTATGCGGGATATTCTTCAGATCTTTCAGGACTGAATCATTAAGCTCAGTATCAGTTTCCAGGATGACATAACCCAGGTCAGCGTCGGTTTGAAGGTATTCAGCTGAAATATTGATGCCCCTTGAAGAAAAGTAATGGTTTATCTCGCCCAGAACGCCGGGAACATTCCTATGAATATGTAAAAAGCGTTGTTTGGCAGAGTTGGCCTGAAGAGCAATCTCGACAAAATTTACAGCTCCGATGGTTGAGCCTGTATCACTGTATCTTACAAGTTTTTCAGCTACCTCCAGTCCAATATTGGCAAGAGCCTCGAGGGTGCTTCCGGCAATGTGAGGTGTAAGAATTACATTATTAAAATCCTGTAGATCATTCTCGAATGGCTTATCGTTCGATGACGGCTCTTTCGGGAAAACATCAGCCGCAACCCCTGCCAGGTGTTTCGACCTGAGACCTTCAACAACAGCCTTATAGTCAACAACATCACCGCGCGATGCGTTAATCAGGCATGATCCCTTCTTCATTTGAGCAATCTGGTCACCTGAGATCATATTCCTCGTTAAATCTGTTAACGGAACATGAACAGTAATGGTATCAGAGATTCTTAACAGTTCGTTCAAACTTGATACAGGTTTTGAATTACCCAGACTCAATTTCTTCTCAATATCATAATAGAAGATATTCATGCCAAGGCTTTCGGCAAGAATGGATACCTGCGAACCTATATGTCCATAGCCAATTATACCAAGGTTTTTGCCTCTTATTTCTACCGAATTATTGAACGATTTCATCCAGATTTTCTTATGAGCCAGGGCATTTTTTTCAGGGATGCCCCGCATGAGCATGATACACTCAGCTATAACCAGTTCCGCAACTGAGCGAGTATTTGAGAAAGGGGCATTAAATACGGGTATTCCAAGCATTTTGGCATCCTGAATATCCACCTGATTTGTGCCTATACTGAAACATCCGATAGCAAAAAGTTTGGGAGTCTTGATTAGAAGGTCTTTACGAAGTTCAGTACGGCTTCTGATCCCAATTATATGGGTAGTTTTTAATTTCTTTTCAAGTTCCTCTCCGGATAATGCCCCATTCAGACATTCAACATCGGTGTAGCCATTTTCCCTGAAGAACAGGTTGGCATTCTCATGGATCCCTTCCAGCAAAAGGACTTTGATCTTGTTTTTATCAAGTGAAAAATTTCTCATCAACAGACTATTAAGGATTAAAATAATAATCTAAATTAATAGCATAGATTAATTCGTGAAAAGTAAATAAAAGAGTCCGTTTGTGCAAATAATTTAAAGTGGTTTCGGTTTTTTGATGATAATTCAACTTAAATGAGTCTGGGAGTCTTATTGTCTGAAAGGTGAGAAATTCTTACGTTGATATTTGGTTTGCAAAATTAAATGTTACTTTATTGTCTCAGGTACAAAGAAATGAGCAGATATTTAAAATATTTATGCCCTTCATTCGTCTGTTGAATAAAACAATCTCTTAAATGAGTCCTAGAGAGTCAGAAAAAATCGGAGCTGTTTATAAAGACGAAAGTAAACGTCTGCTCGGCTATATAAGAAACAGAATACACGATAAGGTAGAGGCTGAGGATATACTGCAGGATGTCTTCTACCAGCTTACCATTGGCTTCAGGGACATCAGGAGGATTGAAACACTGACAGTATGGCTCTATAAAGTGGCCGATAATCGTATCACCGACCTCTTCCGCAAGAAAAAGTATGCCAGAATCAACTACAGTGAAAATGCAAAAGTTGATGAAGACGGCCCTCTGGCACTCGAAGAGATTCTTCCTTCGTTGGGATCGACACCCGAAGAGGAGGAGATAAAGGAAATGATTTGGGAAGCCATCGATGAGACTCTGTCAGAACTGCCTGAAGAGCAGAGAGACGTATTTGTTGCAAACGAGTTCGAGGATAGAAGCTTCAAAGAGATATCTGAAAAAACAGGTATCGGAGTCAATACCCTCATCTCGCGGAAAAGATACGCTGTTCTTGCCTTGAGGGAAAAATTAAATGAATTGTATAAATTACTAAAAAACAACTAGTATGAAAACGTTAAGAATTTTAAAGTACGTGGGATTTGGTATTCTTGGATTAGGATTCATCACCCTGACAATTTATCTCGTAATGTGTCTATGGAACTCACTGATTCCATTATTGTTCCACGGACCTGTCCTCACATTCTGGCAGACTGCCGGACTCTTTCTTCTGTCGAAAATTCTTCTTACCGGAATAGCTCCCGGACCACATAACAATAACAGGAGAGAGTGGCGTAGAAAATATCATGATAAATTCAGGCCAGGCTGCAATTATGATGAGAATAAAACTGCTCCGGAACGGGTATAGATAATAACCGGCTT
>Ga0224522_1000554_pt1 | contig 11989 bp, 6 predicted proteins | sample CFST25metaG_FD_182733 | JGI IMG/M metagenome (GOLD analysis project Ga0224522, IMG submission 182733) | Peat soil microbial communities from Stordalen Mire, Sweden - C.F.S.T25 | ecosystem: Environmental > Terrestrial > Soil > Wetlands > Peat | place: Sweden: Norrbotten County, Stordalen Mire...
CCAAATAATTGCTCCTTTTATTTTTTCTTTTTCTTTCGTTAAAATTTTACAAACTTCAGGAATAGCGGCATCACCACTAATAGCAAAAAAGATTGGACCATACGGCAGAAGAAAACTTCCCCAATTAATTAAACTAAAGTTGACGCCTTTCATATGGAAAAAACAAACCGCCGAAATAGATAAAAAAAGTAAAATCAAAATTGCGGTTAAGAACGATTCAGCTCGAACCATAAGTTTCAAACCGGCAAAAACAATTAAAGCTTCAAGAGCAAATAAAATTGATGAGTAGATAACTAAATTTCCGCCAAAATATCCTCCTAAAAGATTCTGTAAAAAAGAACCACCCAGAATAATATAAGCAAGAATAGAACCGAAACCAGCTAAAATACAAAAAAGCGCGACAACATTTTTCCATTTTTTACCAGCATAGAGTTCGACATAACCTGGAATCCGATGAGCATCTTTAGTGGCGAGGATAACTTTGGCATAAGCTAAGTGAATTAGGCATTGGGCGACAGTTAAGAACGGAAAAAATATTAAAAAAGGAATTAAACCAGCTTTAGTTATGATAAAAGGCATAGTAAAAAGACCAGCGCCGGTAATTGTGCCTACTAAAGTCAAAACTGCTAAAACGTATTTTTTTGACATCTTAAAAATTGCTAATATTAAAGGTTAATTACTAAATGTATTGACAAATTACTATTTATATGCTATATTTAAGTCATAGTCAATTAACCAAGCACTTTATACAGGAGGTAAATCATGGAAGTTCTTTTATCAATCGTGGTTGTTGGCGCAACACCGGCAACAATAATTTTACACGCGCTAGGCCTCTGCTGATAAAAATCAGCAAAAATGCTTATTGCGTCGGGGAACAAATTCGTTTGTTCCCTTTTTTATTTTATCTCAATCTCTCCGGTTTTTATTTCTTCTTTAAACTTATCGTCCCCAATCGACCAACTAGCTAGCTTTTCTAAAAATTTATCTTTCTCTTCTTCATTCATTAATCTTAACTGGCTAGCTTTCGATTGTATCGGCTGAAGCTTAATTTTAAAACTATTTCCATCGGTTATAATTTCGGTGCTTAATTCTTCTTGAGTATCAACGGAAAAATACTGATCAAAAACAAAATTTCCTAAGGAATAAAAAATTGGCTTGTCTTTATAAATTTCTATACCGCTAACTACATGAGGGTGATGAGCAATAATCATATTCGCACCAGCATCAATTAGTTTATGAGCTAAAACAATTTGATTATTAGCTGGAGTATGTTGATATTCCGTTCCCCAATGCATTTGCACTACCACTAAATCAACTTCACTTTTTAGTTTTTTAACCTTAGCCAACAACGCTTCTTCGTCAACCGTTCCATAAACCATGCTCGCCCCGATCAGCCCAATTTTTTTATTATTTTTTTCAATAATCACTGAGCTACAATCACTAATTTTTCGATCTTCACAACCGGAAAAATCGTAATTTAAATTTTTTAAGTTACTGGCTGTTTCCAGTATACCAACCTGACCTTGATCAGACAAATGATTATTGGCGATATTAAAAAAATTAAAACCATAATTTTTTAGTCCACCGATAACTTCTGGCGAAAAAGCAAAGTCATAAGCATTGTCTGGCTTATAATGAGCACCTTCGTTAGTAACGGCTCCTTCTAAATTAGCCGAAACTAAATCATGCCCCTTAAAAATTCCGCTCTGATCTAAATCTGAAAAAAGATAAGACAAGCCTTGCGCGCCCATCGCTTCTTTGACATGGCGATCAAGCATTAAGTCGCCAAAAAATAAAAAATTTAAAGAAGAAATTTTTGTTTCTGGCAAAACTGCTTGGTTTTTTTCTGGTTTAATAAAAAATCCAGTAATATAACTAGTAGTACTTTTTATATCTGGTTGATTAGCTAATAGCGCCGAATTAGAATTATTAAGTAGTAAAAAATTAGCACCAAAAAAATTAGAATATTTTAATAAAACATACGTTGCTGGCGGAGAATCAACGGCCATTTTATAAACATCATCAAAAGAATAATTAGCTAAAATTTCTAAACTTTTTTTATCATCAGCCTGCGCTTCGGCACTAGTTTTATAATGGGAAAAATCCGTACTTGATAAGACTAAAATCTTCTTGCTTTTGGATAATTGAAATATCTCTTTGGCTAAATTTTCTGCTTCTATTGAAGACAAATTAGGACTTAAAACTAATGGCAAAAACTTAGCTTTTGGAAAAGTTTTTTTAATAAAGGCAGTTTCGGAATAAATTGAATGTTCTTTAATAAAAACATCTTCTTCAACAGAAATATTTTTATTCAAACTTAGTTCTTTCAAAGCGTCTTTATCAACTGGCAAATCGCCATAAGGAGTTGACCAATCTTCAGCTGAAGAAATAATTTTTCCAACCCCCGCATTAAAATGATTAGGCCCAATTAAAATTATTGTATCATAATCAAAACCGTCTAAATTAGAGAAAAAATTAGCGATTAAATCTCCGGCTAAAAGATGGTGAGGAATCACCCCAGCAACTGGCGCGCTTATTAAATTAAGATTACTTTTTTTAAATTCATAAAGCTGTTCATAAAAATTCTTATCAGCCGGAAGCGAATAATGCTTAGCAATTTTTGATTTCGCTGTTATATTCTTAGAATTAAGAAATAGAAAAATATCTATTCCGGCAAAAACTATTAAACATACCAATAAGCAGGTTAGAGTTAACCTGCTTATTATTTTTTTATTTTTAACTTTTATATTTTCCACAAAACTTTTTATTTCTTAATTTCTAGTGACCAAATATCTTCTGATGGCAAAGTTCCTTGGCCATCGTAAACTTTAGTTTGCCATTCCTCATCTGTCCAACGATTATCCAACCCATCAGTAGTTTCATAATGGCGATAAGTTAAACCAGCAACTAAGCGCGTCCCATTAATATCTTTTACCGCTGTATAAATTAAATATGGTTTGCCAGTCGCTTCATAAACAATTTTGGAATCAGGAACATCGGTAAAAATATCGGCGACTATGCCAGCCCTGCGCTCTTTAGTGGTTAGTTCCTTACCAGACAAAGGCTCAACCAGAGAACTTAGATCTCTAGAAATTAAGCGTAGTTTTTCAAAATCAGCCTCGCTAATAACCTCATTTTTTAATTCTTTTTCTGAAATAGTTTTGAAAAATTCTGTGGCCGAAATAAATTTATCATAACGATCCTTAAATTCGTCAGGCATAAAATCACGCGCTTCTAAACCGCTCTCCGTAGCCTGGCTTAAAGCAAGAATTCGGCTCCAAAAAATTGGATCAGCTTCAACATAGCCTTTTGGCACTGGCGGAGGTATGCCTTCTGGCGCGCCACCACCCATTTCCGCATAAGCCTGCTTAGCATAAAGTAAAGTATCATGTTTTAATTCGGTATATGAACCCAAAACATCGCCCAAATTCTTTTTCTGCCAAGCCTCAGTCTTCATAAAATAAGGATAGCCTTGAAAATAACCACCTAGTAAAGACCGATAAGTACTGAGCCAGCCCCAATAGATATTTTGATTCCAAGTGTTTTCTGGCAAAGCGGAAAATTCTTTAGTTAAAATATCAACAACTTTAGCAACAACTTTAGTTGAATCTGGAAAATTTTTAGCTACCCAAGAATTAAAATAATTTTTAGCCAAATTATTAGCTGGGCTTAAAACCGAAATTGGCATCAAGGAAGTGGCCATAGAAGGCAAGCGCTGGCCAGTTTCCGCATCTGGCTTTTCATCACCTTGTGTTAATTTTCCTAAAATATAAGCGTCTGGAGTGAAACGCTGACCCATAAATCTAAATTGCATCGTATCGGCCAAAAGTTCCTCTTTAGTTTTTTCTGGAACGCTATCACTAATAATAGCTTCGGAAAGAATCTTTGGCGTAACCAAACTTTTCAAAGCCTCAGCTTTAAAGGCATCAATAGTTTTATTATCAGCAATTTGAACATCAGTCGCTTCATCGCCAAAAATATTTTTCATTGCCACCGTATATTGCACTGGGGTTAAATCGTCAGATTCACCGACAAAAAAATCAATTAAAGAATCAGTATCGCTCCAAAGATCAGCTAAATTTTTATCGCCGACTTTTAAAGTATTTATCTGCCCAGTAATAATTAAAGCGTCGCGAGTTTGTTCGGGACTCTTCAAAGCAAATCCCATTCGGCCATACCATGTCATGGCCATAAAATAAGTTTTTAAAATCTTATTTTCCGTATAATGAGAACGCGGGGTGAATTGCGTATAGTCATTAAGAAATTCTGTTCGCAAAGGTGTAAATAAAGGCGATGGGGCGATTGTCTTAGCAGACGCAATCAATTTCAATTCCGCTTCAGCCGTATCATGAATCCATTGATCGTTTAAATCGGTTGTTAGATTGGAAAAACTGGCCATGATATCTGGATTTTCAGAAGCCGAAGCGCTGTTTTGAGCATCTTGAGCATCCATATACTCAGCATAACTTTGAAAATCACTAGGATTTAATTGTTTTACCTCAGTGTTTTTATCAGCCGATAAAATTGCTAGTGGCACAAGATAATAAACCGTTAAGCGCTGATAAGAATCCTTTAAATTTTGATTATCAGTTGAGCGATAATTTTTTAAAGAGTCGTCATACAAAACCTGAGTCATTTCTTTTAAGCGCGGTTGAAGTTTTTCTTCTTCTATTTTTTGGAAGCTGCGATCAATTAAAATATGATAAAGATGTAAAGCATAATCGCTGGTTATAAAAACTGAATTATAAGGTTTACGCTCAAAATCAAACTGGCTTCCTCCAATACCCACATAAGTATCAACAAAATCATCTTGTCCTGAAGTTTGATCACCAATAGTTTTATTGTCAGTTATAAAAAAGTTGTTTTCTTCTAACGCAGCTTTTTGAGTATCAGTAAACGGTAAGTTTTTCTGAAAACTAGCATCTTTAAAACTATCTAAATTATATATTTCAGATAACTTAACTTTTTCTCCAGATAAAACTGCTATCACTGTCTGATTAATTTCTTGAAATTCAGCAAAGACTGGTTTAATGAGTATAAAACTAAATAATTTTTTTCCGCCTTTAACAAGAGAATCGTTTTCGGCAACTTGAGTTGTCTGATTAGTTTGCTTTTTAAAATTTAATTTAGCCAATATTTTATCAAAACTATTTGTTGGACCATAATTATAAATGACGACCGCTAAAATAATAACCGTTAAACAAGAAAAGGCTGGAACTAAAATTTTTGGTTGAAAAATTTTCATAGAAAAAGTCTGTCTTTGCCGAGCCATAATCTTAGCCCATAATTCTCGATAGAAAGATTCGCGCGGTTCGACAAATTCGTAAGCGAGGGATTTAATTTTCTCCTCTGTCTTTAATAACGACTCCTCTTCAGAGTTATTACAATCCTCTTTATTATTCTTAAAATCGCTCATATATTAATGGATTAGAATATAAAACAATAAAATTTTATCCCGCTTTTTATTCCTTTTTTCTGGAAGCATTCTAGCGCCCGATGAATCAAGACTGAAACGTGAGTTTTTGGGATATTTAAAGTTTCAGCAATTTCATAAATTTCTAATTCAGCAAAGTAACGAAGTTGAATAATTTGGCTATAACGCTCTGGTAAAGTTACTAGAATCTTCTCAATCGCCATTCGGTTGCGTTTTCTTTCAACCTCATCTAAAAAATTAACACTAGGAATAGAATTTTCTTCTAGCTCGGTTAAATTATCACTATCTTTACTCTTGTCTCTCCGATAATAATCAACTAGCTGATTAGTGGCTATTTTATATAGCCAGGCTCCAAAAGGGTAGCCGCGGTTTTCGTATTTTTTTAAATTAACGAAGGCTTTTAAAAAAACATTTGACATAATATCTTCACTCGCTTCTCGATTGCCTGTTCGCCTAAAGATATATTTGTATATTTTAGGAAAATAATGATCATATAAAACCTTAAAGGCAATTTCGTCAGTTTTAGCTCGTTCAACTATTTCAATCTCATTTTCCAAAATTAAATTATCTGTCTCCATATATAACAACGCTCAAATTAAAAATAAATTACAAAAAGAGGAAGGCTTTAACCTCCCCGCTTAACTATTTAATTCCAGTTTTTAGTTTAACCTCGTAAGCCATTTCTTCTATTTTTCTTAAATTAGATCGGGCCTGATCATATTTAGTTCTTAAATATCCACCCATATCAAAATTAATCAATTCGCCAATAACTAAATTTATTTCTTGTTTCACTTCTTCGGCTTTTTTAAAATTTCCAATTGCCGCTTGATTAGTCGCGTAACGGACTAGCTCGCCGGTAAAATCACATATCCCGCCCAAATAACTATCGTAATCTAATTTAACTTCGGGAATTTTATCTAATTTTTTTCCCGCTAAAAAATAATAAAACATTTTTGCTTCCACATACTCTTCCACCGCGGCTTTATACGAACCCTCATCTTCATTCCGATTAAAGCCAAAATTTTTCTCCATTTTTTTTAGCGACGCTTCAATAATATTGAAACTTTTTTCCGCTTCGCTTATTTCTCCGCGATGTAAAGCAAAAATTATTCGTTTTGAATCATGTAGGATCCCATTAGAGATAGAAATAATTTGTCTTCTTTCTGATTCTGATTGTTTATAATCGTCTCTTAACTTGCTGATAAATTTTTTATTCAACATAAATATAAAATAATTAAACAACTCTAAAAACTTCTTCCAAACTTGTTTCACCGTCTAAAGCTTTTAAAACTCCGTCTTGAAGCATCGTTACGGTCCCATGTTTAATTGCTTCTTGTTCAATCTCGTAGGCAGTGACATTGTCTTCTTGAATTTTTTTCTGCAAATCTGGAACCATCTCAATGGTTTCATAAAGTCCTAAGCGTCCTTTATAGCCGATGTTACTACATTTATCACAACCTTTACCATGATAAAATTTTAATTCGGTTGGAATAACGGCACCAGTTGAAGTATTTATTGAGGCCAAAATTTCTTTAGCCTGATTTAATTGGGCTTCTGGAATAGTTATTTCTTCTTTGCAATAAGGACAAATTTTTCTCACTAAACGCTGACCAATTGTACATTCGATTGAGCTAGCCAAAGTCTGAGCATCAACCCCTAAGCCAGCAAAACGAGAAATCGCTCCGGCTGCATTATTAGCATGAATAGTTGATAATACTAAATGTCCAGTTAAAGAAGCTTCGATGGCAATTTTAGCGGTTTCTTCATCACGAATTTCACCGATCATCATAATATTCGGATTTTGACGCAATAAAGAACGCATCGCCGCTGGAAAAGTATAGCCTTCTTCAGGGTTTATCTGCGTCTGCATAATTCCTTCCAAATGATATTCAATCGGATCCTCAACGGTAATTATTTTAACATCTGGTTTATTTAAAGAATTTAGGATCGCATAAAGCGTAGTGGTTTTTCCCGAGCCAGTCGGGCCAGTATTGATAATAATCCCTCTGGTTTTTTTCATGGAAGCTTTTACTGAGTTCAAAGAATAAGAACGCATGCCTAATTTTTCCATATCTAAAGTGTCAGCTTGCGAAGACAAGACACGAACAACAACCGTTTCTCCATAACCGCCGGAAATAATAGAAATACGACAATCTATTTTTTTATCTTTTAAAAATATTCCAAAACGGCCATCCCAAGTTGCTCTCTTCACGTTCGTCGGGAAGTCGGCGGAAATTTTAACTTGTGATAAAAGCGGGAGATAATGCTCTTTAGAAAGAGTAATTATGTCATGTAGAATACCGTCAATTCTAAATCTTATTTTAACGCTGTCTTCTTCTGGCTCGATATGAACATCGCCAGCTTCTTGCTTTAACGCCAAAGCCATAATAATATTTAGCATCTCTCGAGGTTGAATATGATTTGTCTTATCATTTATACTTTCCGGATTAACAGAAAGCTCTTCTACTTTTAATAAATCAGCGTCAGAAATTTTAATGCCATGACCAAAAGTTTTAGAAATGACAATATCATACAAAGCATCAATATAATCAATTTTACCGATCACCCGATAAATTTCATCAAGAGAAGTTGTCCCGCTCATAACCTTAAACATTCCATCTTGCAACATAGTCAACATTCCGTCTTCAATTGCTTGCTCTAAAATTTTAAAGGCCGGAGCATTATCAGCCGCTAATTTTTTTACTTCTTCGGTCATAGTAAACAACTCATATATTCCAACGCGCCCTTTATAGCCAAGACCATTACAAGCCAAACAACCTTTTCCAGCTTTATATATTTTAGGAATTTCAGTTGGCACATCTTCTCCTGCCTTAGGAGAAACGACGGCTAAAATCTTCTCAGCTTTTTCCTTTTCTTCAGGAGTTAAAATGTGTTCCTCGTGACATTGCGGGCAAAGACGGCGCACCAAACGCTGGCCGATAACACAATTTATTGACGGAGTCATAAAATATGGCTTCACGCCGATATCAATTAAACGCGGTAAAACACCGGAAGCATCATTAGTATGCAAGGTTGATAAAACTAAATGACCGGTTAAAGCCGCCTGAATCGAAGTTTCCGCTGTTTCTAAATCGCGGATTTCGCCAACCATTAACACGTCTGGATCTTGGCGGAGAATCGAACGCAAACCGCTAGCAAAAGTATAGCCATGAGCTGGATCAACCTGACTTTGATTAATTCCTTCTAATTCATACTCAACCGGATCTTCTAAAGTAATAATCTTCATTTCGGGCTTATTGATTCTTTTTAGAATAGAATAAAGGGTAGTGGTTTTTCCCGAGCCAGTCGGACCAGTCGTTAAAATTAAACCATTTGGTTTTTTTATTTCTGCTTGCAAAATTTCATAAGCCTTGGGACGCAAACCTAATTCTTCAAAATCTAAGCTGATTGATTCTGGACGCAACAACCGAATAACCACGCTTTCACCGAAATTAGTCGGCAAAAAAGAAACACGCACTTCCACTTTTTCTTTAGTTAAAAATATCGTGAAACGACCGTCTTGCGGTTTGTCGGCAATATTAATTTTAACTTTAGCTAAAAGTTTTAAACGAGAAATAATCTGTTTCCATTTTTCAATTTCAACTTCAGCGGCATCTTGCAAAACTCCATCAACTCTAAAACGAATCGCAATTCCTTTTTCTTCGGCTTCAACATGGATATCGCTAGTTTCCATTTTTAAGGCGGTAGCTAAAACTAAAGTAACAACATCGGTCGTGTTAACTTCATTTATTTTTTCACCTAAACTTCGATAATCTTGAATGAAATCTTTAAATTTTTCTAAATCTTCCTGGGTAATTTTTACACCGCGTTCAGTTCGGTCAATTTTTGGCAAAGAATCATAAATCTTAACTGCATAATTAAAGCTACTGGTGGAAACAAAATAAATTGCCCCTTTAACATGATATTCTTTCTCTAAATAAGCCAGCATTCTTTCCGATTCTGGATTATTAGGATTAGTAATTGCCAAACGAATATTTGAACCATCATAAAAAAAACAAATCACCCCAAGACGCTTGGCTTCTTCTTCTTTTATTAAAGCAATTGCCTCTGGACTAATTGGAAAACCAGAAAGATTAACATAAGAAAAACCAGACACCATCGCTTTCTCTTCGGTTTGGCGCTCTATTTCCTTAAGTTTTATTTCTTCCTGTTTTTTAGCCAATTTGGCTTCAGCACCATCATCAACTGGCGCGCCTCCCTTAGAGCTTCTTATTAAATCATTGATTGATTGAATATCAGACATGCTTATATAATACCAAAATAAACTATTTTTGGCTAACAAAAAACCTCTTTAAATTTTGAGAATAAAAAAATGCGGTGCCTATGAAAGACACCGCAAACGCATATAAACAATAATCAATCTTCCACCTTTGACACTACCAAGATTCTTTAAGCCTCTCATGCTCTGCTCTTTTTATTCTATATTCTACAAGCAGATAAGCGGCCAAAGAATTAGCAAAGAATGCCTCTTCTAACGTTTCCACTGGTCGAATTTTAGTAAAACAATGAATCTTTGCTCTAAAAGCAATTTCTTCAAGCTTAGAAATACAGGCATCATTGAGTTCAACTATACGACGGCGTAATATGTCTGCTTTGTTTAGGCATACTAAAACTTCAACCAGCCAAGGCTTTAACGAATCAACTGCTTCAACTTTTTCTGAAATTTTTTTATTTTCTTCAATATTCTCCGGAGTTGTCAGGGGCTCAAAATAACAAGGTTTTTCCAATTCAAAAATAAATTTAGCCATCGCTGAAAGAAAAAGTACTGCTTGTTGTTCATTATGAGAGTGATCATTATAAGTCAAGCTAAGATTTCTAATACCAATCTCTCCAAAAATATTTTTCTCAGCTCTGAAAAAATTACTAATTGCCACTAATAGGCGTTCAGTAGCAATTAAATTTCTCCAAAAAAAATTAGATTCATTATCCCCCTTGTCGAATTTAAAAAAATTAAGACAAAGAACGTTGAACGCTTTGAAAGCCAGCTTTTGACGAAGTTCGCTTCTTCTTTTAAAACAACTTTCTTGCATTGTAAAAAATTTGTCACCTAAAGCCCAGCCATCAGCCACTGAAAGATAAAATATAATTCTATCTTCAGGCTCATATTTCGTTTCTCCATAATTACTTTCGGTGGTAACATCGAATCCAACATGGAGAAGACTTTCCAGCTCCTGAAAGCATTTTGACTTTTCCCAACGGGTCATCCACTCGTGCCAATTAACTATTGACACGACTTTTTTTGTAAAGAGCGGGAGCTCAGCCGATTTTTCGATAGTCGATTTTCCCGAATTTTCCGGACCAGACATACCAGACCTCCTTTGAATTGTTATGCCCCGCACTGTGACGGGACTTTTATTTGCTCCTTAAATTTACTCCAAATATTGGTCTTGTCAAGTTATTCTAGCATTAAAAAATAACCCCGCTGAAGCGTGGTTATTTTTTATAGATTTAACTTTTTTTATAGATACCTAATTACTTCTTTTTCTTATGAGCTAATCTTTCAATTTTCGATAATCCAGCTTTCTTTTCAGACAAATTCATAAACACCTCTGTCCAGGCGACTGTTTTAAAAGTTGTTAAAATTGCTCCATATAAAACAACAACGATGCAGGCAAATAGCATGGCGACAATTATTGCAAAAACCAAAATTGATGGCGAACAAACCAAAGTTAAAACAGCGGCGATAAAAACATAGGGAATAGCTAAAATTAAACCAGCTAAAATTAAAGCGATTAAACTTAAAATATCAATAACAAAAATAATCAAAGCCATTTCCAAACTAACAATCCAATTTTTCTTAAATAATTTTAAGGCGCTAACGATAGAATCTAGAAAATGTTTATTTTTTAAAACCTTGTAGCAAGTCGCATATTTAGCTAAAAAATAAACTATCAAAGCTAAAGGAATAAAGATAATAAAAAGAAGAATATAGAAGAAACTTAGAAATGGACTAGCGGAAGCAGTTAAAAAAACAAGTGGTAATCCAGCCAAGGAAGCAAACAAAACAATAAAACAAGCCGCAATAAGATTATAACCTAAAACCGACCAAAAATTATTATTACCAACTCTTAGTCCTTCACTAATTGTGGTTTTAATTTTTTGCCCATTACTTTTAATAATTTTAGCCGCATTATTAATTAATCCGGCTTCAGAAACAATTGCTAACCAAAGAAGGAAAAGAAGCAAAACGGCCAAAATAATTAAAAAGCTAAGTCCAATTGAAGTTGCTTTTGGATCGGTTAAAAAAGATTGGAGAAAACCATGAATTGCTCCGCCATTTTTCATAGTTTGCTCTGAAAAATTTCCTAATCCAGAAAACATGGAGGAATTCCAACTTTCGGCTGAACTACTAAATGGCATTTTATAACTTCCCATTCCGCCCAAGATTGAGGCGAAAAGACCAAAGAACCATAAATATTTATGGCGCCAAATAATCCCTAGAGATTTTTTTAAAATTTCTCGGTATGAAAACATAAGAGATGTTTTTTGTCCTCCTTGTTGAAGAGAGACAATAATAAATATAAAGTTATAAAT
>Ga0224522_1000555_pt1 | contig 11982 bp, 13 predicted proteins | sample CFST25metaG_FD_182733 | JGI IMG/M metagenome (GOLD analysis project Ga0224522, IMG submission 182733) | Peat soil microbial communities from Stordalen Mire, Sweden - C.F.S.T25 | ecosystem: Environmental > Terrestrial > Soil > Wetlands > Peat | place: Sweden: Norrbotten County, Stordalen Mire...
ATCTCTCTAGGCAAACCTTACGCAGACAATCTTCATGTAGGTTCACACCCACAGCCTTCCTAGATTTAATTTACATTTAAGTTTTACTTTTCTCCCCTTTTGTCCTATCATAACTGTGAGCGCAGGCGAAAAACTTGTCCTGAGCGAAGTCGAAGGATGAAAATTAGCAATAAAAAAGCCTATTTTGATTATCAGATTTTGGAAACCTTTGAAGCAGGGATTAATTTGTATGGTTCGGAGGTTAAAGCGGTACGTTTGGGAAGGGCCGATTTAACCGGCAGTTTTGTGCGCATTATCGGAGCAGAAGCCTATCTGATTAACGCCAATATTTTCCCCTACCAAAGCGGGCAAACCGAAGATTATGATGCGCAAAGAACCAGAAAGCTGTTGTTACACCGCAAAGAAATTATCTCTTTGAAATCCAAAACCGACGGCGCCAATTTGGCCTTAGTTCCCATCTCTTTATATTTTAAACATGGCTTTTTAAAACTGGAGATTGGTCTTGGTAAAGGCAAAAAACAATATGAGAAACGCGAAACGATCAAAAAAAGAGATATCAAAAGAAACCTCGAACAAGAGCTCTCAAGTTGACTTTTGAAGCTTAAAAGTATATAATTATGACCTGGGGATGCAATTGCATCGACAGGATTCGCACTTTAAAAACGGCAAGCCGGCTTTGATTAGTAGCCGTAAAACATAATCAAAAATTAAATGCTAGAGATAATACTCCAGCCTTTGCTTACCAGCCTTTATACGCTTAAGTAAGCTGTTCATAAAGTCTTTTCTCAATGGGGCTTTTTGAGCATAAATACAGTTGAGAAATTAATAAGGAAGTTGATTAGTTCCTTATCGAATTTATAATCTCGGTTTTATTTATTCCCTTCTATTGGAAAAGAATAGAACGACTTTTAAAAGTAGAATAAGCTTGTAGATGTTTTTAAAATGTTTTCTTGGACTCGAGTTCATTGCTCGACATCTCCACAAAAAAGCCGCCTGAACAGGGCGGTTTTTTATTGATTAATCCCGCGCTAGAGTGAGGCCGAAGACTTTATCTGCACCGCCCTTTTTGAGCACTTTGGCGGCTTCCAGGAGTGTTGAACCGGTGGTTGCCACATCGTCCACCAGAAAAATGTTCGCATTTTTCAATGATGAATGATTAGCGATGAGTGATAAATTAAGCTTAAAGGCATCTTTAACGTTTAATTTTCGTTGTAAATTAGTTAATCCGACTTGGGTTTTTGTTTCTCGCGTTCTTTCGAGAATACTTTGAACAGGAAAATTAAACTTTTTCGACAGTTCTTTGGCTAAAATTTCCGCCTGATTATAACCGCGTTTTCTAAGCTTCGTCTTTGAAAGTGGTATTGGAACCATCAGCCATTCGCCTTTTTTAATTTGGGATTGAAATTGCTCGTTTTGAATAATGCTTTCATAAAAAAGGTCGGAAAGAACAGTTTTTAAATCGGTTAAATAAGGTTTGTATTTGAAATTGAAAATTAACTTTTGCATTGGTTTGTTGTAGGCAAGAGCGGAAAAACAACCATCAATCCCATACTTTCGTCTGCATCTTGGGTGAGTTAAATTATTGAAAGTTGGATTGTTACAGGCAAGACATAAAGATTTGGCGTCAAATGACAAAAAAGTAAAACACTTCTCGCAGAGATACGAACCGTGCTTTTTGCAAACTACGCATTTTTTGGGGAAAATTAAATCGCTAAATCCCATCAATTTGTATTATAATGGCTTTGTGGCAAAATTATTCATCTTTCGGCACGGAGAAACCGAAGACAATCTAACCCATACTTTTTCTGGGTTTAGACAATCTGATTTAACCGAAAATGGTATCGAGGAAGCCAAACAAATTGGCGAGAGATTGAAGGATAAACCGGTCACCAAAGCCTGGCAATCAGACTTAATCCGCTCACAGCATACGCTTGAATTGGCTCTGAATGGTTACCATCAAAATGTGCCGGTTTTTACCGACCCCAGAATTAAAGAACGCGATTACGGCGATTTAACCGGCTTAAACAAAGATGAAATTGCCAAACAAAACCCGGAGCAATATAAATTATGGCACCGCTCATATGACGTCCCCCCACCAAACGGGGAGAGTATCAAAATGGTTGAGGTCCGCGTAATGAGCTTTTTGAATGACATTCTACCGACTTTAAAACCTGATGATGTGGTTTTTATCTCCGCCAGTGCCAATTCGATTCGTCCGATGCGCAAATATTTTGAGCACATGGCCAACGAGCAAATTTGCTCTTACGAATATACTCCCGCCCAAATCTTCGAATATCAAATCTAATCATATGCTCAACAGAGGGGTTTAGCTATGATATAATTTACTTAAGGAGGATTGCTAGAGTGGCTAATAGAGCGGCTTGCTAAGCCGTGACGGTGAATAACCGTCCACAGGTTCGAATCCTGTATCCTCCGCATGAAAAGAACATATCAAGACAAGGAAATAGAAAAAGCACAAAAACTCCGCCATAAATATCATTATTCTTTCGTAAAATTAGCACAAATTACAGGTATTCCTGCAACTACGCTACGTAATTGGTGTAAAGAGGATCAAATAAGAACGCGTTGGGATACTTTACTAACTACTAATGAAAGACAACGTAAGAAAATAAAGTCATCAGAAATAAAATCAATTACGCAGCCTAAATTACTAGATAAAAATACCAAAAAGATTTTGGCATCAATTATCTACTGGTGTGAAGGATCAAAATATCCAGCGACCAATAAAGTTGATTTAACTAATTCTGATCCATTGCTGCTGCAAACATTTATTAAATTTTTAAGAGAATGTTTCTCATTAGATGAGTCAAAATTTAGGGCAAAATTGCAAATCCATTCTACACAAGATTTTAGTAAAATTAAAAAATACTGGAGTAAGCTATTAAGCATTCCCACATCTCAATTCATAAAACCCACTATTACTGTTGCTAATGGTAAAAAACATAGAAAAGAGTATATGGGAACATGTACAATAAGATATTCTGATTATAAAATTCAACTTAAGCTAATAGGTATTTATGAACAGTTTGGGAAAATAATGAATTAACTTGGAGGAGTCGCATAGTGGCCTAGTGCAGCGGTTTACTAAACCGCCATCCCGCAAGGGATCGTGAGTTCAAATCTCACCTCCTCCGCCGTAAAATGAAACAAAAAGTTTTACTTCTCAACGCTTTCCGCGTTCCGGCTATTGTCATTTTAGCCATAGTTTTTTATCTAATTTTATTGTTTTTGAAGATGAATCTTGCCGCTAATATTGTGGCCATTTTCGCGACCCTTCTTGGCAGCTACCGTCTTTTTTACGAAACGGTTTCTTCGCTTCTTAAGAAAAACTTTGCTCTGGACTACATTGCTATTCTGGCAATTATTGTTGCCTTAGCGACACAGGAATATCTGGTGGCAGTAATTTTAGCGCTGATGATTTCAAGCGGCCGAACTTTGGAGGATTACGGCGTTTCACAAGCGAAAAAATCCTTAACCAAGCTGGCAGAACGAATTCCTAATGAAGTTTTTCTGTGGACAAACGGCAAAATCGGCGAAAAGGTCAAGATTGAAAAAGTTAAAGTTGGTCAGGAAGTTTTAATTAGAAAAGGCGAAGTCATCGGTCTGGACGGAGTTTTAGTCTCTGAAGATGGTTTAACCGACGAGTCCTCTTTAACCGGCGAGCCGTATGCAATTGAAAAAATTCAAGGTGATCCGATTAGAAGCGGGACAATTAACATCGGCCAACCAATTGTGGTTAAAGTTGTCAAAGAAAGCGGTGACTCCACTTATAACAAAATTGTTGCTATGGTTAAAAACGCCCAGGATGAAAAATCCCCGTTTGTCAGACTGGCTGATAGCTACTCCGGTATTTTTACCATCGTGACACTTTTGATAACCGGTTTTGCCTACGCTTATTCCGGCTTTGATTTAACCCGTGCCTTGGCCGTTTTGGCCATCGCTACTCCGTGCCCTTTAATTATCGCCACCCCAATTGCGCTTTTGGGCGGCGTTAACGCCTCTTCGAAAAAACATATTATCGTTAAGAAACTCGCTGCTTTGGAAGTTTTAGCCCGCGCCCAAGCCATAATTTTTGACAAAACCGGCACGATTACTTTAGGCAAACCGAAAGTTTCTCAGTTTTTGAATTTGAGCAAAAGCTATTCCGACAAAGAGATTTGGGCTATTGCCGAAAGTATTGAAAGGAACTCTTTGCACCCACTGGCCAAAGCAGTGGTTACTTTTGCTAAGGAGAATAAAGCGCCGGTTTTACACGCGGAAAAAATTGAGGAAAAAATCGGCTCGGGCATTTCCGGTGTTTTGAACAAAAAAAATTACACACTGTCTAAACTTCCGAGCAGTGATGGGATGATGATTGGGGTTTTTGCAGAGAATGCACATTTGGCCACTTTCGTGTTTGAAGACGAAATTAAACAGGAATCCAAAAATATTATTAAGGATTTAAAACGCCGCGGTTTTCAGTTATTTATTTTTACCGGCGACAAACAGGCAGCCGCCGAAAAAGTGGTTGCTGATTTGGGCGGCGATATTGTGATTAAAGCCGAGGCCAAACCCGAAGATAAACAGCAAGGCATTGCCGATTTAAAGAAGCAGGGTATTGTGACGGCGATGGTCGGTGACGGCATTAATGACGCTCCGGCACTAGCTTTAGCTGATGTCGGTATGGTTTTTAGTAATGAGGAACAAACAGCCGCTAGTGAGGCCGCAGACATGGTATTTTTGGGCGGCAATTTTTCTCTGGTCATTGACGGCTTAAATATCGCTAAACGGACCATCAGAATTGCTAAACAAAGCATTTTCGTGGGGATTGGCATTAGTATTTTGGGAATGATTGTAGCTTCGCTTGGTTTTATTCCCCCAATTGGCGGCGCATTTTTACAAGAAGCAATTGATGTAGCAGTTATCATCAACGCCCTCCGCGCCAGCCGGTAAAAGCTTTATTCTATACCCGGAACAAACCTTTTTAATAAAGTTCCAATCGCTCTAAGAGTTTTTGGAACTACTGAGGCCTTCTTCACGACAGAATGAACTTCTGGTCTTTTTGTCTGAGCTAAAAGTTCTCTGGCATTATCAAGATGCATTTTCTCTAACGCCCCTGATGCCATAGGGCCACTGCTTGTCTCAAGAGCCAAATTCTGTCTTACATCTCTTACTTGTCCTGCTTTAAATATTTCATTTGCTGCAGTATCTGCTAAAACTTCATCGCTTATTACCGATGGCTTTTCTTGTTTAGGAGAATCACTATCCTGCTCTACAGTTTGGTGGCCATCTTCTGCGACTCGCGGAATCTCGGTTGTCCGAGCATCAACATCCTTAGTTTCTGCCATAAGTCAATCGTAATAAAACCAATTTCAAGTGTCAAACTTTTATTGCGGAACAGCTGGGTCTGGAACCCAAGTATCCTATAAGCTCCGTGAGTAGTATTGTATCAAATCCGTAGATTTTCATTTTGAGGTTGATTAAACAGTAACGCCCAAGATTTGCTTTTCAGTTATTCCCGCTGCTTCTAATTTACTATTAAGTTCTTTTACCTGATCTGCAAGGCGTTTATTTTGCTCTCTTAACTGCTTCATCTCTCTTTGGAGCCTTTTCATTTCCCTTTCTCTTTTTGCGCTTTGTTCACTAGCTTTATCTGTATCTTTAAACATTTTTTCGAATGCTTCCTGAATCTGTTGTTTCGATTCATCTGAAATTCCGGTTAAGCCCTCTAGTCTCATCAGTTCCTCTGCTTGTTGTTGAGGGGTTTGAGACGTTGCTTCAGGAGCATTAAGAGCTCCTAGTTCATCTGCTTCTTCGTCTGTGATTGTCCCATCAAGTGCTTTTTGTTCTAAATCAGCACGGTGTTGCGCCGGATCAGCTTTTAGTTCGCGAAGTGCCTTAATTTCTTCTGCGGTAGCAGTTCCAGCTTTTACTTTATCTTCTAATGCTTGAGTTTGCGCTGTTTTGTCTGCATTTTCAGGGGCTGCCGCTGCCGTAGTCGCTTCTGTTGAAGCAAGGGGTTTGGCCTCTGCAGCTACTGGTTCTCTGTCGGGTTTTTCAGTTGTTGGAGCTGTTGACTCTGCTGCGGTTGAGTCAGCTGCTGCTGCTTCAATCGGCGCAGCTCCTGATGGCGTCATAGCGGAAGCATCTGGCATAGCGGCTGGTAAAGAGCCGTCAAGCTTTACATCAGCAATATCTTTTATGCCGGCCCCTGGGTCGACGTCAAGTTTGGCATCTAGGCCTTTGGTAAAATCGCCAATGTCCGGACCTAAGACTCTAGGACCGTTAAAGGCAGCTTGTATTTCTCCTCCTAATTTAGGGCCAGTGACCTCAACGGATTTAAGAGCTCCACCCACTGCTCCGCCCTCAGCAATTGCTTGCATTCCTCCTGTTAGCCCTCCAATATCTGGACTGCTTATTGCCATATTTTATTCCTTCGCTACTTTTAAAGCAGAATCAATGTCCCTTTGTTTTATATATGCACGCATTTTGTTAATTTTGGCTAAATCATTTTTTTCTGATTGGTAAGTATTCATCTGGGCTTTTAACTCATTAAAAAGAACATTTTTAGCTACAAAATCCATAATTTTTATATAAGCGTCTTCGGCTGATTCAAATGGTTCAATTCTCAAAAATGCATTGGCATATTCCTTGGCTGTTAAGGCATCAAGACTTTTGTCTTTTAATCCAGCAATCAGTTTTTTTAAAAACAAATATTCTAACTGGTGCGTTAGCGCTGCGAGATCATCCACAACAAAAGTATATACATAGAGGACTAATTAAATCAAATGGGGATTAAGTAATTGGCGGAGCAACTTGGTCTGGAACCCAATTATCCCATAAGCTCCGTGAGCAATATTGTATAAAATCCCCCAAATAAATTATCTCTATTATGCGAAGTTGGAACGTTCAATGCTAGTTTGTGAATTTAATTGTTGAAATGATATTTTGAATATATTCTCTTGCTAAGGTTTCTCTATTTTTGTCAATCGCAAATCCTATTTCTAAATATGCCGCATCATATCCTTTTAATGTAAAACCTGATATATATAACCACACTGTTGTTTGATTATTCGAAGTAGATTGTTGAATTAATGCATCATGACCGTCAATCTTAAGCGTATTTCTGGAAATGTCAGTTTCTCCATTGGCTATAGCAGGATTGGCAACTTTTTCGGTGGTATTACCTATTCCTGCTAACCCTCTCACGCTGGATTCAGTAATTAGATCAACTAGCTTATCTGGCGAAGTATAATTACTGGAACCTCCATCGCCATTAGAAGAATTTTTCCAATCAACAGGAAATTTAATTGAATATTTAATAGGATACGTTGTAAGAGAATATGTATTCCAATTTGATGTATCCATCTTAAAGTTATTTTGTGAAATTGGATAAGCAAGGAATGGAGCAGTTGTTGGCGTTGGAGTAAGATTTACAGGTTTATTAACATTGATGACAATAGGGGATATATTGGTTTTCTCTTGATATTTCATTCCAATATAAAAACCCACAAACGGAAGCAAAACAAACAGAATCATTGCTAGAATTTTTGATAAAGGAGTTACCGTAGTCAACCATTTAGGCAATTTATTAGCTCCTTCTGGAACTGAATTTAATTCTTCCACGATTAAATCATCTCATAACTACAGTGAATGTCAATTCTGAGGTTGATTTACTGAGAGAACAAGATTCGAACGAACATAGTTCAAAAATGTGGCTAAAATTGGCTCTTTTCGCAAAAGCTTAGAACCAAGCGCATTTACCTTTGGGTCTTTTTCAGCGTTTTTCAACATTACAGGCTATATTTAGGATACTTGTGCTTTTATGCGATTTTTTGGCAAGCCACAGCAAGCTAATCGAGGATAGTGGAGGGGACTTGGAGCAACCGAAGGGTTCATGCGGAGAGGGCGAGATTCGAACTCGCGAAAAGCAAAAAACTTTTAGCGGTTTTCAAGACCGCCGCACTAGTCCACTATGCGACCTCTCCAAAACTAGCGTATAGATTATAGCTTATGGTTCATGGCCTGTCTATTTGCTATGTGCTATTTGCTATTTTGCCTTAATCTTGACTTCAGTTTTTCAATCCTTTACAGTAGAACTATGCCTCAAGAAGAAACAGAAAATAATGCCATGACCGAAAAACAACCGCTTGAATGGAGCGCTCCGGGAAGGCCGTTTAAAAAGCGCTCCAAACAATTCTACCTAACCGCCCTTTTAATTATGCTTTTGGTGGAAGTAATCCTCTTTTTATTTTCCCAATATCTTTTGATGGTGGTGGTTATTTCTTTGGTTTTTGTCGCCTTTGTCTTAGCCAGTGTCCCTCCGAAAGATTTTCATTATCGCATCAGCGGTGAAGGCATTATGATAGAAGACGGTTTTTTTATCTGGCGCGAGCTGTACGATTTCTATTTTAAAAATCGGGATGGCGTTAAGACTCTGCATTTAGGAACTCACGCTTTTTTACCGGGAGAGCTAATCGTTACTCTAGGAGATATGGATGAAGAAAAAGTAAAAAACGCGCTTCTTCCTTATCTTCCCTACCGGGAATATGTTAAACCGACTTTTGTCGAAAAATCAGCCGACTGGCTAAGCAAAAACTTCCCCCTCGAAAACAAATAAATTTCATATGAAGCCATTTTGATGTTATAATAGCCATGTAGTTTTGGTGAGGAGGGGTCGCATAGTGGCCTAGTGCGTTCGCTTGGAAAGCGGATGTTGTCGTAAGATAACCGCGGGCTCAAATCCCGCCCCCTCCGCCACGGTTAATAGCCAGAGGCTAAAAGTTGTCTGGCCTGACCCCAGACTTTTTTATCCGCCGGATAAGTCAACCTTTTTTCAACTTCAGCTTCTGGAAGCCATTCCACATTTTCCATTTCCTGGTCATGTTTTGTAATATCGCCGGAAACAAATTCCATTAAAAAGTAATAAACGGTTTTGTGTATTTTTTCTCCCTCGAAAAAATACCAGTAATCTACCGGTGTTAATAACTTAATAATTTTACCTTTGACTCCGGTTTCCTCCTCAACCTCTCTTAGGGCGGTGTCCTCTTTTTGCTCCCCTTCAACATGGTCGCCAATTAAACCTTTAGGAAACACCCAACCATGATGCTGCGAGTGCTGACAAACTAAAATTAAATTTTGTCCGCCTTGCTTTTGGAAAACTACTCCGCCGGCGGAAAATTGCATTTTCATTTTATGCTTCAACTTTTGAAAAAAGATAACTCCCAATAGCTAAAACTATAATGCAAATTATAGCAAGAACTGTAAAATCTGTCATAAGTCCGAAATGCGTAACGCCGGTTAAGCTTCCCCTGACTGCATCAACGCCATAGGCGAGAGGATTGAAATAAGCGATTACCGATAAAAAACTGACAACACCGGTTAAAGGGAAAAGCGCGCCGGATAAGAAAAATACCGGCTGGACAACAAAATTCATAATTAACTGAAAGCCTTGCATGTCTTCCAAAATGGAGGCAATCGAAATTCCCAAAGCAGTAAAGAAAAGGGCAATTAAAAACATCGCGACAAGCGCTAAGGGAATCATTAAGACATTTTGCACTCGAAAACCAACAATCATGGTTAAGATTAAAACGAAAAAGCCTTGGATAAAAGCCACTGTCGCTCCACCCAAAGTTTTTCCAAACATAATTTCAAAGCGTGAAATTGGCGCGACCAGTGTCTCTTTTAAAAAACCAAATTGCCGGTCCCAAATAACCTGAATGCCGGCAAATACGCCGGTAAAAAGAATGCCCATGCAGACAACTCCGGGTCCTAGAAACTGAAAATAGTTGCCTTGTCCGGCTTTTTGAAAAACCGGCCCCAGTCCAAAACCCAAAGCCACTAGAAATAATAAGGGTTGTCCCAAAGACCCAACCAGTCTTGCCCGAGACCGAAAATACCTGATTAATTCCCTTTTCCACAGAATATAAATAGCACTCATTTTATCTACCTCTCCATCTCATCGCATGGCCTCTTAACTTATCTACCCCGCTGGCTTCTTCATCACGAATAGCTGTTCCGGTTAATTTAAGAAAAGCTTTTTCTAAAGATTTTGTTTGGGTCTGTTCCATTAATTTTGCCGCCGTTCCGGTCTCAATGATTTTGCCGTGATCCATAATGGCAATTCTGTGGGCGATTTGTTCCGCCTCTTCCATATAATGAGTGGTAAAAAAGACCGTAATTTGCGTTTCTTTGTTTAAATTTTGTAAATATTCCCAAATTTTATTTCTGGTTTGCGGATCAAGTCCTTGAGTCGGTTCGTCCAAAAATAGAATTTCGGGCTGATGCAAAAGTCCGCGGGCAATTTCTAAGCGTCTTTTCATGCCGCCGGAAAAAGTTTTGACCAAATCGTTCTTACGGTCCCAAAGCTCAACGAAATTAAGAAATTTCTCAATTCTTCCTTTAATCTCTCTCCCGGGAACCTTATAGAGTACGGCGTGGAATTCCATGTTTTCCATGGCAGTTAATTCATCATCCAGGCTTGGATCCTGAAAGACAATGCCGAAGCTTTTGCGGGCTTTTTCGGGATGCGCAATCGTATCTATTCCATTCAATCTGATCGTTCCGGCAGTTGGCTTTAAAAGCGTGGTGAGCATTTTAATCGTGGTGGTTTTACCTGCGCCATTCGGGCCCAAAAAAGCAAAAATTTCACCCTTCTTAACATTGAAGGAAACGTTGTTAACGGCGGTAAAGTTACCGAAAGTTTTGGTTAGATTTTGCGCGCTGATGATATCGTCCATTTTTCTATTATGACAGAATTTGTGTGGCGGAGGAGACAGGATTTGAACCTGTGTGAGTCTTACGACTCGCTCGGTTTTCGAAACCGGCCAAATAAGCCACTCTTGCACTCCTCCAGTTTACATTGAGCCCGTCGAAATGCGTCCTCGGGGAGAGTCGAACTCCCAACCTCAACGTCCGCAACGTCGCGCTCTATCCATTGAGCTACGAGGACCTAAGCGTATTTTACTTCACTTTTTGCTTTTTAACAAACTTGACATCATTTACAAAATAATCCAAACTAATATTGACGTGAAATTTACTGTCCGACTATTTTTTGTTTGTCTTATTCTTATCTCCGCTTTTCTAATAGTTAAGCCTGCTGCTTTTGCCCAAAGTTTAGCTCTACAAACCACAACCCAGACTCAGCCATATTTGGCGCCAGCCACTAATCCCGGCGTGCCGAATAATTTACATACTTTTTCGCAAAGCTTAATGCTGGAAATTATGTCTTCTTTAACCTGTAATCTCTCCGGTAAGGATTTACTCAGTAAAGATGGCCGTTGTCTTGGCTATGACGCAACAACCGGGAAATTAGGTTATGTGCAAAATAACGGTGGGGCGTTAGGCGCAATGAGTGGCATGATTGCTATTTTATATACACCGCCCTTGCATACTGCTGATTTTATCGCTTACATGGGACAAAATTTCGGGCTGGCCAAACCAAGTTACGCCCAAGTGACCGGAATTGGCTTTGAAGGCTTGACGCCTTTATTAAATGCTTGGGTGGTTTTCCGAAACGTGGTTTATCTCTTATTTGTGTTTATTTTTATCCTGATTGGTTTGGCGATTATGCTTCGGGTAAGAATTGACCCAAGAACAGTCATGACTATCCAAAACCAGATTCCCAAAATTATTATTTCGCTTATTTTAGTCACCTTTTCGTTTGCCATCGCCGGATTTTTAATTGATTTAATGTGGGTCAGTATTTATGTCGTCATTAACTTAATGAGTCAAGCTGATCCTAATATCACAGCTAGCGCGGTCGGAACCGCCATTTACCACCCAGCTCCGCAATTTGCCAACGATGTCCTAAATGATACAAAAGCCGCTATCTCGCTTGGCGGTATTCACAGCATCGCTGTTAATGGTGCTTCCTCAATCGCCCAAATTGTCCGCGACTTTATCCGGCCTGAATCTCTTCCCCCGGCAGTAACTGCTGCTCCAAATAGTGGAGGGAATGGCTTTCTGGGCACAGGCCTTGAT
>Ga0224522_1000561_pt1 | contig 11907 bp, 5 predicted proteins | sample CFST25metaG_FD_182733 | JGI IMG/M metagenome (GOLD analysis project Ga0224522, IMG submission 182733) | Peat soil microbial communities from Stordalen Mire, Sweden - C.F.S.T25 | ecosystem: Environmental > Terrestrial > Soil > Wetlands > Peat | place: Sweden: Norrbotten County, Stordalen Mire...
CTTCTATATATATCCTCGATTTTGTACCCAATGCTACGGTAGCACAAATGAAAGAACGGGCTGATCAGTTCTACACCATTATTCGTAGCCGCCATCCGGAGACACCGATACTCTTTATTGAAGACCCAATTTTCACACATACCCGTTTCAACAAAGTAATTGCGAAAGAGGTAAAAGAAAAGAACGAAACCATCAATGCCTTCTTTCTCTCGTTGAAAAACCGCGGTGAAAAAAACATCTATTTCCTCTCTTCGAAGAATATGATAGGAAGTGATGGTGAAGCCACGGTAGACGGCATTCACTTTACCGACCTTGGCTTTATGCGTTATGCCGAATTGCTTTATCCTGTCATCAAAAAACGAATGCGCTAAGACAGAAAGAACCTCTTCACACATTTAAGACACAACTCTAGGATGAAGGGTAGAATAGCCCTAAATGAAGAGTAAATGAAGTGTGTCCGTCTCGCACGTGTTTCGCACGTGTCTCGCACCTGTCTCGCACGTGTCTCGCTATATAGAGCGAAACTCGTGCGAAACTGGTGCGACACTCCTGCGACACTGGTGCGAGAAATAGACAAGTTATCGACTAATAATCTACCGGTATTCTACCCGTTATTCCTTAGTGGTATCAGAAGTATCACAGAATTATAAAAACATTGTCCCACTAGATCAGATTCATCTTGAGGAGATGTTCTGAAAAACGAATCAGTAAATGCGAATCATCGATTCTGCTGAGGGAGCTGTTGACGGGGTGGTAAGGGACTAAGCTATCTTAAACAATAACGCCACTGCCTAAACAGAGTTTGGCCTCTTTATCATAGAGCACACCAAACTGTCCGGGAGCGATGCCTGCAATGGGGATATCTGATTGGATAACATATTTATCGCTTTCTTTACGGATAATGCCTTTCGTGAAATCGGGGGTGTGTCTGATCTTAAAACGGATCTCTTCGCCTCCGCTGAAATCGCCCCAGGGATCTTTGGTGATAAACTGAACACCTTGCAAGGTAACCTGATCGCCATATTGCGATTCGGGATCGTAACCGTTAGCTGCATAAACGATATTCTGCTCCAGGTCTTTGCCTACCACGAACCATGGTCCCTGGCTTAGACCCAAGCCCTTACGCTGTCCGATAGTATGAAACCAGAACCCTTTATGTGTCCCAATCACTTTTCCTGTGGACTGGTCGATAATCGGCCCTTCCTTCTCTCCAAGAAAACGACGTAAGAAGTCGTTATAGTTGATTTTACCCAGAAAACAGATGCCCTGACTATCGCGACGTCCGGCACTGGGCAATCCAACTTCCTGTGCTATCTGGCGGACTTCGCTCTTCATCATATGGCCAATCGGAAACATCAGCTTACTAATCTGACGATAGTTGATCTGAGCCAGAAAATCGGTTTGATCTTTTATTGGATCTAGTGCAGTACCCAGCCACCAACGATCATCGATGAAATGAGTAGTCGCATAATGTCCGGTTGCTATTTTATCAAAGTCTTTTCCGTATTTCTCTTCAAAGCTGCCAAACTTGATCAGTTTATTGCACATCACATCAGGATTGGGGGTATGACCGCGTTTAACGCTCTCAATAGTGTATGCCACCACCTGATCCCAATACTCTTGCTGTAATGAAACGATCTCCATTTTACAGCCATACTTTTTTGCTACCCATGAGGTGATTTCAATATCTTCCTCGGCCGGACAATCAAATGAGTCGTCGTCCATTCCAATTCTGATATAGAAGATCGTTGGATCGTAACCCTGTTCTTTTAGCTGATGTACAACCACCGAACTATCAACCCCTCCCGATACCAATGCAGCAATTTTCATTCTAAATTCCTTCCAGTTAATGAGGGTGCAAAATTAATCAAAACATTGGTTCTATTTTCAATCAACTTAAAGCAGTGTTGGATTTTAAAGCAATCGTTATGACGTAGAGACATACTGCTGTGCGACTTTATGATGATTGTGCCGATAAATAAGACGCACGGCCGTGCGTCTCTACAAAAAGGAAAGAGGCAAACCTATTATAATGGCTGCCTCTTTCCTATTCTTTAGATCTTTAAAATTTGAAAGGAATTCCTTTCGCAATTTCTTTAGATTAACCCATCAGCCTGTTTCTGACGAATTGCTTTTAGCATATCTTCCGTCATACTCGTCAGATTCCATTCAGGTTTCCAGTCCCATTCCTTGCGGGCACAGGTATCATCCATGCTATTGGGCCAACTATCGGCAATACCTTGTTTCACCTCGTCAATCGCATAATCCATCGTAAAATCAGGAATATGTTTTTTGATCTCGGTAGCAATCATCTCCGGTTCAAGACTCATCGATGCGATGTTAAACGCATTGCGGTGAATAAGTCGTGAGGGATCAGCATTCATGATCTGAATTGAAGCATCGAGCGCATCGGGCATGTACATCATGTCAAGATAAGTGCGTCTGCTCAAAAAACAGGTGTAATGGCCCTTTGTAATGGCCTCGTAATAGATTTCAACGGCATAGTCGGTAGTTCCACCACCTGGCATTGTTACGTTCGAGATAATACCCGGAAAACGAACACTGCGACTATCTACTCCAAAACGTTTGTGATAGTAATCACTTAAAAGTTCCCCCGTAACTTTTGTAACACCATACATGGTACCCGGACGTTGAATGGTATCCTGTGGTGTATGATTTAAAGGAGTTCCTTCGCCAAAAGCGGCAATAGAACTGGGGGTAAAGAGTGCACAATTCAATTCACGTGCAACCTCGAGACAATTAAAAATTCCATTAACACCAACATTCCATGCAAGCTGAGGTTTCTTTTCTCCTACAGCTGATAAGATCGCAGCCATATTGTAAATGGTATCAATCTTGTATTTTTTTACAAGGTCGGCAATAGCCTGGGGATCGGTTATGTCTAGTTTTTCAACCGGACCATCCGATAAAAAGGGATTGTCTTTTTTAATACACAAATCGGCAGCAACTACATTTGAATGTCCATAACGTTTACGCAATTCGGGAGTCAATTCTGAGCCAATCTGGCCAAAGGACCCTATTACGAGTATGTTTTTCATAAAAGTAGAAATTATTATAGATTAATAGAAATTAATCAGTTAATTATTGAGACGACAAAATTAAAGTTTTTTGTTACTTATAAAAAGTTATTTAATTTTATTATGAATTAACTCCTTTTCACAGTCCGAAAAACTCTTCGAAATTACATATCTTTGTCAACAAATACAGTAATCATCCAAAAAAAACTATTGGTCATGTATACCAGCTTTAAGGAACATCTTACTAAAGAGTTAGCCGATATTAAAGAGGCCGGCCTTTATAAGAATGAACGTATCATCGTTTCACCACAGGGCGCCGAAATTAAAGTAAGTACCGGAAAAGAGGTTTTAAACTTTTGTGCTAACAACTACTTAGGACTATCAAATAATCCACAATTAATTGCAGCTGCAAAAGAAGCACTCGACACACATGGTTATGGCATGTCGTCTGTTCGTTTTATTTGTGGAACTTCAGATCTTCACAAACAATTAGAAGCAAAAATTGCTGAGTTTTTTGGTACGGAAGATACCATTTTGTATGCAGCTTGTTTTGATGCAAATGGTGGTGTTTTCGAACCTCTGTTAAATGAACAGGATGCAATCATCAGCGATTCGCTAAACCATGCATCGATTATTGACGGAGTTCGTTTATGCAAGGCGGTTCGTTATCGTTATTCTAATGCCGATATGACCGACCTGGAAAAACAACTTAAACTTGCCCAGGCTCAACGTTATCGTCTCATCGTTACTGATGGCGTTTTCTCTATGGATGGCAATGTTCCTCCATTAGATAAAATCATTGAATTAGCCACAAAGTACGATGCCATGGTAATGGTTGATGAATCGCACTCAGCAGGTGTGGTTGGACAAACCGGAAGAGGCGTTACCGAGCTATTCAATTGCAAAGGAAAGGTAGAAATTATTACCGGAACGCTTGGAAAAGCTTTTGGTGGTGCTATTGGTGGTTTTACAACAGGGAAGAAAGAGGTAATCGAATTGCTTCGTCAACGCTCGCGTCCTTATCTTTTCAGCAATTCTATTCCGCCACTGGTTGCAGCTGCCGGAATCAGAATGGTCGACATGATGAGCGAAACCAACGAATTACAAGATAAGCTTCATTCAAATACCGCCTATTTCGTTTCGAAAATGGTAGAAGCCGGATTCGACATCAAGCCAACGCAGTCGGCTATTTGTGCTGTAATGCTATACGATGCTAAACTCTCTCAGGAATTTGCAACCCGCTTACTTGAAGAGGGAATTTATGTTACTGGATTCTATTATCCGGTAGTGCCCAAAGGTCAGGCACGTATCCGTGTTCAGCTTTCAGCGGGTCATGAAATAGCGCATCTTGATCGTTGTATCGAAGCCTTTACAAAAGCAGGTTTAGAACTCGGTATCTTAAAAAATAACGATAGCTGCGGATGTGGATGCAGCTGTGGAAAATAACAAATCATACTATATGAAAAGCCTGCTCAATGAGTGGGCTTTTTTTGTGTTTCGGATTATTATATTCATTATAATTGCATTAATTATTGTTGTAGTACCATAAACTTCTTTTATCTGTCTTTTTATACCCGTTTTTTTAATGTTAATAGTTCTAAATTTACTATTAAAAGCGGGATAAAACATATAATTTTGTGGTATCTTTAACACACGGTACGAAATCACACACCTAAAAAGGTTTTCTATAAGGCATGAAGCATTACACTTACTATTTCTTGTTACTATTTACGCTAATTGGATTTGTCGCTACAGCGCAGGTTGATCAACGTAAAGAAAAGATTGACACTACAGCTGTTCCTTACCAAAAGCTCCAGGATAATCCGGTAGCTGCCATGCTAGATAGTTTGGCCAATCTGCAATTTTTTGATAAATCGAACAACCTTTACGATGTAAATTACAACAACATCCACAACTTTGCCAAAGATTTTGTCCCCTTCTATTCTGACGAAATATATACGGAAAGGATATCACAACTTAGTAAAACTTCGCCTATTCCGCTTGTTTATAATAGACAGGTAAAAGATATGATTGAGTTATACGCTGTTAGAAAGAGAAACCTGACACAACGTATGCTTGGTTTGGCGCAACTCTATTTTCCAATGATGGAGGAATTGTTAGATCGTTATGGCATTCCACTTGAAATGAAATATCTGGCTATCGTTGAATCTGCATTAAATCCTATTGCCCGCTCTCCTGTCGGCGCAGGTGGATTATGGCAGTTTATGTATGGCACCGGTAGACAGTATAGTCTGGATGTTAATTCTTATGTTGACGATAGAAGCGACCCTTATAAGTCGACCATTGCTGCTTGCAAACATTTAAAAGATCTATACAAAATTCACAAAGATTGGTTGCTCGTTTTAGCTTCGTATAATTCAGGACCGGGTAATGTTGCCAAAGCGATTCGCCGCTCAGGTGGAAAAACTGATTTCTGGCAAATTAGTCCTTACTTACCAAAGGAAACCAGAGGATATGTACCTGCATTTATTGCTGTAACTTATGTGATGCATCATGCTGCCGATCATAACCTGTTTCCGATTATGCCGATCTACAAATATCACGAAATTGATACTGTAGCGGTAAAAGACTTTTTAACCTTTGAAGTACTTTCAGAAAAGCTAAATATTTCGAAAGAGGAGTTACTCTTTTTAAACCCATCTTACAAAAAAGGTGTGATTCCTTCAACCAAAGACAAAACTTATTTTCTCCGTTTACCCAAAAACCTCGTTCCTGATTTTGTAAATAATGAAACAGCACTGTATGCTTATAACCAACAAAAACTACAACAGGAGAAAGAGAATATTATAACCCAATTAAACCATAGTCAGGAGAGTTTTCTTTATTATGTAAAAAAGAAAGAGACTGTTAATACCATTGCTGAGAAATTTGGGGTATCGGCCAACGATATTCGTATGTGGAATAACTTGCGTAAAAAGGGTGTCCGTACCAATCAGAGAATAATTATCAACAGAGACAGAACCAGTTCTGATAGTTACATGACGGTTGGAAAGCCTTTACAGCAAGTGTTAGATAGTGAAAAATCAGACCCTAAGGTGCAGATGCAAACACTTTCTCAGGCTATGAAAAATAAAGTAGCCCCAATTGAAGAGTCTAAAATTGCCCCTCTTTTAAAATACCATTTTGTAAAAAAGAATCAAACAATTGCACAGATTGCAAATATCTATGGTGTAAACGTTGCTGATATAAAAAGCTGGAACCATCTAAAAAGGACTTCACTTCCAAAAGGTAAAATGCTCAGAATTTATGTTCAAGAAGATGAAGCACCTGCTGTAGCCGAAGAGAAACCAAAGAAAGGGAAAAAGGAAGTTTCAGAAGACAAACCAGTTACAAAAGCTTCCTCAAAGAATACAAAAAAAGCTGAAAGTCAAGAATACTATATCGTAAAATCAGGCGAATCGCTTCAGAAGATTGCCAATAAACATAACGTTTCAGTAGCTCAGTTAATCGAGTGGAATAACCTGAATAAAAAAGGGACGATCATTCCTAAACAAAAGTTGATTGTTTCTGAAAACGGTGCGCCTCAAAAAGAAGATGTTGCAGTTGTTAAAGAACGTCCATCTAAAAAGAAAGAAGCAGCTCCTCAAAAAGAGGCTCCTACAACTTATACCGTGAAAGGTGGTGATTCGTATTCTACTATCTCTCGAAAAGTTGGTCTTTCTATTAACGAACTTAAAAGTTTGAATGAAAAGATAGGTGATAATCTCAAACCCGGACAGAAACTAACCCTTGTTGAAGTTCAGGCTAAAGAGGAACCTGTTAAAAGAAAAGGAAAAGAAAAGAAAGCGGAGCCTCAGAAAGAGCAGGAAAAGGCAAAATATACTACCTACACTGTTCAAAAAGGAGATAACCTCTGGAAAATTGCCAAAAATAAAGGGACATCTGTAGAAGATTTGAAAAGCCTGAATAATATTGGCGAAGGAGGTGTAAAAGTCGGACAAAAGATTAAAATTGCAAACTAATCATAAACAATATTCTGAATGATAAAAAGCAGGCTTTTCCAGGCCTGCTTTTTTTGCAGGGTGGAAGTTGCGGTGAGCGTTCGTTTTGCTATTCTAAGAGATACTAATCACCAATATTCCGGGCTGCTCCAGAAATAATCTATTCATCATAATATCAAAAAAGGTTGGCTCAAATATATGAGCCAACCTTTTTTGTCTTTATTCTGATAGAGAAGCTCAATGGTTTAAGCTTCATTTAAAATGCTTATTTGTTTGAAGTCGGAATAGGTAAAGCATTAATCTGTTTCTCAAACCCATCTAATTTATTCATATCGCTGGTACACGAGATGACTGGTTGATCTGATCCATTATGAAACATTTCTTTATAGTACTCAATTCCTTCAAGCAGATTCTTTTTAAATGTCTGGAACTTCTTCGACGACGATTCGGCAATTGGTTTTACTTCATCATCAATCTGCTTTTTGAGATAGTCGAAATAAGACGACAACTCTTTAACAAACAGATTGGGTCTGTCATTGCGTTCAATGATGTTCTTTCTACCATAGATATGATCAACCATCTCCTTTAAAGAAAACTTACCAGAGAAATAGGCCATATTAGGACCAGGACAAATTGAGACGCCTCTCGAATTACCTTCAGCAGGTAGGTTATTAACCATTAAAGTAGTCGATGCCAAACCCAGACATAAACATGCCTTTTCAACAATCTTGTTATATTGCTTTTCAAATTCGGATGGTGATAGTTCTTTCGCTTTTAACTCATCAATTTTAATGTTTTGATAAGTTCTGGAAGCAGTACACATCATTTTTTCAGAATATTCTTTACTCGAAACCAGAAACCGCTTCGTACATATAGCACCCGGCTTACCCTCTTTCACTTGTTTCTCTTTTTCGATGTCTTTCGTAGAATTCATTACACTATTAAAAGGAACACCTAATGGCGAAATTCCACTTAAGTAGAGATCGTCCTCTTTAGCATCACTTAATAGCTTAATGGTATCTTCGTCTACATTTGAAGCCTCGGGCACCAATAAGAAAGGAGTACCCCAACCAATTGAATCGAGATTATAATATTGAAGTAGAAATTCGTGTTCATTTGCTGTTCCTACACCACCTTGTGCGGTAAACTTTACCGGCAAAGGCTGCTCGGGAACAAACTTGTTCTTCTCTGCAAGTGCTTTCACACATAAAGTATGGATCTCATGAACCAATGTTTCACGGTTATTCTTGAACTCTTCAAGGATAGGACCCATCAGATATCCATCGGTAGCAAAAGCATGACCTCCACAATTTAAGCCTGATTCAATCCGATATTCTGAAACCCACAAGCCTTTCTTTGCAAAGAATTTCCCCTGGATGAGTGCTGAACGATAATCAGATACCTTTAGAATGATCTCTTTCTTTAGTTTTCCTTGTGCATCAGGATAAAAATCGTCGAAGTTTTCGAAATAACTACTCAGACGAGGATTCATACCTGCTGATAAAACAATAGACGATTGAAGATTACTATTTGCAAAACCACGTAAAGCAGCATGTGCATCATTGTATTCAACAGGAAGTTTTTCACTTCCTTTGTAGTTTTCTTTATCAAGCTTAGTCATAATATTCACGTCGATAGAACCAGCTTTTAAATTCTGGTGTAACCATTGATGAATTTTACTTCCTTGACCAAATTCGCTTAACTTCTTTTGATACTCAATTTTTAATGCAGAAAAATCGGGAAGAAGATCAAAATATTTCTCAAGCTCACTACCTTTTTTATGGATAGAACTTTTTATTTCTTCGAGTTTTTTTGTAACAATCTCATCAATCATATCGAGATAGGCTGTAATTCTTTTAGCCCTGAAATCGTCAATGGCATCAGAGATAGCCTGAAAGGGTAAATCAAACTTCTCACTGTAAAGCTCACGCATCTTCTCAATTAATGTGTCATCTGCAAGAGATATCACAGAATCGATACCATAATGAGCTACTTTTATTGGGGTATCGACAGTATATCCTGTGCCTAAAACCGGGATGTGAAAAGAATGCACCGCTGAATGAAACTTCATAAAAAACTTGTTTTGATAATTGAACTTACAAAGTTCACCTTTTTTTCCGGATAAAAGTACATACAAATGTTAATTTTCTAAATAAAATAATTTTTTATAAAGATATATAGTCCAAATGAGTAATGGAATTAGTCAATTTAATTGAGATTATAACAATAAAATAAAATATTTCTTATTTGCCTGAAAATCTGATTCATTAAAAAACTGTTTCCAGAGAATTGTAATGTTTCAAGGAAATAAATTGTCGAAATAATTTTACCGGTCAAAAAATATTCTATAAATATTCGAAAAAAATTTATCGTTTTACATCCCTATTTCTGTATCTTCTAATTCTTTTTAAACTTGCCGGAAAAACATTCAGGGCTGTCCAAATGTAGTTGAACAGCCCTGCTGAATGTTATAGATTTAATGTTACTTATGAACCTAATACTATATTTACAATCTTTTTTGGGACCACAATAACCTTTTTCGGTGTCTTGTTTTCCAGATATTTCTGTGCTTCGGTTGACTCAAGTACTGTTTTTTCAATCTCAGCAACGGTCAGTGTAACAGGTAGATCAATGGTAAATCTCATTTTACCATTAAATGATACTGCATAGGTAACTGAATCTTCAACCAAAAATGCTTCATTAAAATCAGGGAAATGAGCTTCCATAATGGTTCCTTCATGTCCTATCAGCTTCCAAAGCTCTTCGGCCAGATGAGGGGCATAAGATGAAATCAAGATTGCCATAGGTTCAAGAATAGCCCTTTTGTGACATTTCAGATCAGTCAACTCATTAACACAAATCATAAATGCACTAACAGCAGTATTAAACGAGAAACGTTCAATATCGTCCTGAATCTTTTTGATGGTACGGTGTAGCACCTTTAATTCTGCAGGTGTTGCTGCCTCATCAGTAACAACGAAATCGTTATTCTGATCGTGATACAGCTTCCAGAACTTACGGATAAATCTGAATACACCTTCAATACCATTGGTATCCCAAGGTTTAGATTGTTCTAATGGACCTAAAAACATCTCATACATGCGCAATGTATCAGCACCATATTTCTCTACTAAGTCGTCAGGATTCTGAACATTGTATTTCGACTTCGACATCTTCTCGACTTCCCAGCCACAATGATATTTATCGTTTTCGAGGATAAACTCAGCATCAGCAAATTGAGGTTGCCACTGTTTAAAGGCCTCTACATCCAAAATATCGTTATGCACAATGTTTACATCGACATGGATATTCTGAACATCATATTCTTTACGAAGTCCGAACGAAACGAATTTGTTGGTGCCGGTAATGCGATAGGCAAAGTTAGAACGTCCTTGAATCATTCCCTGATTGATCAGCTTCTTGAACGGTTCTTCGCATACGGAATAACCCAAGTCGAATAAGAACTTATTCCAGAAACGCGAATAGATGAGGTGACCGGTAGCATGTTCGGCCCCCCCAATATATAAATCAACATTTTGCCAGTAACCAACGGCCTCTTTAGAAAAATATTCTTTGTCGTTACGTGGATCCATATATCTGAGATAGTATCCACTCGATCCGGCAAAGCCTGGCATGGTATTCGTTTCAAGTGCATACCCTTCTTTGGTCGACCAGTTCTTAGCACGGGCCAAAGGAGGTTCACCCGTTTCGGTAGGCAGGTATTTATCGATTTCGGGCAATTCTAATGGCAACTCATCTTCGTTGAGCATATAGGGCATTCCGTCCTTGTAATAAACAGGGAATGGCTCTCCCCAGTAGCGTTGACGACTGAAGGTGGCATCTCTCAATCTATAATTGATGGTGCCGTGGCCAATCTCAAGTGCTTCGGCTTCCTTAATGATGGCCTGAATTGCCTCTTTAACCGTTAATCCTGATATAAAATCTGAGTTAATCAATACACCATCCTTAGAATCGAACGACTCTTCCCATGTTGAAGGATCTGTTGGTGTTTCACCTGGTTTATTGACAACCTGAACGATGGGTAAATTATAGAAACGGGCAAATGAAAAGTCGCGACTATCATGAGCAGGAACAGCCATAATGGCTCCGGTTCCATAACCCATCAAAACATAATCAGCAATCCAGATAGGAATTTCAACTCCGTTAAATGGATTGATGGCGTAGGCTCCTGTAAACTCACCACTTACTTTTTTAACTTCGCTCATACGTTCGCGTTCAGACCTGTTCTTGGCCCAGGCAACGTACGTATTGATCTTTTCGCGACAGTTATGAGTTGTGATATGTTGTACCAGTTCGTGTTCTGGAGCTAAAACCATAAACGTGGCACCAAAAATAGTGTCGGGACGTGTAGTAAAAACCTCCATCGTCTCTTTATGATTTTTTATCCCAAACTGAATTGCTCCCCCTACGGATCTGCCTATCCAGTTCTTTTGAATCTCTTTAATCGAATCGCTCCAATCAATATTTTCAAGTCCGCTGAGTAATCTATCGGCATATGCAGAGATACGCAAAATCCATTGCTTCATCAGCTTCCGTTCTACCGGATACCCTCCGCGAACAGAAAGACCATTACCAACTTCGTCGTTAGCTAAAACAGTACCCAGCTGTGGACACCAGTTTACCCATGTGTCGGCAAGATAAGCCAACCGATAATTCATTAATAACTGTTGTTTCTCCTTTTCAGAATAGCTATTCCAATCATCAGCTGAGAAATTATCCGAGCCATTTGAAGCTGCCTTTACATTTTGATTCCCCTCTTTTTCAAAAAGTGAAATTAATGAAACAATAGACTCAGCTTTTTGAGTGGCATTATTAAACCAGGAATTGAATAATTGAATAAAAGTCCATTGTGTCCATTTATAGTACGAAGGATCACAGGTCCGCAC
>Ga0224522_1000562_pt1 | contig 11857 bp, 9 predicted proteins | sample CFST25metaG_FD_182733 | JGI IMG/M metagenome (GOLD analysis project Ga0224522, IMG submission 182733) | Peat soil microbial communities from Stordalen Mire, Sweden - C.F.S.T25 | ecosystem: Environmental > Terrestrial > Soil > Wetlands > Peat | place: Sweden: Norrbotten County, Stordalen Mire...
GGGCGATCTTCCTTAGTGTAGATTCTGCCCCAAAAGGTGGATAAACTCAGCTCTGGTTGATTCTCTCAGAAACGCACCTGTAAAGTCACTGGTGGTAGTTACCGAATTTTGCTTTTGTATGCCACGCATAGACATGCACATGTGTTGGGCTTCGATGACAACAGCAACGCCAAGGGGTTTGAGTGTGTGTTGAATGCAATCTTTTATTTGTGTAGTTAAGCGTTCCTGAACCTGGAGCCGACGTGCAAAGGCATCAACAATTCTTGGTAATTTACTTAACCCGACAATGTGTCCGTTAGGAATATAGGCCACATGTGCTTTGCCAAAGAAAGGAATCATATGGTGTTCGCACATTGAATAGATTTCGATATTCTTTACCAACACCATCTGTTTGTAGTCTTCTTTAAACATGGCCGATAACAATATCTGTTCAGGATCGAGATCGTAGCCGTGTGTGAGAAATTGCATGGCTTTAGCTACTCTTTCTGGGGTTTTTTGTAATCCCTCTCTGCTTACATCTTCGCCGATGAGTGATAATATCTCTTTATAATGAAAAGCTAGCTTTTCTATTGATTCAAGGTTGTAACGATCTACTTTTTGGTAACCATTTTGAGGTTCATAATCGTCCATCATATTTTCGAGGAGCATTTCTTTGCTTATTTCGCTTGCCATATTCGTAATAGTTAAGTAGTCTTCTTTTTTAAATCACCAAAATATTCTGCAAAGTTATTTTCTGTTTCATACAGTTTTACACAAAATAGATTTGCACCTAATTTTTTTATTTCGTCTTCAAGTTCATTCCAGATAGCAACAGTAAGTACTTCAGTTGAAGCCATTTTTCCCTTCATAAAGTCGACTTCAAGATTGATGTTTTTATGATCTATCTTATCTGTAATCTTTTCGCGGATGATAATACTCAGGTCTTTAAGATTGATGACAAAACCTGTTACCGGATTTATCTCGCCTGCTACTGTAATATAGAGTGTGTAATTGTGACCGTGCCAGTTAGGATTCGAACACTTTCCGAATACTGCCAGATTCATAGCATCATCATAATCTTCGCGAAATAGCCTATGGGCTGCATTAAAATGTTCTTTTCGGGTAATATGTAACATTTTATATTTTCGGTTAGTATTTATTGTTTAATAGTTGCTTGTAGTATCTTAAACAAAACTGTTATGGTGTTGTTCAGCATAAAGAAAAAAAACCGGACAAAAGGCCGGTTCATAAAACAATAGGGCCTTAATAAATTAAATTTTCTTTGATATCTTAAAGGTAAAAATAGTCTCGATTAAAGTGTAAATAAGAAAGAAGACGCCATACCATATTATTAAAGGAATTGCTTGTTTCCTGTTTATGAAAGCTAAGATCAACATGATAAAAAGATGGATGATCATTTTACCAAAAGCAAAAACCATATAATATCCTGCAAATTTTTTGGGTGACTGATCGATAAGCTTCTGAAATATACGGAAACCAAAGAAAGAAAGCGAAAACACCAAAAGGAGCGCAAAGGGAAGAAGAGCCGGAGAATATACAGGTGGTAAAAATAGTTTAGCTATAGCAATAAGGATTGCAAGGGTAATGGTTGCAACGCCAAGTGAGGTATTGAATTTCTTTTGCATTTATTTTTTTCGTATTTCGTCTTTAATTGAAATGTAAATTGCGATAGCTACTCCGGCTAATGATAAAATAATAGTGAAAAGTGGTAATGTGTGGATCCACTTATCAAACTGATAGCCTCCAAAGGTGAAGATACCAATAATAGCACCCATTTGGAATGCCATATTTGAATAGCGGGCATACGAATTAAGCGGTGGCTTGTTGTTCTTTGATAATTTCATCAGGTAGCTCTATTACGTCGCTTATATTTTGTGGGCCATTCATATTACAAGCTCCAGTAAAACGTGCACCCGGTTCTATCGCTAGCTTGTTGCTTGTAATATCACCGTTGATTTCTGCGGTTGCTTTCAATGAGAGTAACTCGGCTACCAACACATTACCTTTAATTTTACCCTCAAGGTCAGCATTTTGTGCAACGACATCTCCTTCAATACGACCGGTTGGTCCAAGTATCATTTTGCCTATACACTTTAATGTGCCTTTAAGTACTCCGTCAATCCTAATGTTTCCTCCAGAAAATATGTCACCGGTAATGTATGTGTCTGCTTGTATGAGATTTGCCGAGGGGGTCTCACTAATAGGAATCTTAGCCATTGCTTCTGTTGATTAAAAAAGGTGTTTTACAAATATAACCTGATTTCATTAATAGGCAAAGATAAAAGATTGATTATTTTAAAATTTTAACATGACTTATCGTTTGTATTTTGTTTTGAAGAAAATTAGATAGTCATCAAGATTCTGGTTCCGATTCAGTATCTCAAAATTAGGTTCAGTTATGATAAACTGATTTGTTTTTAGATCTTTAATGATAACCTGGATATAAGCTTCAATAGACACCGAATCGTAAAAGAGCATAGCCTTAGAACTATCAGTAAACCCGCTAATTGAAAATAACGTCATGTTTTTAAACGGTGTTGTTTGTATGAAGAGACTTCCGGAAGGATATTTTTTTAGGATAAGATCGTTCATTCTAGCTTGCAATGCTGCAATATTTAATTTGTCGGTTTCGGCAACTATGACAAAACGATGTGGTAGCTGTGGATTATATCTAAAGACATCTGTTTGGACAACTGCTTTTGCAATAGATACATCTGTTGGTAGTTCGTCCATGCTTTTTAATACATCGAGTGCCAGATTTGCTACTGGATGATTTGGATACTTTGTCGTGAGTAGCTGCAACGCTACTTTCGCTGAATCAATTCCCGAAGTTTTTACCAATGAAAGGGCATACGCATACTCAAAGCGGGGTCGTAACTGATCTTCTAGTGAAAGGTTGACCAGCGCCTCTTTGCAATAGATCTGAACCAGTTTGTAGTTTCCCTTCTTTAATGCGTCGAGTGTTTCGTCATACATTGTTAATGCTTTTTCGCGCGCAACTTTTAAAGTTTTTAAAAACTCAGGATCAGATACAAGGTATGCATATTGTGTGTTTGGATAATGTTCTAAAATCAGTTTTTTATACTTATCTGCTTGACTGGTATTTTGTAAGTCGCTGTAAATTCGGTAAAGATGGTAGTATGGAACTGCACCAAAAGGTTGATTTGGAAATCGTTGGATGAGTTGTTCAAATGCTGTAGCCGCTCTCTGGTTGTCACTAAGTCCTTCTCTATATAACAAGCCTGTATTATATAAAGCTTTGATTATTTTTTCGTTTGAAAGCTGCATTTTATCTTCTGTAAGTGGAAGATCAGTCAAGTAGCTCTCTTTTTTATGCGGGTCGAATTTCAGTGATGCTGATTTTTTAGCGAGTACAGGTACTTTGACCGTATCCTTTGGAAGTGCATTTGGAAAATCAGTAACCATTCGTTTAGTACTTAAACGCCAATTATCTTCAAGTTGACGACGTCCCCAACGTTTAATAAATTCTGTATATCCAAAACTTAAAGCAGATGGGTTATAAAAATACCACTCACCACCAACACTTGTCGTGTTTTGACGGTTTTGTACAAAATTACTTGTTGCTTGACCCGCTAATTGAGCTTTTGCTTCAAGTTGGCGTTGTTTTTCTTCTCTTAGGAGCGCTTTTTCTATCAGGTTGCTGATGTATTCATTTCTCTGCTGGGTCGGCATGCGTGCGATAAGCTGAAGACTGTCTTCTTTTTTTATGGTTGCAATTTCGACAGATAACTTACTAAGTGTTGTTGCCCTTTGCGAAGCCAGTTTATAATCTGGATGATCTTCAGTTAGATATTGTACAGCCGTGTCGTAGTAAATTTGTGAACTGATGTATTGTTGTTTGTTAAAAAGAAACTCACCTAATTTTAAGGCGGTATACATTTTTTGTAATTTATTCGTTTTGGCTTCAGCTACCGACCGTTTATATCGGGATACGGCAAGTGTGTCATTGTTTTCCTTTTGAGCCAATGAGCCCAATGCAAAATAGATCTGACTAGCATATTCTTTGTTCTTCGCCTCATGTAACATCTTAAGCAAGGTCTTTTCTAGTCCTTTGTTGTTTTTTGACAATGGATCGAAAGCTCGTGCCATTGAAATCTGTGCCTGAAATCCCATTTCAAATGTAGGATTGTTTTGTAATACTTTCTGAAAAGCAAGCGTTGCTTTTTTGAAATCTTCGCTCTTAAGGTAGTATTGTCCTAATACATAAAGCAGACGAACCTTGTTGCTCTTTTCATGGTTTAACTTAATCGCATCATTTAGATACTTTACGACTAAACCATCGTTTCCATCTCTTTGATATAGCCAGGCATAGGTTTGGGGTATTTCTCTGATTACAGATTTAGGTAAACTTTGTCGTGAAGCTATATTTTGTAATTGCGCTAAAATAGAACCGGCTCTTTCATTTTCGTCTGTTTGAACAGCACATTTAGCTTGCCATAGCATTGCTTCGTAAGAAGATGGTTCATCCTTAAAACGCATCACCACATAATCGAAATTGCGACGTGCATTTGCATAATCCTGTTTATAATAAAATGCACGTCCCATCAGAAGATAACAATCGTCTATCCACCTATTATATTCTTTAAAGTCGTATAATAAAGAGTGTTTGGCAATGGCTTTATTCCCCTTTTCGATAGCACGATCCATTTGAAGTACTATGCCTTGAACACTTTCGGGACGAGCTGTTTGATAAATAGGGAGAATTTGATTGTAGTCGTCTTTCAGTGTTAAACTGAGTTGTGTATATCCATTTTTAAACGCCTCTTCTCCATTCCAATAGATATTGTAATGAGTAGTAATATCGTGGTACGTCCTACTAAAAAAGGTATTCTTCTGGGTAGAACATCCTACACTAAAAAGCAGAACAGTCACCCAAAAGAGTATAAAATGCGTAAATGGAGCTCGTTTTATCACTAAGCTTATTTTATGATGTTATTCGATGTCGTATTCTTTGATCTTACGATAGAGTGTTCGTTCTGATATCCCTAGTTCATTTGCAGCCTGTTTCCTTTTCCCTTTATGTTTTTCGAGGGCTCTTTTAATAAGATCCATCTGCTTTTTCTCTAACGAAAGTTCCTCTTCGATTACCTCTGAATGATGAAACGTTATTTCACCAGATTTTGTTATCGGTGTGTGAATATTCTCAAGCTCTTCATCTAAGTCCTGCTCATGAAATGTCTCCTTATAATCGGGATATAATGTGCTTAGGTTTTGTGTAACTTCTGGTTTTATCTGCGGAGCAGGCATTTCAGTATGATCCATAATATCGACCACGAGCTTTTTCAGATCGTTGATGTCACGTTTCATATCGAAAAGCACTTTATAAAGTAACTCTCGCTCTGAAGGTCCTGAGAAAGCATCCTCTTTTTTATACAGCATGGGGAGTTCTCTTCGTGAATCGGGAAGATATTTTGCGAGTACGGCGCCAGAAACAACTCTCAACTCTTCAATGATTGAAATCTGTTCGGTTATATTTTTTAACTGACGGATATTTCCTTGCCAGCGATAGTTCATAAGCAATCTCTTAGCATCTTCTTCTAATTCTAAAGATGGCATTCTGTATTTTTCAGCAAAGTCGACTGCAAATTTTCTAAATAGCAAAGGGATGTCTTCTTTTCGGTCTCTCAGTGGTGGTACGTTGATTGGAACAGTATTTAAACGATAGTATAAATCTTGTCTGAACTTTCCCTGGTCAATAGCTTCTGGAATTTCGACATTGGTTGCAGCTACAACACGAACATTCGATTTGATAACTTTTGACGATCCCACTCTCATGAATTCACCGGTTTCTAAAATACGCAGTAATCTAACCTGAGTGGATAACGGAAGTTCAGCTACCTCATCTAAAAAAATTGTTCCTCCGTTTGCCACTTCGAAATATCCCTTACGGGCTTCATGAGCTCCGGTGAACGATCCTTTTTCATGTCCAAAAAGTTCGGAGTCTATAGTGCCTTCAGGAATTGCACCACAGTTTACAGCAATATAAGGACCATGTTTACGGGCACTTAACTGATGTATGATCTGTGGAAAATTTTCTTTTCCTACACCGCTTTCTCCTGTTACTAGAACTGTTATATCTGTTGGTGAAACTTGTCGTGCTATATCTATTGCTCTTTCTAACGCATTAGAATTTCCAATAATACCAAAACGTTGTTTGATAGCTTGAATGTCCATACTCACTTTATGTTTAACTATATTAGTGCAAAATTAATTTATTTCAGCTCAAAATGATATTAAAATCTGTTAAATTAACATGAATATTGACAATATGGCATGGATTTAACTTAGTTGCTGAAAATAAAAAATCTATATTATGAAAATAAAAGGCCGTCTCAAGAATTGAAACGGCCTTTTTAATTGGGTTTATGCCGGTTTATTTTCGAATAACAGCACCGAGATCTTTTTCAAATGCTATCATTAAACGGTTCATAAATGAGTCAATCTCTTTTTCTGCCAGTGTTTTATCCTCGTCCTGAAGAATGAAACTTACCGCATACGATTTTTTGCCCTTCTCAATCTTATCACCTTCGTAAACATCGAAGAGGTTTACTTTGCGTAACATTTTCTTTCCATATTGACCGGCTATACGTTGAATATCAGCAAAAGTAATTTCTTTGTCTAATACTAAAGCGAGGTCGCGACGGACTTCAGGGTATTTTGAAATTTCAGAGAAGGTTATTTTGTGGTTACCACAAATCTTTAGCAGATCATCCCATTGAATAACTGCATAATAAACAGTGTGTTTTAAATCGAATTGTTTTAAAAGCTTCTCCGAAAGAATTCCCAATTCGGCTATTGCTTTCTGGCGAACTTTTAATCGCAATCCCTGAGGAATACTTTTACCGGATAATGTTTCGGCAACGATATCTTTTTCTGCAACACCTAAACGTGCAAGGATAGTGAGTACAATTCTTTTCAGGTCGAAGAAATCTACCTGATGGTCATTGTTTTTCCAATTTTCGTTTTCTTTCCTCCCTGTTAAATAAATGGCTAGTTGTTGACGTTCGGTATATCGTTTTGTGACACTTGTTTCATCAGCCTTATCAGGATTGATGTTGTAGACATTCCCAAATTCGAAAAAGCGTAGGTCGGCAACTCTGCGGTTTATATTATATGCTACACTTTCCAGACCACCAAAGAGAAGTGTTTGTCGCATAACACCCAGATCGCGGCTTAAGGGGTTTAGAATCTTTACGCTTTTTTCAATTGGAAACTCTTCGTTTGCTTGATAATAATCGACCTTTGTTAAAGAATTGGTCATTATTTCGCTATAGCCATTAGATGCCAATAAATCAGCAATCGTATTTCTTAGCTTTTCGGTATCTGGTTTTGGACGATAGGAGAGGGTTGCATTTAATCGATCGCCTATTTCAATATTGTTGTAGCCATATATGCGCAGTATCTCTTCTATCACATCTGCTTCGCGTGTAACATCTACTTTGAAAGTAGGTATTGAAAGCAACATTCCTTCATTATGCTGTTTTAATACTTTTATCTCAAGCGACTCAAGAATGGATTTGATGATAGCGGGGTCAATCTCTTTTCCAATTACTTTGTTAACGTGTTCGAAATTGATCTCAACTTCGCGATTATTAATGAAAGTAGGATAGATGTCAACGATATCAGATGATATCTGACCACCGGCAACTTCTTTTATAAGAAGTGCTGCACGCTTCAAAGCGTAAATAGTTGCATTCGGATCTGTTCCACGTTCAAATCTAAACGAAGCATCAGTTTTTAAACCATGCGCTTTGGCTGTTTTACGAATATGTGTGGGGTCGAAATAAGCACTTTCAATAAATAAGTTTATCGTATTATCAGAGACTCCTGCATGGATTCCACCAAATACGCCACCAATACACATACCTTCGTCTGCATTGCATATCATTAAATCATCAGCAACGAGTTCGCGTTCCACTTCGTCGAGTGTAACAAACTTGGTTCCTTTGGCTAGTTTCTTTACAACAACCTGATCTCCTTTGATACGGTCGGCATCAAAAGCATGAAGCGGTTGACCTAATTCCATCAAAACAAAATTAGTTACATCTACCACATTATTGATAGGACGCAGTCCGATAGCTTTTAAATTGTTTTGTAACCATTCAGGTGATGGTGCTATTTTAACTCCTTTGATTGTTACGCCTGAGTAGCGTGGACAAGCTTCAGGTGATTCTACAATAACTTCGATCTGAAGATCGTGATTGTCTGTTTTGAATGCACTCACATCGGGGAGGTTTAGTGAGACACCACCTTTTTCTTCTTTACGATTGTTCAATGCGGCAGCCAGATCGCGTGCAACACCATAATGTGAAGTAGCATCACTACGATTTGGCGTTAGGCCAATTTCATATACTGCATCTTCATAGAGACCAAAGAACTCTTTAGCAGATGTCCCAATCTTAGCTGAAGGGTCAAGAACCATAATTCCATCATGCGAAGTTCCAATACCGAGCTCATCTTCCGCACAGATCATTCCTTCTGAAAGTTCACCTCTTATCTTAGACTTCTTGATTTCAAAAGGTTCGTTTCCACTGTATAGCGTTGTTCCGATGGTCGCTACAGGTACTTTTTGACCTGCTGCAACATTCTGGGCACCACAAACAATGTGTAAGTATTCTGGCCTGCCTACATCAACAGTGGTAACACTAAGATGATCAGAGTTTGGGTGCTTTTCACAGGTAATGACTTCGCCAATTAGAACGCCTAGCAGGCCACCTTTCAGTGATTCATATTGTTCGATGCTTTCAACTTCTAATCCAATATCAGTTAAGATACGCGATACCTTTTCGGGATGCAAATCCAGTGTGAGGTAATTTTTTAGCCAATTATTTGAAATCTTCATGGTTCTCGTATTATTAGAAAAAACAGTACAGCTTAGCTTTTGCTCTTTCTTTGTGCAAAGGTAGGCTGAATCGGGCAAAAGAACAAATCTTTACGAAATCATTCCCCAGTTTAACGGTTCATGTCTACGTTGATAGCGTAAATAATTTGTTAGTCGTTTGTGTTCGGGCTTTTCTAACAATGGATCTTCTTCAAGTAACTCCATTACAATACTACGGGCTACTTTTAACAGATGCTCATCTCTGATAATATCAGCTAATCGTAAATCTGCTATTCCACTTTGACGGGTTCCTTGCATATCACCGGCTCCCCTTAAACGAAGATCCGCTTCTGCAATTTCAAAACCATCATTGCTTCGTACCATAGTCTCGATTCTTTTTTTGCCATCTGAGGATAATTTCGGCCCGGTTACTAAAACGCAATGTGATTGATCAGCACCTCTACCTACACGGCCACGCAATTGATGTAACTGAGATAACCCAAACCGTTCTGCATTTTCGATGACCATCATGGTTGCATTGGGTACATCAACACCTACTTCGATAACTGTTGTTGCTACCATAATATTGGTCTCTCCTTTTACAAAACGATGCATCTCAAAATCTTTATCAGCAGGCTTCATCTTTCCATGCAACATACTTATAGCATATTTTGGAAGTGGAAAGGCTTTAGATATTGCTTCGTAACCATTCATCAAATCTACTAAATCAGACTTTTCGGACTCTTGAATAAGTGGATAGACCACATAAACTTGTCGACCTAAGGTAATCTGTTCTTTCATAAAGCCAAAGAGCCGGAGTCGTTTACTATCTGTAATATGGTAGGTCTGAATAGGCTTTCGTCCAGGAGGCAATTCATCAATTACACTTAAATCGAGATCACCATAAAGTGTCATCGCCAATGTTCTGGGAATAGGTGTAGCTGTCATTACCAGGATATGTGGAGGAGTAATGTTTTTTGTCCACATCCTGGCCCTTTGTGCTACACCAAAACGATGTTGCTCATCTATAATAACTAAGCCCAGATTCTTGAAAACAACAGTGTCTTCAAATAGTGCATGGGTTCCTATCAGAATCTTTAGTGATCCTTCTCTTAATGCGGCATCTATTTTACGTCGTTTTACAACTCTTGTAGATCCGGTTAATAATTCAACCTCAATATCTAGTCCTTCGACCATTCGAGATATCGATTTTAAATGTTGCGAGGCTAATATTTCGGTAGGAGCCATGAGACATGCCTGATATCCATTATCTAAGGCGATAAGCATACACATCAGGGCTACTAATGTCTTTCCGCTACCTACATCGCCTTGGAGCAACCTGTTCATCTGTTTACCCGAACCCAAATCAAGGCGAATCTCTTTGATCACTTTTTTCTGAGCACCAGTTAATTCAAAAGGAAGTTTTTCGTGATAGAAACGATTAAAATAATTACCAACTGTTTTAAACTCCATTCCTTTAATTTGACGTGTGCGAATGTTCTTTTGTCGAAGCAATCTGAGTTGTACAAAAAAAAGTTCTTCAAAACGTAAGCGAGCCTGGGCTTTGGATAATATATCCGGGCTTTGTGGAAAATGGATATTTATCAATGCCGCTTCGTGCGATATAAGTTTAAAGCGTTGAATCAGATCGGGGGGGAGAATTTCAGGAATGGCAGATTGGGTCATTATTACGAGCGTTCGCATTATTTTGCGAAACCCTGTGCTATTAAATCCTTTTGATTTAAGTGTTTCAGATGAATTATATTGCGGTTGTAATGTCTCGGCTATTCCGGTTGCTATTTCTGTAGTGGTTTCCAATTCCGGGTGCGCCATGTTGTACTGGCCATTAAAGTAACTGGGTTTGCCAAATACAACATATTCTACTCCTGGAACTATTTTCTCTTTGGCCCATTTTATACCCTGGAACCAGACTAATTCGAGTTCTCCCTGATCGTCTTTGAGGAGAGCGGTCATCCTTTTACTTCTACCTTCTCCTGCAAATTGTATGTTTGTGATTTTTCCTTTTAGTTGCACATAGGCACTGTCGCTATTGATTTCTGTTGTCTTATAAAATTTGCTTCTATCGATATAACGAAATGGATAGCACTCAAGAAGATCGCCAAACGTATAAACATTAAGTTCCTTCTTAAGTACATCGGCTCGTTTAGGACCAACGCCTTTTAAATATTCAATGGAGGTATTGAGAAAGTCGTTCATTATTTATTGTCACTATCACACAAAAATAGGTTCCTCTATTAAACAAAACAAGCCTCCCGTTACCGAAAGGCTTGTTTTATGCAATAAATATTTTTTAATATTGCCAGAGTTCTTCTTCAAAGTCGATTAGCTCGCGCTTAATACGGTCTGATTCCAGAATGGCATCAATACCTTGTGAGTATTCTGTAATCTTACGGTCGAACACATTTTCCTCTTTGTAAACGTAGCTTGAGAAAAGTCGTTTAAGGAATATATCATCGTAAGACCGTCTTTCTGCTCCATTCTTCAGATTAAATACTTCAGCTTTCGCAAGGATTGGTCGTGCTTCAGGATAGTAAATCCAGAAGAGTGGATCATTTCCACGGATATTACCTTTATCGTCAATGTTATCACGAACCGGACAAATTCCAATAATTCGAACCTCAACTACAGAACGTTGTTTATCGAAAAACCAATCTTCTTTTATTCTAAAACGCTTAATGTCACTAGCATTAAATGTCTTTGTGATCAGGGTATCATAATATTCATAAGGAGGTTTAGAACGTTGAAGATGCATTGTATCTTTACGTTGTAGTCTCTTCATCAGGTCGTTATAAGATAACGGAACGATAAACTCATCGGTAGGGCTTGAAGCATCATAGGCTGTTATCTTTCCTTCTTGTAATGCATCAAGTAAAACGGTTGCTAGATTCTTCCAGTTATTATGTGCTATTTCAGGAAAATAGAATGGTTGGTTCATTTTCTCTCTCGTGTCGATAACACGCCAAACCCTTCTCGACCATGCGATATCTGATTCAC
>Ga0224522_1000563_pt1 | contig 11854 bp, 18 predicted proteins | sample CFST25metaG_FD_182733 | JGI IMG/M metagenome (GOLD analysis project Ga0224522, IMG submission 182733) | Peat soil microbial communities from Stordalen Mire, Sweden - C.F.S.T25 | ecosystem: Environmental > Terrestrial > Soil > Wetlands > Peat | place: Sweden: Norrbotten County, Stordalen Mire...
GTTTTACCTGGCTGAATAGTTACCTTTGGCTGAAACAACAGTCACCGTGACCGTTTCCTCGTATATCCGGTATATTAGCCGGTCTTTTTTGTTGATTCTGCGAGACCAGTATCCTGTATAGCCATATTTGAGTAGCTCTGACTGTCCAATTCCCTCAATTGGGGTGTTTTGAAGCTCAAAAAATATTTTCTTAAGCTTTTCAATGGATTTTTTGTCGCCTGACCGATCAAGTGCCGAAATGTCCTCTTTTGCTTCTTTAGTGATATGTATTTTGTACATGGATCAAAGAGATTCGAAAAATGCCTTGATATCCTCTTTAGTTGTGAGAACAATGCCCCCTGACTTATCACCACTTTCATGTTTTTTTAGCCGTCTCTCCAATTCTTCAATGTTCCGGGGATCATCAAACCATGGGTCATTGCTTGGACTTGGGTTTTCGGGTATGCTATTTCCCCTTGGCACAAGTTCTAGAAATTCATTTTTTCGCTTGATAACGACTCTCTCTTTCACTGCCAAATCAAAGTATTTTTTCTGACTGTCTCTGAATTCTCTGCTGCTTACTACTAACATTTCTTTAAATTTAAATGTGTACCATTTACGGTACAAATATAATCTTTTTTTAAATAGGATAAGTTTGACTAAAACATCAAAATGTCAATTAGATCCATATAAGAATATTCTGACTCTTCTTTAGAAAGAGTTATTTCCCATCCAGACAGGGGTTTTTTAAGGACCCCTGTCTGGACGAGAATAACTCTACTGGTTTGTCTACTAAGATAATTTCACCCTTTAACTTGAAACGATTCATTTTTCTACTTGTAATCTACACACAAATGCTCAGTGAAAATAAGCCCAGAGGAACTGATTTTCAGGTTGTGCAAAAATGTTTCAGAATGAAAGCAAGATGGAATCAGGCTAACCTGATTCTGCTATCATGATTCTCCTGATTATAAATAAAATATAAAATAGTGATAGTTATTTATAATAAAATATATAACTATTTGTGATTTTATATCAAAGAATATTAATAATTTAGCATCTGAAAGTAACTATAAAATAACTACTATATGGCAAAATATGAAACTTTAAACTCAAATGGTGATACAAAAATAACTATAGCCAGATTAGCCAAAAAGTTTGACATGAGCCTTGTCGATTTTTTAGATGCAATGGCAAAATACTTTGAAGTAACGGGGCTTAATCCCAAAGACCAGGTAATACTTTCTCCAGCAGAAGAACTTAAAAAATTCCGTGATACAATCGTTTCATTCATGCGAAAACAGGAGAATGATTTTATAAAACCAACCTTTGGAAAAATGGACACATTAATTGCAAGGTTTGTAACATATATAGAAGAAGAAGCTCCAAAAAGAGGAGAGGTGGTGGGACAAAATAAGGTTAAGTCTTTAGCTCTTTCCGGGGAAAAAAGCGATGAAGAAAAGAGAGGATCTTTGGTAAGTGAAACTGTAAAAAATGATGTAACTTCTGATCTGTATAAAGATCTTCAGGAGAAGCTTAATAAATCAGAATTGAAATTAAAAACAACCCGGGAGTATCTTGAAAATATCCTTTCACATACTGAAAATAAATCTACGGGTCTGGAAAGAAAACCGGTTATTGATCTTCCAATAGGAGATATAAACGAGTATAAAAAATACGTAAAAACGCTTTAATGTACGTTAAAATTCATTCATCAAAAAAGGATAATAACAGGGGTAGCTGCAGGGACCTTATTAATTATCTGGAGAAAGAGAACCTGGATAAGGATATTTTGAGCCAGACGAAGTTTTTTGATCACTATAGCAGTGACGTTTCTTTCTATTCAGCCCAGGCAATTATTGATAATAACAAAGGGAAACTTGGGAAAGACGAGACCAAGTTTTACATGATTTCTGTTAACCCAAGCAAAGACGAATTAAGGCATATTGGAAGAAAAGTTTCCGGCAGAGACATAAAAAATATATCCCAATTAACCGGCATCGAGCTGAAACATTATGAGGAGGCTTTGAAGGATTATACCCGGAAAGTTATGGATGAGTATGCAAAAAATTTCAACCGGGGATTAACAGGCGAAAGCCTTGTTTACTTTGGGAAGGTTGAGCATACCAGGTATCATGGAAGGGACTCAGCGGAAGTGAAAGAGGGACTATATAAAGCCGGCGATAAGAAGGAAGGACTACAAACACACGTGCATATTGTTGTTTCAAGAATGGACGAGTCAAAGAAGATCCGCTTAAGCCCTATGGCAAATGCCAAAAACTCCAAGAATATAATAAACGGCAAAGAGGTTCAGATCGGCTTCGACCGGATGAAATTTGTACAGAGCTGTGAAAAAAGCTTTGATACAAATTTTGATTACAAACGCTCGCAGCAACATAAGTTCTCTCATTATCACACGATGAAGAACCAAATGAGAAATACTGCTAAAAGTGTTGCCATGAGTATAGCAAGAGACGTGCCGGGAGTAAAAGAGTATAACAAAGCTTCACAGGTTGTAAATACTGCCGTGAACCTGGCTAATGCGAAAGATCCCCTCGATGCTCTATCTGCAGTCTTTAAACAGGTACCAGGAGCCAAAGAATGTATTAAGGCAATTAACTACGCTTACAATCCGTCAAAAATTGTCCTGGATATTGGTAAAAAGGTTTTAACCATGGGCTTAAACGCAGGATCTCTTTAAAGTACAATAACGTGCGAAAGCCGAGCGCATTGACCACACGTCCGGTTAGATTACAATTTGCATACATAAATAAACAACAAGCATATAACGCCAACTATGGTCACGGATTTTTCTACTCCAGGGCATTCCACGGGAAGCTGTGTTCTCTCCGGTCTCAATGATTATCTATTCCCGTGTCGCTATGTTCCGGGCTACGTTTCGCCTGCGGAAGCCTCTTAGCCATCCTGTCTATTCATGTTCTTAACCCTTCACAGCACTAATGCGATGATTTGAGCGGTACAATGGTACACACTAAAATCATAATACAGAAGTGGTGTTCGCCCCAGGCTCACGTCTATAAACAAGTTTTTTACAAAGTTAGCCATAAGTCCTAAAACGATGGACGTACATGCAAATAAGCCTCACACGCAAAAGACTACGGCATAAAGCCGCTACGCTATTTATTCCGTTTCCTTTTGCACTTATTTAGTCCTTATGGCTTCGGTTCCCTGGTAAAAACTTTGTTTAACTTAAACTTATCGTACTATGAAAAACACACATTCCACCCAGCAAACAATTGATTTTCTTAATGTAGCAGAAGTTTCCCTTACCTACGTGACTAAAGTTAAACCTTCCGAACGGCCGGCGATTAAAAATTCCCATGATGCACACAAGATCTTCTTTGATTCCTGGGATATTGCTACCATTGAACATAAGGAAACCGTTAAGATGCTTCTACTTAACAGGGCAAACAAAGTTCTGGGTATTACCACGCTCTCTGAAGGAGGACTATCCGGCACTTTAATGGATGTTCGTATGATTTACCAATTCGCTATAAAAGGCAATGCATGCGGAATAATTATCGCTCATAACCATCCTTCCGGAAATAGCAACCCAAGCGAAAGCGATCTAAAGATAACCCAGAAAATAAAAGAGGCAGGAAATCTTCTTGATATCCAGTTACTCGATCACATAATCCTTACCCCGGAAAAAGAAATCTTCAGAAGTTTTGCGGATGAAGGTCAAATATAAAATTAATACCCTTCGGGGTATTTTTTTTGTTTAACGATGAATAAAGAAAACCCTTGGTCGATAAACGCTGTTGAAAATCTAAATACTCATGCTCGCTCATTTCTAACAATTTTTTAACCGTTCGGGTGTCCATCCCCAATAATGAAGCAATCTGGGGTGGTGTCATACCGTTTCGGTGCCTGTGATGTAACTCATGATATATGATCCATTTATTATCAAATTTATTCATAGCTGACTGGTTTGGTTTAAATACCAAAAGTCAGATTAATTTCTTTGAGGCTAATTAAGAGCAATTTACCCATGGGCAAATTGCTCTTAACCCTCCAATTTTTCTATTGAAAGGGAACTTAACGAAGAGGGGAAACTTGTATTCTTATTTACCGAAAACCTGCATCCTTAATTGCCGAAATCTCGTATTGTTATTTACCGTTTACAGTTAAGCGTATTCCATTAATTTAAATGGGTTTCATGTATTTATTTAAGTTATTTTGGATTAATTCAAGGGAATTCATGGTAACAAAATTAAGGGTATTCTGATTAAACAAAATATTTCTATTAGTCTTGGATTAATATATATTGATTGGGTTTCTTATATAAGTTAGAATTCGATTTATGATTTTCTCGTAACATTTATAAAGCCAGTGTTTTACAATTTAAAATAAGGAGGTATGTATATGATATAAAGCTGTTTAAATATTATGCTATTCTCCTCAATAAGTACTTAGTGCAGCGATATCTAAATGTTTCTGAATAATCGAGAGTTCTGCCTACTCTAAGAAATATATTTGAAGTTTGGTAACGTTCTTGAAAGCATTAAAATTGGCATGAGTTTTGTACTATAAAATAATCCTATAATCTGTTTATTTCGACTAACTTATGAGCAATATTATGAAAACATTAAAAATTTGTTTATTCTTATGCGGAATACTATTTGCAAGTTTTAGTTGCACAAAAGAAAAAGCAAACTCTCAAAATTCACCACTGAGTACATCATTTTTAAATGACTTTGGTAAATGTTTTTTATTTATTGATATAAAAACCGGCTATGTTATAAATGATGATTCTTCCTATCAAAGTATTGGGGAATCAAACAAAAATATCTATTCCGCTGATTGTACGCCAATTATCTTACCCGCTATTGATTTTAATAGCTATACCTTATTAGGAATACAGACAGGTATGTCTGAATGCGATAGTTTAATAAGGGAAGTTACTGTAGATACTTCTAGTAAAAAATATATCTATGAGATTAATATTAAACGTTATAGAGAAACATGTTCTCAGATTTTAAAATTAAGTATGAATTGGGTTCTCGTACCAAAATTACCGAGTGAATATAAAGTAGATTTCAACGTAATAGTAAATAATTGATACCTACGAGTAAAAATACCTGTCCTAACACGAGCGGTGCTACGTACGGTTCCGTCTTTGTAGCACCCGGACTGATTCTGCTACTGGGACAAAGTCTATAGGGCTGCCAGATGATCCGCTGCTGGTGTCGATTTTGCTCGCCACCTTGACAACTTTATCGTGACATGACAACTCTCACCATCTATCGTGACAAAGCTGCAAAAACCGGGCATATTGACCACATTTGACCGGCTTTTGCAGGTACTGATGTCTTTATCTTGACAAAATAATAAGTTTTATTAAACGACCGTATAATGAAACTTTCTAAAATCATAAAAAAATAAAACAATAGAGTTCGATTAACGCTTTTTATTAATCTAAGTTCTATTTATCTTTGTCAGGATACTTAATAGAACTATTATGATATTTGGATATGCCAGAGTTTCTACCAGGGAACAAAATTTGAACTTACAGACAGATGCTCTTAAAAAAGCCGGTTGTGAAAGGATCTTCCAGGAGAAAGTTTCCGGGAGATCTCCAAACCGGCCAGGGCTTTTAAAACTCCTGGAACAAATAAGACCTGGTGACACTTTAATAGCTTTTAGCGTGGACCGCCTTGGGAGAACCACAAGAGAGCTGATAATCCTTTTAAATGATTTTAAGGAAAAAGGGATAGCGTTTAAAAGCTTATCCGAGGGAATATTTGACACATCAAGCCCGATGGGAGAGGCAATATTTCAAATTATTGCCATCCTGAAGGCAATGGAAGTAAATGTTCTCCGGGAGAGAACGATAAAAGGACTTGAAGCAGCCAGGGCCAGAGGATTAAATGGAGGAAGACCGGCAGGATCTTATAACAAGAAGAAAGCCTCTGCAGTTGTTACGCTCTATAAACAAAAAAACTCAATTAACTTTATCGAGGAAACACAAAATATAAGCAGATCAACAATATATCGATACCTTAGGAACGAAGGAGTAGTTATTAAAGGTTTCAAGAAGGTTAAAAATAATTGAATCTGTTGCGTTCGGCTAACGTACTTTATGATCCGTTTCGTGAGCCGACTCAAACATGGTGCGTTTATAATAATAATTGCCTTTTAATCGAATAATCTTTAACTTTGCAGAAATGATAGATTATGAATATTCAAGCAGAAAAATTGGAACTCGTTAGAAAGATACTAGATACTGACAATCCTGGCATCCTTTCCTCCATTAAGCAAATATTCACAAGTTCCAAGAAAGTTGATTTTTGGGATAGTTTACATAAATCCCAAAAAGAAGAAATCCTTAAAGGAATTGAAGAAGTTGAAAATGGAGAAACTGTAAACTACGAGGAATTCATTAAGAATCATCGTTAATGAAAAGAGAAATCAAACTTTCCAAGAGAACGATGAGAAAACTCGATAGTCTTCTAGTTTACCTTGAGAAAGAATGGTCAACCAACGCAAAGCACGAATTTGTGATGAAACTGGATAAATCGTTAGAACAAATTCAAAAACTGCCAGACAGTTTCCCTGAATCAGAAAAGATTAGAGGTCTAAGAAAATGTGTGTTGACCAAACAGACAACCCTCTTCTATAAATATTCAGAGACAACGATAGATGTCATCACAATTTTTGACAATCGTCAAAACCCGAAATCATTAAAAAAGGAAACGAAATAATAAACCACGTTTTACAACACGTTATTCGTGTTCCATGAGCGAGCAAAGCCCTTCACTCCACCCCCATTACAGGAACTTCATCACTATTACGACTTAGTCCGCAACTGTATACCGCTTCTTATAAAACGCATGAAAAAGATTAGTGAAAACGGATATTCATTAGAAGACCTTCTTAAAAATGTTATAGATGAAAACATTCATCCCGAAATTTCAACAGAAGATCATATGGGGGCCGAAATATTGAATGAGGACGAAATTTTAGTAGCGCTGTCAAAGGTTCCTGGTACGGATGACGTTTTAAGCAAATCTGAAAAGGCAAAATATTTAGAAAGTATTAAGAAATTGAATAAAAAGGTAAGAAAAGAACCTTTGCAGTTTAAGGATGGTTTTAGTGTTGAAAAACTGCGTAAGATGAGGTAATTGGAGCTGCAGATCCTTCCCTGGATAAACAATGACGGCAATATTGATGAAGGACCCGGCCGGCCGGTCTCTGATCAGCAGCTGCCGGCAGTATTTTTTGACGGCATTTCTCGCCTCGAGTTGCAGATCCGGAATATCTCCTGGGCACTTGCCTATTTATCTCCTCTTTATCTTATTGCTTCGTAGCTTTTCTGCCTCCTTAATGTGTTCTGGTCTTGAGGGTATTTTGCCTATTTTTTTAAATAGAAGTTCGAAGGCTTCCTGTAATGCATCCTTTTGGGTAAACATTGAATCTCCCTGTTGTCTTTTCAGGTGAACATAATCCCTGATCTTCTCCAGGTGATCAGATTTAATGATAAATGTTTGCCGAATTTCTTCTGGATATTTTTCGGCGAGAACTGTATTTATTTCTTCCTTTACCGCTGTACCTGTGAATAAACTACTTATTCCTTTTTTAGCTGAAATGTTCGTTTTGTCTATAGAATCTAGAAAGTTTTTCTTAGCCATATATCATATAATTAGAATGTTATTAGTGTTATCAGTATTACCAATGTTACTAGTATTACCAGTATTATTAATTTAATATTTCGCTGACCAGGCTTTCATAATCCTTTGCGCCGTTACTCTTAGCATCATAGCTGAATATATCTTTCCCACGAACCGGAGCTTCCGCCAGTGCAACATTATCCCTGATCAGTGTTTTAAATATTTTCCCTTTGAAATGTTTATTGACTGATTCGGCGATATCCCTGTTTAGAATTTTACGATTATCGTACTGCGTGATAAAAACGCCACCAATAGAAAGACCTGAATTTAGATTTTCTTTCACCATCGCAATAATATCCGTTAACTTATCAAGTCCATGTAGCGCAAGAAACTGGGCTTGCAGAGGTATAAAAATTTCGTCAGCAGCTGTAAGTGCATTTACAGTGATAAGCCCCAGGGACGGAGGGCAGTCTATTAGTACATATTCATAGCGATCCTTCACTTTGTCCACAAGTTTTTTTAAAATCAACTCCCGGGCAAACTTTGAGGCCAGTTCAACCTCGATGCTGGCCAGATCCAAAGTAGAAGGTACAATATCAAGATTCTCTGAAATTTTAATAATCGGCAGATCGTGATCCCCCCGCAAAGCTCCATAAATGCTTTTTTCAACATCGGTAATTCCTAAACATTGTGTCAGGTTGGACTGTGGATCGAGATCTATAAGAAGAACCTTTCTCCCTTTCAGGGCGATCCCCGCACCAATGTTTAGTGTGGATGTTGTTTTTCCTACACCGCCCTTATGGTTGCTAATTGCAATTACTTTCTTCATATTCTTAATGTTATTAGTGTTACTCGTGTTATTAGTGTTACAAATATTACAAATGTTACTCATAAGTTTTACTAGTTGCCGTTGTATTTATGCAGAACTTATAAACATGTGCTTGTCTTTAGGTCTGTCTTATGCAGCTGCAGATCCAGTGAGTAGAAAAAAATCAAAAAACTGTGTCATAAGAAGCGATTTGCGCCACTTAAAACATTTTTTCGAGAACTTATTCCTGAAGATAGTCTTCCTCGATGATATAGCGGGAAAATGCTGCATAACTAGCCGCTGTTTCCTTTTCCTGCATTCTTACAAGTCTATCATAAAGTTTTGGCAGCTGATCCGGGTTCTTTTGCAGGTGCTTAATCACTTTGTCAATCCATACCTTGTTTTTCGGTTTGTTTGCTGCGTTTAGCCAAGTCATTAACCATGTTCTGATGTAATAAACCAGGTCATCAATTTTTAAAGGTTCCGGCTGTCTTTCCTTGGATATTATGACGATTTTCAATCCATTCACGGTTCTTCCGCTTTTATCTTCGGAATAATTGAAATACAGATCACAATTGCCGGCCTCATACAAGGATTTCAATTCTTTGTGTGCAACATCAATAACATACATTTTAATTTGAGCATAACGAGAGTATTTTTTTTCAAGTAGCATTTTCCCCCTCAGATCGCTTATTGAAATGTATAAAAACCCTGTAGATTTAAACTGTGAGCAGTACTCATAAAATCGCTGACTATACTTAGCTTTTAGCGATATTGCAACAGTCAGGCTGTAGGTTGTAAACTGTTCTGCCAGCTCTACCAGGAAGGGGAGAATTTTATGAGACACCTGTACTTCCAAATTTGGTTCTCTCTTTAAATGCTCAAAGTAATTGATGTAGCCGACCTCTAAAACCCTTTCCTGGTCCTCAATCCATATGGACTTACGTCTAAGATTTTTTAGAGACAAATAGACTTCTCTTAGCTCTGTCCCGATATCAGGCCCCTGCAGATCTGCTGTTTTTATCTTTATCACGAGGTCATTGAAGAGATCTCTTTGGCCATCCTGCTGTTCGATAAACTGCCTTCTAACCTCTTTGATAATGTAATAAACTGCCCGTTTTTCCACTACTGTGAAATTGTATCTTGCCTGAGTCAAAACATTGGCCTGCGCTAATTTAATTTCGTTTTTACTCATGGATTAAATTTTTTCTTTAAATGTATGTAATATAATTTAATCTAACAAATGCATACTAACAAGAGATGTAAAAAACTAACATTCGACCCATTTTGAGTTGTAAAAAACTAACATTGAGTTGTAAAAAACTAACATTCACCCTTGTAATACATTAAAATACAATTAGTTCCAGAGACGTAAAAAGAGGCAAAAAATATACCTTAAAAATGCCTTTAGAAAGAACGAAGAAGTTTATAAGATTAAAAATCCCGAAACTGACAGAATGACAGAGAGTTGAACGAAAATAACCGGAAAAGGTGAACGAAAGAAAAACAAAACAAAAAGGAAAAGAAAAGAGGCAAAAAAACCAAAAAAGATTCCGGCGGCGAGTCATTTTGTAACTATTTGATATATAGCAATATAAAAAAATATTATTTGAGATCTCGCAGGAGATCCGCAAACCCTCTATTAAGAAATCATTTTTGCCAGGGAGCAAAAATGTATAATCAATCATTCCGGAATGGATTTTTGCGCCGGAATGGTAGTGACCAACACCTTTTTTGTATTTGAAAAAATTCTTCGTCATTGTTTTTTCCCTTAAAGACTTCTTCTTTCCTGAATGAGCTGGAGCTAAATTACGCCCAGCAGAAAGTTTTGATCTTTCCTTCTTTCCCTTTTCGTCTCCAGGTGTTAGTCATTTTCCGGAAAATCTTCCGGGTATTTTTCTTGACTCTCTTGCGCTTAGTCATGCATTGTTTGCACTTGCAGATTTTGACTGTTGACATTTGATCTCAGTTTTACCTGGCTGAATAGTTACCTTTGGCTGAAACAACAGTCACCGTGACCGTTTCCTCGTATATCCGGTATATTAGCCGGTCTTTTTTGTTGATTCTGCGAGACCAGTATCCTGAATAGCCATATTTGAGTTGCTCTGGCTGTCCAATTCCCTCAATTGGCGTGTTTTGAAGCTCAAAAAGTATTTTCTTAAGCTTTTCAATGGATTTTTTGTCGCCGGACCCATCACGTGCAAAAATGTCCTCTTTTGCTTCTTTAGTGATATGTATTTTGTACATGGATCAAAGAGATTCGAAAAATGCCTTAATATCCTCTTTAGTTGTGAGAACAATGCCCCATGACTTATCACCACTTTCTGATTTTTTTAGACGTCTCTCCAATTCTTCAATGTTTCGGGGATCATCAAACCATGGGTCATTGCTTGGACTTGGGTTTTCGGGTATGCTATTTCCCCTTGGTACGAGTTCTAAAAATTCATTTTTTCGCTTGATAACGACTCTCTCTTTCGCTGCCAAATCAAAGTATTTTTTCTGATTGTCTCTGAATTCTCTGCTGCTTACTACTAACATTTCTTTAAATTTAAATGTGTACCATTTACGGTACAAATATAATCTTTTTTCAATTAGGGGTATCGCCAACAGTTCCTACAAAAACCACGCTAAGGGAATTTAATTCCTTAAGGACCCCTATTACGTTCCCATCAGTTCAGGGAATCCCGGAACCGAAAAAAAAAGAAACACACCGGGACAATTGTACCAATATTTGGTAACTTTGTAGAAAAATTGATGAATTATGAGTAGAAACACTTCAATATCAATAGGAAACTATTTTGACAATTTTATTCAAAATAGAATATCTGCCGGAAGATTTAAAAATGCAAGTGAAGTTGTCCGGGCAGGATTAAGACTTTTGGAAGAAGAAGAAACCAGAATGATTGCTTTAAGAGAAGCTATTCAAGAAGGGATAGAAAGCGGAATTGCTTATGATTTCAATCCTGAGTCACATTTAGAAAGACTAAAAGCTAAAAAGAAATTGAATGGCTCAGTATAAATTAACAAATAAAGCTGTTGATGATTTAACCAGGATTTGGAATTACACCTTTGATAAGTGGTCTGAAAATCAAGCAGACACATATTATCTCATGCTTTTAGAAAACTGTAACGTAATTGCATGTAACCCTGAGTTAGGTAAAAATTATTCAGGAGTAACAGAAAACATATTTGGGTTTAAAGCAGGGAGACACATTATTTTTTACAGAAAGATTGAAGAAAACGAAGGGGAAATCACAAGAATACTTCATGAACAAATGGAATTAAAGAATAGAATAATAGAAAAATAACCCCACATAACACGTTATAGTTCATGGCTTGGTTCCTGGGGTCGCCTCACTAAACGGAATTGCATCTGTTTTCTTTACGCTAACGTACCTTAACTTCCGTTTCGTAAGCCGACCCCAACTATAGACTC
>Ga0224522_1000564_pt1 | contig 11823 bp, 9 predicted proteins | sample CFST25metaG_FD_182733 | JGI IMG/M metagenome (GOLD analysis project Ga0224522, IMG submission 182733) | Peat soil microbial communities from Stordalen Mire, Sweden - C.F.S.T25 | ecosystem: Environmental > Terrestrial > Soil > Wetlands > Peat | place: Sweden: Norrbotten County, Stordalen Mire...
ATGTATGATGCCGGATGCCGATGGATTTATTTTGGCATTGAAAGCGGATCAAAAGAAAGGCTGGCAAAAATCAAAAAAGGCATCGCCTATGATAAAATCATGGAAACCGTAACAAACTGCTACAACGCCGGGATCGTCGCTATATCGGGCTTCATCATCGGTTTCCCCGATGAAAACGAGCAAGAGCTCCGCCAAACCATCGAGTTGGCTAAAAAGATGCCGTTCACCATGTGGGCGTTTCATCATTTCATCCCTGTTCCCGGTTCCGAGCTTTATTATTCACTGATTGCAGATGGGAAATATGAATTGCCGTCTACCTTAAACGAAATGGCCAAGATTTCACCGGCCGACGAGATTATCAAAAACTTTTCAAACATCCCCACGAAAGAACTGAATGTCATCTGGTCATATTTCATGATATCCACCTTTGCAAGAAAAAAAACAGATACATCGGCCAAGCCTTTCGGTTTCGCAATAAAAGTAGTGAGAGAACAGTTGAGCGATATTGCAAAGGGAGGATTTATTGCGTTCTTTGTTAATTTTGCCTTTTCAGCAAAAGTGTTTATGACCTATCTATATTATTACTTTTTCTTCCCCAAAATACGAAAAAAATATGGCCTGTATTCAAATACCAATCATTGATTTTGTATCGAATTTCTTAAATTTGCGCTTGCTCTTTTGGGTTGTAAAAAGGATGAACATCAGACAAATTTATTGTCGATTTTTCATCCTTTTTTCAACTTTACCGTTATATAAGACGGCAACCGGAAAAATTGATTGTTATGATTAACGCAAATTTCTATTGTGTTTTTTCAATCACCTACAGCAGCCACAGGCTTTTAAAAAAAGTGGGGGAACTCAAATTCCTGTAAAATTGACAACGAACTGCAATAGTGCTAAACTGAAATCCATGTCAAACAGAATCCGGGGAGTTGAGCCAGCAAATGAATGTCCTGTTAATTTGTCCAAAGATGGAAATATCGATAAGAACCTTATCGGCGCCATTGGGTATACTATCGGTTGCTACCTATCTGAATGAAAATGGAAATATAGTAAAATTTATTGACAAAACAATATGTAAATGCGATATTGAGAATGTTATTAAGGATTTTCAACCTGATATTGTCGGTGTTTCCATGATGTCGGCAAAAACAATTCAAGACGTTTTGAATATATGTAAGACTGCAAAAATGCACAATATTCCTGTTGTCTGCGGGGGAACGCTTTCATCTCTTTTGCCTGAACTTGTTTTGTCAAGCGGAGTTGTGGATTATGTTGTTATTAACGAAGGCGAAATAACCATGCTTGAGTTAATTAATTCAATTTCTAAAAACATTCCACTGAGCAAGGTTGATGGATTGGCATTTATTGAAAACGGCAGGATAGTGATAAACAAGGCCAGGGAATTCTCTAATCTTGCAAGTCTTCCAATAATAGACTGGTCTTTAGTAGATCCCACAAAATACTTTCGCGAGTATTTCGGATGCAAAAAAATGCTATATCTGTATGGAGGTAAGGGCTGCTCTAATCAATGCACCTTTTGCTTTAACAAAGAGTATCACCGATGTACTTATAGAAAGCGCCCAACAGAATATGTTTTAAAGGAAATTGAATATCTTGTTCGTAATTGTGGATTGGATGGTGTTTATTTTTCTGATGAGAATTATTTTAAAACAAAAAGTGAGATGTACCGAATTTGTGATCAAATAAAAAAATCCGGTCTTGATTTTGTCTGGGGTTGCCAGACCAGAATCAATGGATTTTCACAAGAAGATTTTAAATATATGTATGACTCCGGTTGCCGTTGGATATTTTTTGGAATTGAAAGTGGCTCAAAGGCAAGACTGACGAAGATAAAAAAAGGAATAGCTTATGATAAAATCGTGGAAACCGTGACTAATTGTTATAAAGCCGGCATTGTGGTGATAACTGCTTTCATTGTTGGATTCCCCGATGAAACGGAAGAAGAGCTCCGTCAGACGGTGGAATTGGCTCAGAAATTTCCTTTTGCTATGCGCAGTTTTAATCACTACTTCCCTGACCCGGGTTCAGAACTCTTTTCCTCACTGATAGATGAGGGAAGATACCAATTACCTCCGACATTGAATGATTTGGCGAAGATAGAAACATTAGGTGGCTGCCTTGAAAAGAATTTTTCAAAAATCAGCACTCAGGATTTAAATGTCGTCTATTCTTATTTTATGATGTCCACCTTTTTAAGAAAAAAAACGCTTGAATCCGCAAAACCGTTTGACTTTGCAATAAAAGTAATACGAGAACAACTGCGTGATATGGCAAAAGATGGATTTGTGATGTTTTTTAAAAACTTTGCTTTAACGGCTAAAACCTTCCTGACTTATCTATATTATTTTATATTTTTCCCTGGAATCCGCAAAAAATACGGATGTATTCGGGAGAAAAGGGTAAAAATAAAACCTAGTTTTCTCCGTACTTAATTCTATAGATAACCAGAGAACGAACGCCGGACAGTTTCATGCTGTAATAGCCCGTCCTCCTTTTTTCGAGTCCGTTGTTTCCCGCCGTGTATGCTTTTTTATCTGCGGTTAAGAGCGGATTTGACCGTAATGATGGACTTTTGTAAAGGTATTATGATATAATATTTAGATTCAAACAACCTATTCTGGGTTTTTTAACGGAGGCCGGATATGGACATCTTGGTTGGTTATACGGGTTTTGTTGGATCCAATATATGCAATAAACATTATTTCGAAAGGCTGTATAACTCAAAGAATATTGAGGAAGCATTCGGAACCCATCCCGATTTATGTGTATATTGCGGCGTCAGGGCTGAAAAATTTCTCGCGAACACCGCGCCGGAACGGGATTTTGAAGTAATACTCAACGCCATCGAAAATATTAAAAAAATCAACCCTAAAAAAATTGTTCTTATCTCCACAGCTGATGTCTATAAAGAACCTTTCGACGTTGATGAAAATACAACTATCGAAACAGATGGCTTGCAGCCATACGGAAAAAACCGGTACTATCTTGAGAAATGGGTTAGTCAAAATTATGAAGATTATCATATAATCCGGTTGCCCGGCCTGTTCGGCGTAAATATCAAAAAAAACTTCATTTATGACCTGATCAATGTGATTCCATCCATGCTTTCCGACGCTAAATATCATGAACTTTCGCAGCAGGAAAGGTTAATCAAAAAGCATTACATTTTATGCGGCAACGGGTTTTACAAGTGCATCTGTGATCGTGAAAACGAAAAAGCGCTTTTAAAGCGGGCATTTGAAAAAACCGGATTCTCCGCGTTGAATTTTACCGACAGCAGGGCGGTATTCCAGTTTTACAATCTTTCCTATCTATGGGAACATATCAATATTTCAATTGCTGAAGAAATACGGCTTTTGAATATGGCTGTCGAGCCTGTCTGTGCGGATGAGGTGTATTTTGCTGTTAAAGGCAAACATTTTGTGAATGAAATGACACAGACAGTGCCGAAATATGACTTGAAGACAATTCATTTTGACGCTTTCGGCGGGGAAAACGGATATATATTTGACCGGCAAAAAGTACTGCAGGATGTAAATAATTTTATTGCGTCACAACTTAGCTAACATCAGGAATTGAGGTAATCTCGTGAAGCTTTCTATCTCAAACATAGCGTGGTCTGCTGAATATGATGATGAAATGTATCATTTCCTCAATGAGCAGGGATATAGCGGACTTGAAATAGCTCCAACCCGAATATTCCCCGAAAATCCGTATTCGCATATTGAAGAGGCAAAAACTTTTGCCAAGGTGCTGAGAAACTCATTCAATCTGGATATCTCCTCCATCCAGTCGCTTTGGTACGGAAGAAGCGAAAACATTTTTAACTCAGATGATGAAAGAGACTTTCTTCTTGATTACACAAAAAAAGCTGTACTTTTTTCAGAAGATGTAGGTTGTCATAACCTTGTTTTTGGCTCTCCAAAGAACAGAAATATGCCTTCATCAGCTTACATGCCGGCTGCAGTCGATTTTTTCAGAGAAATCGGGGATTTTGCGCTGGAGCACAATGCCGTGCTTGCCTTTGAGCCTGTTCCGGCTTATTATGGCACAAACCTGATTAATAACACGCAGGAAGCATTTGAATTTTGCCGGCGAATCAACAGTAAAGGTTTCAAAGTCAATTATGACTTAGGCACCGCAATCTATAATGATGAAAGTTTTGATGTTATCGGTCCGAATATTGAACTTGTTAATCATATTCATATTTCGGAGCCGCAACTTGCGGGGATAGAAAAAAGAGATCTCCACAAGAAGCTGAAAACCTTAAATTATAACGGATACTTTTCAGTCGAAATGAAAAATCCCGGCAATTTGGAGACAGTAAAAAACGTCGCTCGATATATAAAAGAAACTCTAAATTAAAGAAAAGATCAACGGCTGTTTGGAGGCTCACCAATGAAAACACTTTACCTGATCGTCCCGTGTTATAACGAGGAAGATGTATTATATGAGGCTGCAAGCAGGCTGTTGGCGAAGCTTGAAAACTTAATTAACGATAAAATAGTCAGCAAGGACAGCCGTGTTTTATTTGTCAATGACGGCTCAAAAGACAAAACATGGGAAATTATCAGCCAGCTTCATTCAGAAAACAAACTATTTTCGGGGATAAGTTTATCTCATAATAATGGTCAGCAAAATGCGCTTTTTGCAGGCGTATTGACCGCCAAGGCATACGCGGACATCACCATCTCGCTGGATGCCGATTTGCAGGATGATATCAATGTTATTGATAGAATGCTTGAGGAGTATCTCAAAGGCAATGATATCGTTTACGGCACAAAAGCACCGATTAAAAATGAAAAACTTCACAGAAAATTTTTAGCGGAAAGCTTTTATAAATTTGTAAAATATATTGGTGTAAATATGATTCCACATCACTCGTCATGCAGGCTTATGAGCAGCCGGGCTATAGAGGCGCTCTCCGAATACGGGGAAGTCAATTTGTTTCTGCCTGCCCTTGTGCAGTTGTTGGGATTTAACAGTTCCATTGTCCATTACGAACAAAATGAGCGGTTTGCGGGGAAAACAAAGTATTCCATCAAAAAACTGTTTTCACTCGCGACGGAAGCGATCACTTCTTTCAGTATGAAACCGCTTCATATGATCAGCAGTTTGGGGATTTTGTTTTTGTTGATTTTCGCAGGAATCGCAATCTATGATATTGTTATAGCTGCCGCTGGGGCATTTGACGGATGGCTGCTTGTATTAGCCTCTATTTGGGCTGTCGGAGGATTGATATTGTTATCAGTTGGTGTCATGGGCGAATATGTCGGGAAGACATATTTTGAAGTTAAGCAGAGACCACGTTATTTTATTTCCGAAACTTTAGTTGACCCAAAAACGAACTAAGCAAAAATAACTTGCTTCAATGAGTTTTTGATCATATTTATCTGTACACTAAATGATATATACTCTCTCGCAAATGAGATAAGAAAACCCATTGAGTATGAAAAAATTAAAAGCTTTTTAGAAAATCATAACAGACAAATGGGCTTACAAACACTGTATACCTCAGAGGTTCTCTTTACAGATCTTCGTAAAGGTGCAATTTTGTATGTTCCATTAATTCTGTTTTTTTGATTGAAATGGCATACTTTTCAAATGTAACATCTTCTTTTTTTTAGCCCTGATTCAGAAGATTCCCGAAATAATGCCTTTTATAATATTTCTCGCGAAGAAATAATTCAAAAACAAGTATTTGAACAATAATTTTAAATTATAGGGAAGATTTTATGAAAAAGCCCCATAAAAGTCAATTGCTCATCACAAAAATCTCGCTAAAAGCGCGTTATGAGATTGTGATTTTTCTGTTTCTTCTTTTTGAATTTGCCTTGATGATAGATGAGAGTACTATTGATTTATGGGTTCTTACACATTATCTGATTACTTATGAATTCGGATTGATTCCCCGGGCGTTTATTGGTTCGGTTCTTTCATTATTCACAAACAAAATAACATATCATGTTGTGTATGTTGTATCTATAATATTTTTTATAATTTTGATTTCCCAAATTTCGCTTTTACTTGGATGTTCAATCAGAAAAAGCGAATCGGATGTTAAACCATCAGTAAAAATCTTTACGCTTCTTTTCTTGGCATCTCCTTTATCCGTAACATATTTGCTTGGAGGTTATTTTGCCAGGCTTGATATGTACTGGATCATTATCACGCTAATTGCGCTTGTTTTCCTGAAAAACCGCATTTTAAGGTGGACAATTCCTCTTTTAAGCGCCATTGCCATTATGATTCATCAAGCATATATGGTAACATATATGCCGGCCTTAGTAATTCCGATGCTATATGAAATCTACAAAAGCAAATATTCTAAAAAGAGCATTGCGGTTTTTAGTTTGAGTTGTTTTTCTATGATTTTTATCTTTTTGTTTTTACTGTTTGCGCAAAAGAATATTCCTTTTGTAAATGCTGCTGATTTTGTAAAACACATTTCAAAAAATGTTGGATTTACCCCTGATATTCATATGATTTATGCTGAGTATTATTGCCCAATTTCAGCGTGGACAATTCATGTGGTGCTACCGATACTGTCGTACATTGCTCTTCCGGTAGGCCTGACACTGCTTGTCTTCAGCATCCCGCTGATTATTATCTTCGGTTATATCTGGAAACAGTCATTCAAAGATACGAAAAACAAGTTTATGAAATTTGTTTTTTTATTATGTGCCGCAGCACCTTCAGTTTTTGTTTTGGCGGCATTTTTCGGAACAGATTGGGACCGATGGTGGGCAGCCGTTATCAACAATCAATTTATTATTATTTTTTATTTCATAGTTTCAAAAGAAAAAGCGGTCACTGATTCAGTACAAAAAGTCGGCAAATTTTTGAAAGACCATTTATTGTTGTTTTCGTTGATTTTGATTTTTTCCAATTCTCTGACATTTTCTAAAGCAACTGCTTTGGTACTGAACATTTCACATCTTGACCCGGAAAAGTTTCTGAAGATTTTAAACTATCTTGGCGGAAAAACCCTATGATATTTTTATTGTTTCAGTTTTGCACCGAATAAATTGAAGAGTCGTTTTGTATGATACCGGTAAATCATTTTATAAAACAGGGTTATAGGGAGATTCTATGAATGTTTTATTAATAAATTCGGAGGCTTTCCATGTAGAGCAAAAAGCGGCGATTCCTTTAGGGCTGCTGTCAATCGCCACATATTTGACCGCTCACGGCCATACGGTTCAAATATATGACAGAATCATTGAGGGCGGAAGTGCAAAAAAGCGCTTTGATTGTTTCCATCCTGATATTGTCGGTATTTCCGCCATTGGTATCAAAAGCTTTCGGGATGCAATTTGGGTTTCAAAAAAGGCAAAAAAAAAGAATATACCCGTTGTCTGGGGAGGACAGATGACATCCCTTATTCCTGAAATAGTGCTAAAAACAGGCGTGGTTGATTATGTGGTCATGGGTGAAGGCGAAATAACCATGCTTTCACTGATGGATGCGATTACGAACAAAACACTGCTGAGAGATGTTGACGGTTTGGCGTTTATTGAAAACGGAAATATTACGTTAAACAAGCCGCGGAGTTTTGCCGATTTAGCTGAGTTGCCGGTTATTGACTGGAGTTTCGTTGACCCTGAAAAATATTTTGTAAAAAATGTCAGCAGTAACAGGATGTTGAATATATACTCTTCAAAAGGCTGTCCCGGACATTGTACATACTGCTACAATCCGGAATATTCGAAGTGCGTCTGGCGGGCAAGACCGGCAGAATATTTTTTAAGTGAAATCAGTTATCTAATTAAAACATACGGCGTTGACGGTGTCTTTTTCGCGGATGACGTTTTAAGCCCGAACAAAACTTATCTAAGCTACCTGTGCCGAAAAATAACAGAGAGCGGATTGGGTTTTGTCTGGGGCTGCGATATGCGTATTGACACCTGTGGTGAAGAAGAACTCCGGCTCATGTACGATGCAGGCTGCAGATGGATATTTTTCGGGATTGAAAGCGGTTCGGAAAACAGGCAGAAAAAGATAAAAAAATGCGTTAGCCTTGATCAAGCGCTTAAAACGATCAACTTCTGCAAAAAAATCGGAATTGCTACAACAACTTCGTTTATTATAGGTTTTCCGAATGAAACAGAAGAAGAACTAAAAATAACAATAAGCTATATTTTAAAGATAAACTCGGATGTCAAGGTCGCATTTTTCTATTATCCGACTCCTCGTTCCGAGATGTATGAAGAATTAATCGACAGTTGCGTTTTCACAACACCGGATTCATACCGGGAATGGCTGAAGTTTCCAAAACTCAACAGACTTGGAAAAAATTTTTCGCAAGTATCCGACAGAGATTTAAAGGTTGTTTCGGCATGGTTTTTATGGTCCAGCATTTTTGGTAAGTTCCGCAATGTCAAAAAAGAATTTAAGATGCATACCGAGAATGATTTTGGGCAAACGCTTGAGATCTTTAAAAGATTCACACCAGTCTCCATCTGGAAAGTTTTTGTTGCTGCAAAAGAGTTCTTCCTAATAATTTGGTATACTGCTATGTTCCCCAAAATCCGCAAAAAATATGGGCTTTTTCAAAATCAGTAGAAATCCAAATAATACAAGGTATTAAAAACGGAAATGGCGGATATTATGAAAGATTTTACATCGGTTTCAATTATTATTCCTGCGCTTAATGAAACCTATTTATTCAGGCAAACTGTTGAAATAATGCTTGGAACATGTGGGAAAAGCGATATTGAGGAACTTATTCTTGTGCTTTGCGATAGAACAACCGATGATTGTGTTGAGACTGCTGAAAAGATAAAAGAAGAGTTTAAAGATTACCCGATAAACATTTATTACCAGGAAAAACCGTTTTTTGGTAATGCTTTGCGAGAAGCATTCAAGCTCGTAAAAGGATCCCATGTTGTTACCGCAGCTGCAGATATGGATATGGACCCATATTCAGTGAGTAAATTTATCGAAAAAAGCAAAACTTCACCTGAAAGTATTATTGCGGCTTCGCGTTGGATGCCGGGCGGCGGATTTCATGGATATAAAAAGTTAATGCTTGCGCTAAATTATATTTTTCAGAAGATGCTCGATGTGCTTTTCTTGACAAAACTTACCGATATGACATATGGATACCGACTCTATCCGGCTGAACTGATGAAGTCTGTGAATTGGGAAGAAGCCAAGCATCCGTTTGCGCTTGAAACCTCTCTGAAGCCGTTGCGGCTTGGTGTGAATTTCATTGAAGTCCCTGCGACATGGAATTTAAGGACGGAAGGAACTTCACAGATAACATTTTTTAAATATTTTAGATATTTTAAAACGGTTTTTCATGTCAGGTTTATGAAAAAAGCTGATATAGTAAAAAAATAAGCGGCATACCGTTGCAGTTTTTGCAATATAATAGAGAGCGGGAAGCAAGGAAAGGAGTGATTGTTAATGAATGCCGGCAAAAATCATTCTTTGTCGAATAAAAACGGATTATCCGGTATGCAGTACGGAATTCTGATTTTTCTATTTTTTTCCGCCAGACTTTTTCTCTTATCTTTCAATAGAGATAGTTTTTCATCATGGATGACAACTCCTTATGTCATTACCTATCAATTAGGATTTATAGGCAGGGCTTTCATCGGTTCAATAATTGCTTTGTTTACGGATTATTTAACGCTGAAAGAATTTAAAATTTTACTTGTTTCAGTTGCACTTGCTTTGCTTACCCTGATTTCCTTTCTTCTCGGAAAGGTGATTGCAAAAACTGAGTCTGACAGTAAAAATACGGTTTTGTTATTCGTTCTTCTATTTGTTTCAGCCCCAGTATCAATGACTTATCTGTTTGGCACTCATTACGGCCGGTTGGAAACATTCTTGCTGATTTTCACTTTTGCCGCGCTTATAGCACTGAAAAACCGGAGGTTCAAATGGGCGGTTCCGCTCATTTGCTTTGCAGCGGTAGCGACACATCAAGGGTATCTGGTTACCTACATGCCGGCGCTTGCGATACCTATGCTTTATGAAGTTTACCGCAGCAAGTACTCAAAAAAGAGTATCATAATATTTTCTTCCGGTTGTGCTGTAATGATTGGCTTTTTCGTCTATTTTCAGTTGTTTTCAAAGGGACAGCTGAATTTTGCGACAGCGGAGGAAATGGGCAAAGCTTTATCGTTGCGTACCGATATGAAAATTGGACTTCCCATGCTGTATCTTGAGTATTTTGCCCCTTTCCCTCAGTGGGTCACAGAATACATCATACCGTTTACCAAAAGCATGGATTTGCCGGTTGTCGGCATTGCCTTGCTGACAGTCAGCATTCCGCTTATTCTTATTTTTGGGGCAGTATGGATAAGCTGTATCAGAAATGCCGAAAACAGGTTCTTGAAGCTCATTTTTATATTATGTGCGGCCGGGCCGCTTACGTTTATACCTGCAGCAATATTCGGAAATGACTGGGAAAGATGGTGGTCGGCGGTAATCAATTGCCAATTCATATTTCTGTTTTATTTTGTTTTCTCGAAAGAAGACGTTCTTTTAGGCTCATTAAAAAAAGTGAACGATTATTTTCAAAGGCATACATTAGTTTTGATATGCATTTTGGTTTTTGCAGGGTCGGCGTTATTTTCTAATCTTGGTCTTCTGTTCATGCACTTTATGGATAAAAGCATTTACGACCATTACTTTGGAACAGCGCTCAGTAATTTCGATTATATGCTGGGATGATTCTTCTACTCTCAATAAAAATAGAATTAAAGGGGCTTGGGTTGCACATTTTGTTCAACTCAAGCCCCTATTAATAAATGTTATTGTTATGAAATCAAACTTGCCTAGTCGTTCTTCTCCAATAGATTTTCGGATATTATATAACGAGGCCTGCTTTTTGTTTCTTTGAAAGTTTTGCCGATATATTCACCTATAACTCTTATTGCCAGCAGCTGGAAGGCACCTGCAGCCCAGACAGAAGTAAAAATAATCAGCCATGATGGAATTGCATTGTTTGTAATCTTTTTCACAAGTATGGCTATAATTCCGGCAATAACCGCCATAAAGGAAAAAACCACGAGAATACTAATCATTGCAATCGGTTTTGTGCTGAAAGAAGTAATGCCGTCGGTTGCCATCATAAACAACTTGCGCAGTGAATATTTTGTTTCCCCGGCGAATCTTTTGTTCCTTTCATAGTAAACAACTGAATTTTTAAAACCCAGTTGCGGTGCAAGGTAAGGCAAAAACAGGTTGACTTCCCTGAACTCGGAAAGTGCTTCAACTGTCCGCTTGCTCATGAGGCGATAATGCGCATGATCCGGAACAATTTCAATTCCCATCATTTTCGTAAATCTGTAGAAACTTTCGGAAGCAAATCTTCTGACAAATGAATCTTTTTTGCGGGCAGACCGCACACCGTAAACAATATCATTACCTTTATAATAGGCGTTAACCATTTCATCAAGGACATCAATGTCATCCTGTAAATCAGCGTCCATCGAAACAACTATATCTGCATCTTCCTTTGCTGACATCAATCCGGCGTATAAGGATTTCTGTTGGCCAACGTTGCGGGAAAGGCTGAATCCCGAAAACAGTTTGTTTTCATCGTGAAGCTGCTTTATGACTTTCCATGTGCTGTCTTTTGATCCGTCATCCACAAAAATCACTTTGCTTTTTTCACTGATGAGCCCTTGTTCAAACATACTTTTCATTTTTATTTCAAGACGGTTCGCCGTTTCATGAAGAACTTCTTCTTCATTGAAACATGGGATAACGATGTAAAGTGTTTCGTGCATTTTATCACTCAATTCTAATTTTCATCATCCGGATTTTTACAATGCATTTAAC
>Ga0224522_1000565_pt1 | contig 11811 bp, 7 predicted proteins | sample CFST25metaG_FD_182733 | JGI IMG/M metagenome (GOLD analysis project Ga0224522, IMG submission 182733) | Peat soil microbial communities from Stordalen Mire, Sweden - C.F.S.T25 | ecosystem: Environmental > Terrestrial > Soil > Wetlands > Peat | place: Sweden: Norrbotten County, Stordalen Mire...
AAGTCTGTTCAGCATTGAAATTTAAGCTATCTGAAACAGATTTAAATTGTTTCTCAAATATTTCTAATTTCCCTTGTTGTTTTAATTGAATCTTTAATCGTCTAAAGATAGTTTGGTAGTCATTAAAACCTATATTGATAAACGCAGCGGTATTATTGGGTAAAATACTATCAATCATAGTGTGCTGCGCTTTTTGCCCAGCAAACAGATTGAGAAATGTGTTTGTTGAATCTCCTGGTGTAGAGAAACCATTAAAAAGGATCTGTTTTTCGTTGATGGTTATATCAAGTTCGGTCCAATCACTAAAGTGGCTAATATTTATGAAGCTAGCATAATTATCTTTCTTTAAGTGATCGCTTAATAGTGATGAAATATTTCTGTAATTAATATAAAGAACCGCTGTTGCTTTTGGGTTCTCTGTTTGACAAACTTTACTAAATGAAGATGGTGACGTGATTTTTGTACCGGATTTTAATTTTTCAATCACCTCATTTATCAGACTTGCATTGGTAGTAGCGATTAGTAAGCCATTTCTGAAAACTAAATTGATAACTTGTCCTTCTTTTTTCAGGAATACCTTTTGATAACTTACACCGGAAAAAGTTTCGACGACAATCTGTATTTTAGGGCCAAAATAGCTTCTTATAATGGCATTAATATCGGTATCGCTAATGGAATGATTGGTTTGAAAAGTAAATAATAGTCCAACTTTTCCATCATGCATTGGATGAAAGGAGATATATAAAGGATTTTTTTTCACAGCCTCAGCAATGCCAGGGTTGTGAATAATCAATTTCAGAAAGATATTTATATTTTGAGTGATCTCATTGTTTTGTGATTCTTGCAGATAATTTCGCCAGACTTGACTTTTCTCTATTTTAGACCAATTTTGTCCTATTCTATTTATCTTGAATATAAGTGCTGCATCATTAGGGATAGCTTGAATAGGCTGAACTTCTTTTTGCGTTGAATAAAAGTAATATGCAAAAGGTAATGCAATCAGTGAAAAAATTGTTATTGCAATAATAAATGCAATTAGTGGTTTCAGCTTAACCTTGATCCAAATCTTAATGAGTAGTCGTTTCAATTTTTTAAATTTAATTTTCAAAGATACATCGGAAAGATTGTTTCTTTCAATCAATCATTTAAATATATAAACAGACAGTTGTTGAATTGTTTAATCTTCATTAAAAAAAAGAGAAGGGGGAGGTAATAATTGAAAGCTGATTCTATGCAGGGGAGATACTCCATATGTTTTGATACCCATTCTATGTTCTTTTGTTGGGTAGCCTTTGTTTTTGTTCCAGCGATACATGGGATATTGTTGATGATAATTTTCCATTAGCAAATCACGATGTGTCTTTGCAAGAATTGAAGCTGCTGCTATTGACTGATAGATAGAATCACCTTTAATGAAACATTTATGATTAATTGAAGGAAAAGGCTTAAATCTATTTCCATCAATTAAAAGAAATTCGGGTTTAATCGATAAATTATTAATCGCTTTATGCATTGCCATAAATGTAGCTTGTAGAATGTTTATCTGATCGATTTGTTCGTTCTCAACTTCTCCTATTGCCCAGGCAAGCGCTTCGCTTTTTATTTTTAAACTTATTCTTTGACGTTGTTTCGCTGTTAGTTTTTTAGAATCGTTTAATTCACTATCAGTGAATGATAATGGTAGGATTACAGCGGCTGCAACTACAGGACCAGCCAAACAGCCTCTTCCTACTTCATCTATACCAGCTTCTAAGACAATATTTTGATAATATGATTTTAGCGGTTGCTGAGGTGTTTTCATCGGTAAATAAAATGTAGTAAATAGATCAGATGGATTGTTCAAAAAAATTTAAAGGTTCCAATCTAAGTTGTTTATGACAGTTTTATTCATTGAATATCATATAGTTCGCGAAGCAATTACAGCAAAGATAAGGATCCATAATATCAATTCAGAACGACCTTGTTTTTTTCTAGTAACCAATGCATTATTTAAAATAATTACAACAGGACTAGCTAGAAAGACAAGATGAAAGTGGTAGTTACTGTCTGCATAAATAAACGATAAAAGACTTATTATAAAGAAAAGAATAAAGACCAGATATTTTCTTCTGATAGTTATTATTTTTTCGTTTACATGATTTATTAAGTTTAGAATAGCACTCAAGAAAATTAGTCCTATTATAGACCAAATGATAATTTCAGCAGTGGATAGATGAATTTGGAATCGTAACGGACTACTGAAGAATTTAGTAATTAAGTGCCAGACATCTAATAACCTGTTATCCCAAAAATAAAAAAATGCAAAAATCAGGATAGCGGAAAACATGCCAATAAAGGAAATAACCCATTCGCGCCATGATACAATTCGATAGATGAAAAAACTTATCCAGGGAAGTAAAATAAAAATAATGGACGGGAAATAAAAAAATGAGGCTATTGTGATAAAGAAGGATGCATTAAAACTTTCAGTAAAAGCAAATTTCAATTCATACATACTTGCTAATTCGGCAACAGCCAAAAGAATAAAAAAAGATGAAATTAGTGGAGCTGATAGTTGAAAAACGGAAGTAGTACTTGAAAAGAATAAAATTAATAAAAAAGAAGGGAGAAGGCTGTTTTTAGGAGCCAAATTGTTCTTAATGAGAAGATAATTTAGAAGTGTTGCTTGAAAAAGAATAATAATGAAAGCAATAGTTCTTGATAATGAAGAAGAGGCTGAGAAAATATCTGAGAAATATTTATAAACACCGGAATCAAAATTTGATGATGGTTGCATTGAAGCTCCTCTATCTGGTAAGGTCCACAATAACAATCCAACAATCAAAATCAGAAGAAATTGAATTGGCGATTGACTACGAAATATTTTTAGTAACATTTATTATTTGGTTTAGTGCAAATCGAATCCAATATCGCGCCGAAGATTTTTTGAAGCGAATTTAATTGTTTCTGCTGCGGCGTATGATTTAGCCAATGCTTCTTCCATCGTTTCTCCAAATGAAGAAACTGATAAAACCCTCCCTCCATCAGTAACGGTTTTGTTATTGATATATTTGGTGCCTGCATGAAAAAATAATGTTCCCTCCGGGGCTGCCGGAATTGTCATTTCAATTCCTTTTTCATAAGCATCTGGATACCCTTTAGAAACTAACATTACTGACGCAACAAAGCGCTTATCAATTTGAAGATCTAACTCACTTAATGTTTGGTTTGATATTGCATCGAATACTTCAAGGATATCATTTTTAATTCTTGGAAAAACTGATTCTGTTTCAGGGTCGCCCATTCTGGTATTATATTCTATAACAAAAGGATTCCCTTGAACGCTGATTAATCCAAAGAATATGAATCCTTTGTATTCAATTCCTTCTTGTATTAGTCCTTCTACAGTAGGTTTTACAATTTGGGTCACTACTTTTTGCATGAAAATATCATCAGCAAAAGAAACTGGAGAAACAGAACCCATACCTCCGGTATTTGGACCCGTATCACCTTCCCCAATCCGTTTGTAATCTTTTGCAACTGGTAAGAGTTTGTAAGATTTTCCATCAGATAAGGCAAAAACCGAACATTCAATTCCAGTTAAAAACTCTTCTATAACTACTTTGGCAGAGGCATCACCAAATTTTGAAAACTCTATCATGTCTGATAATTCTTTCTCAGCTTCTTCTAATGTAGCACAGATTACTACCCCTTTGCCAGCAGCCAAACCATCTGCTTTAAGAACATAGGGTGGGTGAAGACTTTTTAAGAAATCTTTACCTTCTTTGAAATTATCTTTATTAAATGTTTTATATGCAGCTGTTGGAATTTTATGCCGTTGCATAAATGCCTTGGCATAATCTTTACTTCCTTCTAATAATGCGCCTTTTTGGATGGGGCCTATTATTTTAACTTTATTTAATTCGGGTGTTGAAAGAAAATAATCATGTATTCCATCGACTAAAGGAACTTCCGGACCAACAATTACCATGTCAATGGCATTCTCTTTTACGAAAGCACCAATCTTTTCAAAATCACTCAATGAAAGGTTTACAGTTTGAGCTAAATCGCGCATTCCAGCATTACCAGGAGCAATAAAGAAGTTAGATAATTTTGAACTTTGGGCAATTTTCCATGCGATAGCATGTTCTCTTCCTCCTGATCCAAGTAATAATACGTTCATTTTCTTTCAATTTTTTTGCAAAGTAACAAAATATACCATTCTTTATCTAGTTTTTTACTTAAATAGCGTCAATGGAAATTGGCTAGAAGGCCTTTTAATGGCTATTTTGTGCTATATTTGCACGAGTTTTCCTTAATTTCTTTTTTCCAATAACAACTATTTTCATTAGCATTGAATTTTATTATATTTGATGTTGGATAAAATAATTTTTTTATTTGTCGAAACTGGTTTCCTGGCAAAAGACAATGGCTACCGGATCCATTAAAACGGGTTATTATGAAGCTTAAGCTTACAAAAGTCAGAATTAATAAATACAAGAGTTTCAACAAGGAACAGGAGATCAATATTGATGATAGGGTCACTGTTTTAGTTGGGAAGAATGAGTCAGGAAAAACGGCATTCCTGGAGGCTGTTGCTAAAATTAATTATTTTGAAAACAACCCATTTTTCAAACTCAATGTGATAGGCGATTATCCACGTAATGAACTCATTCGTTTTAAGAATTCAGGTGAAGATACAGAAGCGCTTAGGTGTGATTTTGAGCTTAGTAAAGAAATGCTTCAAGTAATAGAATATGATCTTGGAAAAGATGTTCTTCAAAGCAAGAGTTTTACATATGGCATTAGCTTTATGGGGAAAACACATTGGTTTGGATTGAAGGTAAACGAAAGAAAGTTTCTGGATCAGTTCTATCAACGGTTTTCTATCAGCGAAGATCTACAGTCTCAACTTAGAAATATAAGGAATGTTACTGAGTTAATGCAATTGTGCGATGTTAAACGGAATGATGAGGTTTTATCGCAAATGGCAGAGGATCTTAAAACCCGAATTTATTCAAAGGCATACTCTTGGAGTAATCCTATAAAAGGATATATTGCAAAACATTATTTAAAGCCAGCTCTTCCATATTTCTGGTATTTTGATGAATACTATCTATTACCTACTCGTATAAGTATTCGTGATCTAAAAAATCCACCAAAAGATGATGAAATGCTCCGTATCTCTAAAGCATTTTTTGATCTGGCGAAAATAGATATCGATAAATTACTGGAGGCTGACGATTTCGAAAGCTATTTAGCTGACCTTGAGGCCACGGCAAATGATGTGACTAATTACATTTTTAAGTATTGGACTACTGAAAAGGATCTTGAAATAAAATTTGAGATTGAAAATGTTAAAGAGACAAAAGATAAAATATTACATATCCGAATTCGTAATACTACCCGAAGAATTACACTTCCTTTGCGGAATAGAAGCAAGGGGTTAAATATGTTTTTCTCCTTTGTTGTTTGGTTTAGTAAAGTGAAAAATTTGGTTGGCGACAATCTCATACTTTTACTTGACGAACCAGGATTAAATTTACATGCCGCAGCTCAAGCTGATTTGTTGCGGTTTATTGAGGATTTATCTATTGATCATCAGGTTATCTATTCAACACATTCTCCTTTCTTAATTAACCCAGCCAAACTCGATCGGGTTCGGACTGTTGCAGATACAATTGAAGGGAGCATTATCTCTGATATGATACTGGAAAATGATCCGGATACTCTTTTCCCTTTACAAGCAGCCATTGGCTTTGACATTTCGCAAAACCTGTTTAATAATCGTAAGAATCTGTTGGTTGAAGACCCAACTGATTTGATTTTACTTAGTTTGATGTCGGGAGCTTTGAAAGCTCAAAACAGAACAGGACTTAAGGAGGGAATTACAATTCTTCCAATAGGTGGGCTTGAAAAGCTTGCAACCTTTTTGCTTTTATTAAAAAGTGCAAGGAATAATGTTGTTTGTTTAATGCCAACCGGCAACAATATTAAAAATAAAACAAAACACGATAATGAAGTGTTTGATCAATTTACAAATGGAAAGAGTTTGCGATTTTATGATCAGTTTGTATCTGTATCACAAGCTAGCATTGAAGATTTGTTCGAACCAAATGAATATGCACTTGCAATAATGAGTGCTTATGGAGCCAAAGTAGCTGAATCATTTAAGCCGGTTCCAGAAGAAGGTGTGTTATTAAATTTGCCTCAAATGCTTGGGCGGGAAGGTTTTGATCGGTTACGTGTAGCCCGGGAGCTAGCGTTGTTGCCGAATCTGAATCAAAATATTTCAGAAAATACCTTTAACCGGTTTGAGAAGTTGTTCAGAGAAATAAATAAATTACTGTGAGTACATTGAATAATCACATGGAATGTCCTGTATGCAAGGCGTCAGGAATTAAAAAGGGATCACCCCGCTGTCCTCGGTGTAATTCTGATCTTGAAGTTTTCGGACAGATAGATACTATTGAAGAGGGTGGTAGTGGAAGTACGGCAGCTTTAATGTTGGCCTATTTTTTGGTTTTAGTAACAGTCATAGCTTTTGTACTCTTTTATTTCTTTGCGTATAAAGATGCTAAAGCTGCAGCTGATATTAATCAAACAAAAATGAGGCAATTGACAGAACAGATTGATCAATTGAAAACAGAAAATGATCAATATCTTCAGCAGATAATTGACCTCAGGACCAGATTGGGAAGTGGAAATGATGTTAGTGATGTTGTAGCGAAGCCAAAGAAAGAGGAATCTATTCAAAATCAACCAACAAAGAGTGTGTCCACTCAACGTCAGTCACCTGTTTCTCAGCCCAAACAGGTTGAACAAACAAAATCTCAAGGGGGTGTTGTTTATCATGAAGTAAAACCTGGAGAAAATCTTCGAAGAATATCTAAAAAGTATTTTGGCGATACAGAGATGTATAACAAAATATTAAAGGATAATAATATTAAATCACCTGATCAAATTTATCCTGGTCAGAAATTAAAAATAATACGTTAGTTGAATCGCTTCATTTAGAAATTATGTTGAATTCGAATACTGAAGTCATTTCCAGAAAAGTGGTTCTTTTTCAGAGCGAAATTCTTGAGCTTAAAAAAAGAGTATCAGAACTCTTAACTGAAAAAGCCATATTAGAAAAAGAGACAGCCTCTTTAAAAGAAAATATGGCTGAAGTCAGACAAGAAAACACTGATCTTCAGGAAATAGTATATGACCTCAATAAGGAAAATAATCATCTGAAAAGTAGAGTTGATCAGTTACAGGAAGCGGCCAGCCATGTGGCTGTAATTTTAGAACCTGCTGCTGAGATTATATCAGAATCATCAGAATCACAAATAGTTGATCCGCCAATTCCTGATCCTCAGGAACAAAAAATAAAAGAGGCTGAATTAGAAAAGCAGCTATTTGAATATGAGAGAAATGCTACAATACCTGACTATTTTCACTTTGAATCAGATGAAAATAATTTTGATAGTGGGGATCAGGATTAATTATTTTCTTTCATTCATCACCAATAAATAAAGGTATTAGTTTAATTTTTTTCGAACTTACATTAATTTTGTATCAATTAATTAAAACATGAGTCCACATAACAGACAAGTATTTCAAACTCTTGAACCTAAGCGTTGGCGAAGATTTATATGGGTAATAAGGGTATTGTTAATATTTTTGGGACTTAGCATAACAACCATTATTATCTCGTTATTTCAAAAGCAGCTTATCCATATTCCTGAAATCAGGGAAAGGGGTGAAATGTATGACCGCCTTACTGAAAATGAAGTAAAAACTGCTTTAAAAAAACATGATGCAAAACTTTTTAAAAAGTCATTAAAGGAAATTCGAGACAAAAAACAACGAGAATTTTATCATTTTCCGGCAGCTAGAATCCAAAAGAATAATCCATTTCATCCTGTCCGAGCAGCTTTTTATGTAAACTGGGATCAGCAGAGTAATTTTTCATTAAGAAATAGCATTTCTCATCTTAATATGGTTTTGCCTGAATGGATGTTTATTTCTGACTCTTCATCTCAGGTGGTTGTCAAAATAGACTCTACTGCATTAAATATTATGCGGATGAATAGGGTGGCTATTGTTCCTATGCTTTCCAATTTCTTTAATAATAGATGGAATGGAGATAATATTCATCGGATTATTAATTCGTCAGCTCGAAGGCGAATATTAATTAATAGTATAATAGTTGCCCTTCATAAAAATCATCTTAATGGTATAAATATTGACTTTGAAGACCTGAAAGAGAATAATGATGAACATTTAATTATTTTTCAGAAAGAGCTATATGAAAGACTTCATCCACTTGGATATATTGTAAGTCAGGATATCGCTCCTTTTAATGAGGATTATAATACAGATGCTCTTGCTAAAAATAACGATTTAATATTTGTAATGGGCTATGATCAACATAGCTCATCTTCTCTGCCGGGCTCTATTGCTGCATTAGAATGGGTAGAGGCTGCATTAGATGACGTTTGCAAGAAGATCCCTTCATCAAAAGTTGTTTTATGTCTTGCTGCTTATGGTTATGATTGGACCGAAGGATCGAAAGGTATTGATGTTACCTATCAGGAAGCTATATCTACTGCTCTTGAGAGTGAAGGGAAAGTCCATTTTGATGATAAAACTTTTAATCTTGACTATTCTTATTGGGACGATAACAACGTTAAGCACCAGGTTTATTTTGCTGATGCAATAACAGCATTTAATTCGATAAGGGCTGCAGAAGACTTTGGAATTGCAGGTGTGGCTGTTTGGCGACTTGGATCCGAAGATACTCGAATATGGTCTTTCTATAATCAAGATCTTAGTTTGGAGGGATTAAAAAAACATCCAATTAATTTCTCTAAACTCGAAAACATTAACTCTTCCTATAACGTCGACTTTATTGGTGCCGGAGAAATAATGGATATTATTTCATCACCTTCAAAGGGGTTAGTTAAACTTGAATTTAATAATCCAGATAAGCTAATAACTAACGAAAGTTATAAGATATTGCCTACTTGTTTTGTTATTAAGAAGAGTGGTGAAAAAAATAAAAAGATCTCCATTACTTTTGATGATGGACCAGATGGCGAATATACTCCTGCTTTGCTTGATATTTTAAAGCGATATAAAATTCATGCAACATTTTTTGTGACCGGAATTAATGCTCAGGATCATTTGCCTATTGTAAAAAGAATTTATGATGAAGGACATGAGATAGGAAATCACACGCTGTTACATCCCAACCTTCTACTTGAAAGCGATGATCGTATTCGCCTGGAGCTCCGGGCAACGGGGCGCTTGATAGAGGGTATTACAGGACACGCTACGATTCTTTTCAGAGCTCCCTATGATGATGATGCAGAGCCTATTAATCCTGCCCAAATCCACCCCATTGCAGTTGCTAAGAGTGAAAATTATCTTACGATAGGTTCTTCAATTGATCCATGGGATTGGCAAAAAGGTGTTACTGCTGATACCATAGTTGCAAGAACCATGCGGCAATATCAGCTTGGAAATATAATCCTTTTGCATGATGCTGGTGGATTGCGGCGTGAAACAATAAAAGCGTTGCCTAGAATTATAGAATTCTTTAAAAGTAAAGGCTATAAGTTTGTTACCGTTTCGCAACTGATGGGTCGAACACGAGATGATGTTATGCCCAGTGAGTCAGGTGGAATTAGTCAATATCTCAGTAGGGCAGATTCTACAGTATTCCTGGTTAGCTATTTCTTTGATTACTTTATCTATTCTGTGTTCTTCCTTGCACTGATATTATCGTTAATTAAGATTTCATCTGTGGCGCTGTTTTCATTTCTGCAACACAGAAAGAATAAAAGAGCAAAAAAATTGCCTGCTATAGTCTACCAACCCTTTGTAAGTATTATTGTCCCTGCATATAATGAGGAAATTACTGGTTCTAAAACTGTTGAGAATCTTTTGTTAAGTAACTATCCAAATTTTGAAATCATATTTGTGGATGATGGATCAAAAGATAATACGTATAAAATTATTACTGAGAATTTTAAAGACAACCCACTTGTAAAAATTTATACAAAGACTAACGGTGGGAAAGCTCAAGCCTTGAATTTTGGTATTTCAAAGGCTTCAGGGGAAATTATGGTTTGTATAGATGCAGATACAATTCTTCATCCTGAAGCCGTTTCTAGATTGATTGCTCCTTTTGTTGATGAGGATGTTGCGGCAGTGGCAGGAAATGTTAAAGTTGGAAATAAAATTAATACACTTACACGCTGGCAGTCTATTGAATATACAACGAGTCAGAATTTTGATAGGTTAGCATTCGATTTTTTGAATAGTATTACTGTAATTCCTGGGGCTATAGGAGCTTTTAGAGGTGAAGCACTTGTTGAAATAGGTGGATTTAAAACAGATACATTAGCAGAGGATTGTGATTTGACGTTACGTCTTCTGAGAGCAGGATATAGGGTTCGCTCATGCAATGAAGCATTATCTTATACAGAAGCTCCTGAAACCCTTGAAATGTTTTTTAAACAACGTTTCCGTTGGTCGTTTGGAATAATGCAAAGCTTCTGGAAACATCGGCACTTAATTTTTGCACGCCGTATCCCAAATTTTGGTTGGATTGTATTGCCAAATTTATTGATTTTCCAGATGATTTTACCACTATTTAGCCCACTGGTTGATTTGATGATGCTTTTCTCGCTGTTTTCTGTTAATGGCAGCAATATATTATCACCCAATGCCGGAAAAGTAGGACTTTTTTATCTGAGTTATTATTTTGTTGATTTATTAATCTCAATGTTAGCTTATCATTATGATAAACAAAAGTTTACGCTTAGAATAGCTTTGGACTTGTTTGTTCAACGTTTGGTCTATCGTCAACTTCTATTCTTTGTTTTATTTAAATCATATATGCGAGCTATTAAAGGTGAGCTCGAAGGTTGGGGTGTATTAAAAAGAACCGGAAATGTTGAGAAGCACAACCATTAAATGGATGACATAGAAAAAGGATGAACGTTAATTCGTTCATCCTTTTTCTATATTATGTATTAATAGGTGATTAAACTTCTAATGCTCCTATCAAATCAGATACTTTCTTTATGCGATGACGGATAAGATAATCTTCAATTCCATCAATGATTTTTATTGTGACACCTGGATCGATAAAATTAGCAGTACCAACTTGAATTGCTGTTGCTCCGGCAAGTAGAAATTCAATTGCATCAGCAGTATTCGAGATTCCACCCATTCCGATTATCGGGATCTTTACTGCTTTGGAAACTTGATACACCATGCGTAATGCAACAGGTTTGACTGCAGGTCCAGATAGTCCACCTGTGACAGTAGATAGCACAGGTCTTCTCTTTTCGACATCTATGGCCATTCCTAATAGCGTGTTGATTAGAGAAACACTATCGGCACCAGCATCTTCAACTGCCTTTGCTATTTCAGCAATGTTTGTAACATTAGGTGATAATTTTACAATTAGCGTTTTTTTATAGACCTTTCTAACTGCTTCTGTAACGGCATAAGCTGAGGGGCAGCTTGTGCCAAAAGCCATTCCCCCTTCTTTTACATTAGGACATGATATGTTTAATTCAATTCCCGGAATATAATCAAGTTCGTTAATTTTCTCGGCAACTTCAACATAACCTTCAATGGTTGAATCAGAAACATTTGCAAAAAAGTGAGTGTCGTATTTTGATAGTTTTGGACATGTTTCTTTAACAAAATAATCAACCCCTTTATTTTGTAATCCAACAGCGTTTAACATTCCCATGGCGGTTTCTGCCATTCTTGGATATTTATTGCCTTCCCGATGCTTTGAAGTAGTTGCTTTGACAACAACAC
>Ga0224522_1000566_pt1 | contig 11808 bp, 11 predicted proteins | sample CFST25metaG_FD_182733 | JGI IMG/M metagenome (GOLD analysis project Ga0224522, IMG submission 182733) | Peat soil microbial communities from Stordalen Mire, Sweden - C.F.S.T25 | ecosystem: Environmental > Terrestrial > Soil > Wetlands > Peat | place: Sweden: Norrbotten County, Stordalen Mire...
TTATATAAATTTGATAACTAAATGTAATTTAACAACTATTTAATAAATCAAAGAAATATAATTTCCCAGAAGAAAGTTTTCTTTGCAGAGTGAAGTATTATATCCATTTTTGTAGTTATTTCTTATCATTAATATCTAACACACATAAAGAGGCTGAAAATGAAAAAAGCGATAAATGATAAAGCAAGTAGAAGTCCTACCCTCATAAAGGCTTTAGGCATCACTTTGCTGGCGTTTTTTTTTCTAGTGAGTATTACTGGAGCGATACCATTAGCAGATATTTTGAACTCTGGCAGCAACAATGTCTCTAATTTAAACAAGTCCAATGAAACAATAAAAGCGTATGACAAAGCAAATAACTCTGATGAAGCACTAAAGGAACTTGACAAAGCAATTGAAATTAACCCGCAGGATTCAAATGCTTGGATCTATAAAGGAAACGTTCTTTCTAACTTAAATAAATTCGATGAAGCCATAACAGCATATAACAAAGCAATTGAAATTGACCCACAGAATTCAATGGCTTGGAACAATAAAGGAAAGGCTTTATTTGATCTAAATAAATCTGATGAAGCACTAAGAGCATATGACAAAGCAATTGAAGTTAACCCACATTATTCAGAAGCTTGGGAAGGCAAAGGAGTTGCTTTTGATAGTTTAAACAAGACTGAAGAAGCAATAAATGCATATAACAAAGCAATTGAAGTTAACCCGCGTAATTCAAATGCTTGGAAAAACAAGGGAATTGCTCTGGATAATTTAAATAAATCTGATGAAGCAGTAAAAGAATTTGACAAAGCAATTGAAATTAACCCATATTATTCAGGAGCTTGGTACAATAAAGGAATTGCTCTGTATAAATTAAATAAATCAGATGAAGCAGTAAACGCATTTGACAAAGTACTTGAAATTAACCCTCAGGATTCAAAAGTTTTAAATGGCAAGGGATATGCTCTTTATAAGTTAAATAAATCAGATGAAGCGATAAAAGCATTTGACAAAGCTATTGAAATTAACCCTCAGGATTCAAAAGCTTTAAATGGCAAAGGATATGCTCTTTATAAGTTAAATAAATCAGATGAGGCGATAAAAGCATTTGACAAAGCTATTGAAATTAATCCCTAAAATTAAATAGCTTGGTACAATAAAGAAATTTATCTAAATAGATTAAATAAATTCAATTTGTAGGTTAAATATATTATTTAATTTCATTCATTTTTATCCTTCGTGAGATTAATATGGTAATTTTTTGGTTTTTTAAAACAACATATATTTTAATAAAAACTATGCATTTACTGTATAACCCGGTAAAAATGTACTAGTTTTCTAAGGTATCCTGTATGCAGAGAACCAAAAACTACATCGCACAGAAAATTGGATTCAGAGAACAAGTATATGGCTTGATGGAAACAGCATTAATTGAATATTAATGACCTTTTGAACACACTTCAAATAAAGCTTGATGCTATAATGAAAAAATTGTACCGAATGGTGTAATATGATTAGAGTTGATTAAATGCGTATGGATGACGATACAATCAAAGCACCGTTTGACTACATTACAATTAAAGGTGAAGTACCAAGAGTTCTAACTTATTCCAGTGTTAATAAGGGGCTACAATTGGTGGAATAACTTTTCGTGAGATTGACAAGGAATTATATTGGTCGAAAGCCTTTCCAGACGGATCTGTTATTTTCTATACCGACAGATAAAACAGACAAAATATATAACATTGTGAACTGAAAAAGTGGTGTTATGTACGCATTTGAGGTGGAGTGCAATATTTGCAGAAAATGCATCAAATTCGATTACTGTTGTTCTGCATAAATGCTGAATATGCTGTTTCCATTACTCCGATGGAAATTATGCTGTGTTTGTCTCATCTGAAAAAACGCAGAAAGTGTGGAATCCTAAAACACTACATGGAGTCCACACCTTTTTTCATTTATTCCAAAAATACGCATATTTCTTTTAATCCTAGTTTTACAAGGACGTCACACAATTATCGACGTTTTATCTTTCATTGAAAGTTTTTAACCTTATTTCCCAAAGCTTCAGTTATGATAATAACCAGAGATTTATAATATTTCTCAAAAACTGATGGCATGGAAAGGGATATTTTTTTTGAAACCCTCTCCAAAAAGTAAAAATACTAGTCAATTTATGTGCGATTTTTCTGAAACAGAATATAAAAAATTGTAACCTTTTGAAGGCTCCCTAAGTATTTACTGCCAGATTTTAACTTAAAAGTATACCTTCAAGCAAGGTAAAGCCTACACAAAAAAAATGTATAAAAAACCTGTTTTTTAGCATACCTATGATTACCCTATGCTGGATATGGCGCAATGAAAATAAACTATGTTAAATCCTTCAAATTTCTATTCCACTAATTTTTCTTCTAGGATTTTTTCTACCTCGTTCACAACATACTCAAAATTCTTCTGCAATTTCGTGTTGTTTTCAAGCAATTTCAAGAGAACTGTGCCCTTATCTTCCATTTCTGCGATTTTTGGCTCTATCGGAAGCCTTGCAAGGATAGGAATGTTGAAATCTTTTGAGGCTTTTTCGACACCACCAGTTCCGAAAACTTCTATTGATTTGACGCAGTGAGGGCAGATCAGCCTATGCATGTTGTCGACAAGTCCTATAATAGGCACCTTGTAGTTTCTCAGAAAATCTGATTGATTTGCGGACGCTAATGAGAGCTATATCCGGAGAAGTTGTAACAAATATTAAACCATCACAATTGTGAATCAGCTAAGCTATGCTCAGGGGTTCATCTCCTGTGCCTGGAGACAGATCGATAATCAGAAAGTCAAGTTCCCCCAGATAACATCTTCCAGAAACTGCTGGATAATTCCCATTTTTGCAGGCCCCCTCCAGATGATGGGGGAATCTTTATTTTCGAGCAGAAAACCTACAGACATCACCGAAAGATTGGGAAGGACCTGGATGGGCGGTATGCCTTCTTTGTTAACAGTTAGTCTTTCAGATTCCAAACTGAAAATTGTGGGAATAGGCGGGCCGTGGATATCACAGTCTAGAAGTCCCACTTTATATCCGCGTAGAGCCAGTCCAATAGCTAGATTTTCGGCAACTGTGCTTTTTCCTATTCCCCCTTTACCGTTCATTATCATGATCTTACGCTTGATTCGCCTAAGGTTAACTATAATTTTAGGTTTTTGGGGCTTTTTATATAAGCTTTCAAGTGATTGAATTCGATCTGTTATTTTGATCACCTGTTTAAAATTTCCTTTTTTTCTTGATATGTATCTCTTTAAAGCAAAGCATCTTATTAATATCAGTGTCTTTAGAGCCTGTCTTAACATTCCTTATCAATTACTTAAATGCTTGATATAAGCTGGTCTCTTAATCATTATAAAACTCCGCAATAAATGCAAAAAAAGTATTGGAAACACGTAGGTAAAATTTATAAATCCACTTGATATATATTTTAGTATGATAATAAGGTAGGGAATCCACCTCTGAAGCAGTGACAACATATATTATAATCACGAAAATGAGAAAGTGGTTAGCATTAGAATTTCAAACATAAATGCAAATTAGGTTGAAAATTAACTGATTTGCTGAAAATCAATTAGGCATGAGTTTTTCTATACTTTTAAATTTGTGAGTTAGTATTAGTAAATAAAATGGCAACGAAGATTTTAAGTTGAGAATCTGCATATATTTTACTTTAAAACCCATGCATTAGTGAAAGCAATAAAGACAAGAATAGTCTGTATAATCATTGACCTTTTATCCTTTTTGTAATGAAATAAAAGGATAAAAGGTCAATGATTATACAGAACTTTCAGTACACTGTCATATTGTGCAGCAGATATAATTTTCTGTAAAAATATAAATCTCAAAACGCGAATTGATACAGAATACCACATTATGAAAATCAAATTAAGCACAGTACTTAAAAATTTAACTTTGAATTTACATCAAAATTGTAATACAATCTATCCTTTTTTATAAGCATGATTAATTCGCAAGCTTACCATCGAAAATTTCGATAAACCACTGATTTTCATGAATCATTTATATATAATTAACAAGCAGATGAAGAAATATAGGGGTTTATCGAAGATTATTTACTCATCTGAATTGCTTCGTATTAACAAAAAAAGGTATGTCTACGGGTATGGAGCATAATTGAATGCTTCATACGGATTTTCTCTCCAGAAAGACAATTTAGCTATCGCAAACCCCAGCAAGTTGATTAATTTTTCTTAGACTTATAATTTATTCGATAGTTTAACTGCCTTTTTAATATGTTCATTGTAGGACTTAACACATTCAATTGCTTGTTTCAAGTCAGTGTTTATGGCTTCGAAATTTCTATTATTATATTCTTCGACTCCAGAATTAGCATAAACTGCTACCCGACTAGCCTGAGCCATTGCTAACTGATATTCGTCCTTTGCACCTTGTAAATCAGGTGATACATTGTACAAATCACTATCATCTATAGCTTTATGACTATCTGTATACAAAATAGCTGCATACGTAGAAGCCGACGTGAAGTCGTAGTTCTTTGCCGCAGTGGTTAGAGATTTCATATCATTATCTACTTGTGTCATATCTGATACACATGCTGTTAACCATTGAGAATCGTGATATTTTGTTGTTTCATGTATTGGTGTAGCGAGGGTCAAAGGCAATGCATCAATTGTTACCGTCACCAGACAAATCACAACAAAAAATATCACAACTCCAAGTATTGAAGTATTTAGTGTCTTTTTCAATTGATATCCCCTGTTTAGTTATTTATAGGTATTTGGCTATCTAAAATTAAACTAGTAACTGTTATAGTATACTTGTGAATTGATATACAAACTAAATCATAATTTAACATACATAAATATGCACGAATCAGTAATCTTTTGTTTTTCTCCGAATCATCTTCCGAATTTTTTTAAGAACTTGATTATTCCAAAGCTTATAGGAATGTACAAATTCCTATCGATTAAATCCCTGTAAATACAAAAAAAGTATTAAGAAAGAATAGTCAAATTTAATGAATTTTATTGCTACCCACTTTTATTGCCTCATCTGATCGATTTTTTTAAATTTATCCAATAATATAACATTGTTAATTTGCACATAAAAAAAGGATATATCTTTACTTTTAAATTGTATTCTGATGTGAAAATTATATATAGTTGTGAATGATATTCTGTTTAATAAAAATAATTATGTACAATCATTGCATAGTCCTATCTCTGATTAAAAAATCTATTTCAGAATCAACAACCTAGAATTTTCAAAAATTTGTTTGCACTTAATTAAATCTAATGGTTACCTAAAAAGTGAGATTTACAAAAATGAAATTTAAACATTGAGATTAATATCTTAAATAATTTTTAACCTGTAATAACGAATTATGTACTTAAATAATGTCCAATTTGGTATGACTAAAGCCATTGGTATCTAAAGATGGGAAAAGATTACATAAATTTAACCAGAGTAAATACTTTACCATATTGTTTGAAACTTGTAAGAAGCATGTTGATGAAAGCTCATTTGTGGTCCTGTAGACTCAGTTTTCAGTCTGTGATCAAAGTGATACTACCAGCAATCTTGAGTCTGATTCTTTTATTGAGCATGATTCCTTTCGAAGCGCAGGCTTTAAGCAGTCAATCTAAATTGAGCTTGTATCTACCAATCCTGCAATGAATAATAAATTAACCAGCTCAAACACTGGTACTTTGACAGTTACATCCGTGCAGAATCCAGCTCTGAAAATAGTAAAGTCAGCATCTCCAATAACTTACTCCACTGTAGGACAGACTATTACATACACCTATACTGTAACTAACTCTGGAAATGTGAATATTAAAGGACCTATCAACATTATAGACAGCCACATAAATGGGCCAATCTCGATACCAAACACCGATCTTGCCCCAGGACAAAGCATCACAGGAACATCAAACTACTCAATAACACAGGAAGACATTAATTCTGGTTCTGTGACCATCTCAGTGTATGCAAAAATATTGATGATCGTTTAACAATAATATCATTTCAAACAAGGATATTACAAAACTAATAGCTGCACAGCATCCCTCTGGTTGATGTGATAACTGCAACTCTCAATTATGATCCTGGTTTAAGTCTATCCAACCAATTGTGGGGGAATCAAAACAAGCTGTAATACTACAAGTGATAAAAAATAACAATAATAAAATTTTGAAATAAATGAATCCTCAAATTAATACATTTGAGCCAGTTTCGAATCTATATGCACTTTGTTGAAGTTACTCCCCATCTAGATAAATGAGGATCAATAAGATTATAGAACTTCTACCTATGCACCAAAACAAGCAGAAATGAAATTTTGAAACAAGCTCCTTTATTTTAAACCCTAGGTGCACATAATTCCGTGAACTACAGCTCAGTTAAAGATTAAGTGCTTCTTGGTTTATCCTTTCTCTTTTGAGAACGTGTCCCCAAGTCCATCTCCCACATTCCACTTGTGTCAGATTCCAATTAGATTTTGATCAATAAGAGAAAAATTTTGATGTTAATTGCAGCATTAATGTCTATATCATGTTTTGTCTTGCAATCAGAACATTTTCATTTTCTATATTTTAGTGTTAGCTCAGAGTTATGGTATCCACAAACATGAAAGATCTTAGATGATGATTCAAATTTACTTTTCATAAGAACGATTTTTCCTTACCATTCTTATTTGTATTCTAATTTTATTGCAGAATTATTCCACGCAGAATCCACTATAGACTATTCTAAATGATGATTCGTAATCTTGCATTTAACATTCATAATTTAAAAAGCTATTTATTGGTTCTAGCTAACAAGTTTAAAAGAGAGTTTGTGTTGAAAATCATTTTTCCTAAGAGTTTTTCGAGTACTTCGGATTTTCAACCTTTTCTTAAGTTTAAATAACAGCAAAATCTGTTATCCCAACGTCTACACCAATGGTCGTAGATTCAAAAAATACTTTTTTAACTGGAACTACTTTTCCATCTTTCCTTAAAATACTGATATAGTACTTTCCTGGGCAGACTTCGAAATAGTAGCGGTTTTTAATTCCCCGTCAAATGTTTTGTGAAGAACTGTTTTGATTTCTCCAATTTTAGGAAGCTTAAAAGTATTGTTTTCAAAATTCAAATATAAGCCTTTGATGGCAATTCAGAGATCAATTTAAACACAGATTTTAAAACCAAGATAATTCAACCTCTTTTACCAAAGCAAGAATTCAATCATTATCAAAAGAGGATTTCAATAAACCTCTAAAAGCTAACTGGATATTCTCACAGGCTTGATAACTACAAGCCAGAATTATAATCCAAAAAGAAAAGAGAAAAACAGGATCTGGATTTTCAATTCAGGATATTTCAATGATCCAGACCGCAACAACTTGTACCAATATCTATTTTTTAAGGACCTTTGTGATCCTTAATGACAAATTTTTTATCCACTACTCCAGCGGGTCTTTTTTCGATATTAGGTATCGGCACATGATCGTTTATAAAACATAGTTTGTTGAAAATAATTATTAATGCAATTATACTGCCAGCAAATAAAAAACCGGGTGCAATGAGAACAACAATATTATATATGCTATTTAGTGATAATATGTCCACAATATCACCTCTACGGATAATATATGCCGATGATATATTATAAATATATCGTCTGAAAATCTTAAAATAGATATAAACGAGTTAAATAAATATTATTTCTTATTATTCTGATCCTACCCAAATTTTCACGGGTTCTTTTTTCGATAAATCCTAAGGAAAATCGAAAAATGCAAGCTTGATAGGTTACTATCACTAATTCAGCAGAATCTTTCTTCAACACTATGTAATTTTTTTTTAAATTACTTTTAAAGAGATCACTTCTCAGGAATAACAGCAACCTTTTAACTTATCATACAGCTTTGATAGCTATATTTATTGCTAAAACATTTCTATTCTGCAGATTTTACATTTAAATTTGGCGTGAAAATTCTCGAGGCTCTATTCCTTACACACTCTTATCTCCCTCTTTATGGATAATAACTCCGCAAGGAATCATAATTCTAAAAAAGTTACATAAATTCAGTAAAAAATAAATACCAACCTATAATGGGTAGAATAGAGGTTCAAACTTTGCCTCTATACGAATGACTGCAGACTTAATGATGATCTCTTTGTGTATCAATGGAAACAAATTCACGTTTGTGAGATTTCCAAAGATATCGACAGGTTAGGAACTTGTAGACAATCATGCTAGTGAATTATTATCTGAAATCACAAAATCATTTAATGCAAAATAACTTATGCCTGGTACAGAAAGAAATTGAGAACATTTGAGCCTTATGAAGATAAACTTTCAAGTATGGATCTTAGGGGAAAAAGTATGTGCAATTCTCAAGACCTACTTGAAAACCATACATTTCCTCAAGTTTGTGGAGAATAACCTCTTTGCAAACTTATAACATGAACATAATCTGTTAAGGTGTGGAAGATCACGAGAACATTACTTTATCAGCATTCATCAAATAAATAAGGTAGCTCTGCCAGAATCTATAAATGAGCCCACCTTTGCCTGCATGTACCTGCAAGAAGCCCTTTCCATTATTTATAACAACAAAATTTACCGAAGAATGGACCTCATGTACCACAAACAAGTCTATAATAGCAGTACGACAAAAATGGTGATACTTATCCGGATTCTGAGCCTCCGTGCCCATCAAAATAATCCAAGCAATGGTATATAAATATGAATCTTTTTCCTACAGGCCTTAGAACCTCCATAATGATTTAGCCTCCAAAAACTTAGCAGAATCCAAAACCGAAAATCTTTAATCTTATTAGCTAGTCATCCATTAAGATCGCATATAAAATTGCGAAATTTTATATGAATTAGATATAAAAAGGGAAGAGAACTTTAGAGGTACCATTGATGAAGAAAATTTTTAAGATTATAACAATGCTGGTTGTTGTTGCTGCTGTCGTCTCTGCAGCTGGCTGTGCCAACAAAAAGACAGTGACTAATAATACAACATATACAACAAACGCTACAACAAATTTATCAACTGAAAGTGGATCTAACACCCCAGTCACAACTGAAATTCCAACCGGAAAAGTAACTACTGAAAACACGATTAAAACTAACGTAACTCCTAATAAGTAACTATTCAAAGCGTAACTGATCCCACAGTTGATTGTAACTTAACTGCTAACAAAACATCTGAAGATATCAGCACAACTCAAGAATTAAAAACTTTGCATCGGAAAATGAAGAAATGAGAAGCTCAAATAAAAATAGAATTAAGAAACCACCCTGACAGCGTGCATAATTTTTTGTAAAATCTGCTCTGTACCCTTTAATCCAACATTTTGTAGATGTACACAAATGTATAATTTGTTTATTTGTTTACCCACTATTATTCATTAAAAGTTAGATTGATTTTTAAACTAAATTCATATTGAAAAAAAGGATGGAATTTGTGTGTACGCCTACGGAAAGCGAACTTAATCTTTTTTATGATCATTGCTCCAATTATATTAATACATACTATCTATTATCAAGCTTTCATTTATACCAAAGAGTATTGAGACCACTTGTATCGCAACAATTCAATTATTATTCATCTCAATAAACTCTGAATTTCCTTATATTTTCATGCTAAAAATTAAACTTAAAGACAATGAGGTAGATTACTAGATGGACTTTGTGAAAGACTGATTCTGGAAAAAATAAATTTCAGCCATTATTGAAATGTGTATGGTGTATTCAGACAACTGATATTGAATACAGAAGTAGGACGTATGAGATTCTTTAAATATACACAGAAAATTACGATCCAAAAAAATTAGTTTCTGTCTTGGCAAGAAATCAAAACAATTGCTTAGAGACTAGAGGATGACTATTTTCATGAATTCAAGAAATTCAGAAACGTATGATTATGAGTATACTAGGAATAAGGAAAACAAACATATTTACGACATTAGAGTTCAAAGCAAGAAAAAAGTTGACTTAGATCACCAAAAAAGGAGCTCGGACAGATTAATTAGTAAAATGGAAACCCTTATTCACGAAGTAGTTGCATGGAAAAAGAAAAGCAATTGTTATGGAAAGGAAATAAACTGAAAAATTATGAGAGACCACAATACTTTTTAATTTGTTAGGATGGGATATGTATCGACACTTAGAAAAATAATATAAAAGAAGTTATCTAACAACAACCATTGCTAAGATGTTTAATCCCAATGAGTATCACATTCCTATCAGAGGAGGGAGGAGCACCACCTCTGACCATGGTGCCAAAAATAAATTCGTATTACAAAGAAGTGATGATTAAGATAGATCGGCTAAAACAAAAAGATGCGAGTGTTCACCTTATCCCATACCTAAATGAAGGGTAATTCTCAAGCCCCTCCTCACTACAAAGTAATAAAATGAAATACCCACCTGTTAGATTTGAGCAAAGAGACCCATTATTTTGAACCTTGGCTTTTTTATGGTTTTGCAATTAAGATATTCACTTACCTCACTGTGATATATCTTGATGTTTCACCTATGTTGCTACCATTAGTTTTTTTCACGGTTAAAGTCACTTTGAATTTTCCTGCTTTAGAATATGTGTGTGTTGGGCTCCGGGATGATGAAGTAGCTCCATCTCCAAAATTCCAAATTCGTGAAATCGCTGATTCAGCGCTTTTATCAACAAATGACACTTTCAATGGCTTTTTTCCAGATGTTACACTTGCAGAGAACGCAGCAATAGGAGCTTTCATGGTAGTTGGAGGAGCTTTCATGACAATTGGAGCTTTGGAAGCCACAACGGTTATGTAATTTAATTTTGTTACTGTGTCGCTGACTCCCCACTCACCTGTCACTGTTACTGTAACATTATAATTTCCTACCGTAGTATATGTGTGTGTTGGATTCTGCTCATATGAATTCTCACTCCCATCTCCAAAATTCCAAGTCCACGCAACGGGTGATCCTGTGCTTTTATCGGCGAAAGAAACAGTTAATGGTGCTGTTCCAGATATTACCTCTGCAGAGAAAAAAGCAATGGGTTTTATATTGATATCTAATCCATTAAAATCCCATCCATCTGCAGACTGAGCAGCTGCTAATGCCATCAAAGATCCAAAAAGTAAGATCGCTAAAACTAAGGCTATTGGAAAACGTTTTTTTGTATCTTTCACTGATCTTCTCCCCAATTTCAAAGTTCATTTAATTTTAATAAACTTTAATAAACATAAAATATATCAATCGAATTTTTAGATTATTGGATCCTTCACCAATCTAATTACATTGTATAACTTAAATATAACTCTATGAGAAAAATTCCATCTAACATTTGTTATTTATTAACATAAATTTTGAAATATAATCGTTGAAGTAGAACTATTACTTTATTTTAACATAATCTGGAAAGTTAGCTTTGAAACAGATAAATAATGAGATATTTGTTCTTAGGTATCAGTACTTCACCAACTTGCTCAGCTTCTTTGATTTTTTGCATTTTTTTTCTAAGTATATTATTCTGATGAAATCCATTTTTTGTGATAGAATGTAATATATAATGCTAAGTGTTTGTCTATGTAAGATTGTAACTTACTATTGTATACAATAACGACATTGTTATATAGAAAGGGACCTAATACTATTTAGAATCTATGCTCATGATAAAAATAGATACTTCACCATATTTAGATTAACTAAACTCTTTATAATTATTGTTTTTAACCAACTTTGGGGGGATCAGTATTAAGAGAAGAAGCAGGACTGAAATTGCAGTAGATATTTTAAAAGTAACAATGAATGGA
>Ga0224522_1000567_pt1 | contig 11796 bp, 9 predicted proteins | sample CFST25metaG_FD_182733 | JGI IMG/M metagenome (GOLD analysis project Ga0224522, IMG submission 182733) | Peat soil microbial communities from Stordalen Mire, Sweden - C.F.S.T25 | ecosystem: Environmental > Terrestrial > Soil > Wetlands > Peat | place: Sweden: Norrbotten County, Stordalen Mire...
CTTAGTGACCCAAGTATAAAATCTAGTTTAGTTTTTTTAAGACGAACTCCTTGGGCGAGAAAAAAGGTTGAAGATTTATATTTAGAATTTTTAGATGTAAAAAGTAATAAGAAAAAATCAACTGATCAGGATCTTTGGCCGGATATGGAATTATAAATATTTTATGGAATTTAATAAAGAACAACAGGCTATAATTGATAATGTTTTTGGGGCTTTTTTAATTTCGGCACCAGTCGGTACTGGTAAGACGACGATTTTGACCGAGCGCGTTGCTAAGGCTTTGGAAGTGGGGATTAAACCGGAAGAGATTTTATGTCTAACCTTTACTAATCGTGCTTCGGAAGAAATGGCTGAAAGAATTAAAGCGCGAATTGGCAAGAAAGAAATTTATGATGAAATAACGATAAAAACTTTTCACGGTTTTTGCGCTTATTTTATTAAGGCTGAATCTAAGACAATCGGCTTGCCACGCGACTTCGCAATTTTCGAAGAAGAAGAGCAGTCCGAAGTAATGAAAAAGATTTTGGAAAAACATCCGGATATTTTTATCAATGAAGAAAAATCTGGTCGAGAAATTTTTAGTCTAATTGAAAAAATTTATGATGCTCGCCTAAATCATTTATTAAGAGAAATCGGCTGTCAGATTGATGAAATTAAAGTTGATAAAACAATCGAGGCAATGGCTGAAGAATATCACCAAGCGTTAGTTGACCAAAATGCTTTAGATTTTAACGAATTAGTTTTGTTGACTTTAAAAACTTTATCGCAAGATGAAAATATAAAAAATAAATGGGCGCAGAAATATCGTTTCATTCAATTGGACGAATTTCAGGATACTCATCTCTCGGAATATTTGGTGGTTAAAGAATTAGCCAAAGTCCATAAAAATATTTCCTTTATTGGTGACTTAGATCAAACAATTTATTCTTGGCGCGGTTCCCGGCCATATTTTCTAGCTAAGCTTATTAAAAGCCATTTTTCAGAAGTAAAAGAATTAAGCTTAACGACTAATTATCGTTTTAATCCAAATATTCTTTCGGCGGTCAAATCTTTTTTAGCTAGTTTTGTTAACCCCTCAACTAAAGAATTGAATACTCTGAAAGAGAATGATAGTAAAGAAAAAGCAATTAATGTTTTTTCCGCTTATAATTTTCGTGAAGAAATTTCTTGGGTGATTGAAAAGATAAAAAATTTGAGAGAAAGCGAGCCTGAAGCGAAGATTGCGGTTATCGCTCGCGCCAATTATTTAATTACAAAATCAGCGGAAGTTTTTACCGAGAAAGGAGTAGCCCATATCACGGTTGATAAATATGAATTTTTTCGCCGACAAGAAATTAAAGATTTATATGCTTATCTAAAAATAATTTTTAATCGCTTTGATTTAGAAGCCGCTTATCGCTTGGTTAAGCGCCCGCCTCGCAATATCGGGCCAGTTACTCTAAAAGATATTATTGAGAAGGGCGGAGATTGCGCTTTGAAAGTTTGTGATTTCTTGAATTTTAAGAATTATAAATATCCAGAACCATTTTTTAATTTAGTTAATCGTTTTGATAAAGGGCGCTTAGTAGTTTTGGATACAGAAACGACTGGCACTGATGTTTTGAAAGATGATATTATTCAGATTTTTGCCACGGAAATTATTGCTGGCGTGCCAGGTAAAAAATTCCATTATTATTTAAAAAATAAAATTCCAGTTGGTTTCTCGGAAACGATTCATGGCTTATCTGATGAATTTTTAAAAGCTAACGGCGAAGATCCGAAAAAGATTTTAAAACTTTTGAAAGATTTTATCGGCACTGATGCTGTCATCGGTCATAATGTTAATTTTGATTTAACGATGATTTTGGAAAATGGCCAGCGCCATAAAATCAAGTTTGATTTTGCAGAATATTATGACACTTTAGATTTGGCGAGACGTTTAGTTGAGTCGCCGAATTATCGCTTAACAACCTTGGCTCAAATTTTAGGACTTTCAACAGCGACGCATGATGCTGAAGACGATGTGTCGGCGACCGTTGATTTATTAGGTGTTTTAATTGAGCGCTTAAGAAAAGGGGCTGGCGCTAGAGTTAAGCTTTGGCAAGAATATTCCGGAAAATTTTTAACCATAGCCAATTCCTTTGAATCTTGGCAGAAAGCAGTTTTGAAAAATCGTCCAGCGGAAATTTTAAAAAAGGTTTGGGAAGAATCTGGCTTAGCGGAGTATTATGAAAAAGAGCCAGACGCAAGCAAGCGCTTAAAATCAATTGAGGAATTAGTTAAAGTTTTTAACGAAAAGGATACCCCTGACAAACGTCCGGAAGTTTCTTTGCGGGAATTAATTCATTATGCCGCTCTAGTGCGCGATATAAACTTCCTTGGTTTAGAAAAAGGCAAGGTGCCAATTGTGACGGCGCATCAAGTTAAAGGTTTGGAATTTGATTATGTTTTTATTATCGCTATGAACGAATATATTTTTCCTAATGCTAAATCTGATTTAGAAGAGGAAAAAAGATTATTTTATGTAGCCATGACGCGGGCGAAGAAAAAGATTTTTATTTCTTATTCACGATTTCGTGATAATGAAATGCCCGCGACTAAAAGTCGATTTATTGATTATATAGATGAGAGTCATATTGATTTTTTATAGATTAGGTAATTTGTATACATATATTACCCCTCTGTCATTCCGAGGATCCCGCTTCAGCGGGAAACGAGGAATCTAATCCGTAAAAAGCTTGTAAAACCTTCCTGGATTTCAAAAGATAGAAAAATTTAAAATAGTCCATGCTGTTTAGATCCATCTTCTGCTAAGGCGGAATAGGGATGACAGAAGAGAGCGGTATGCTATAATAGTCTTATAAAATTATTGGCGATTCTCTGCCAATTTTTTAATTTTTAATTCGCCTGCCTGCCGGTAGGCAGATAATTTTTAATTTATTTATGTCTAATCTCCAAGAAGTTTTTAATCGCATTCAAAAAACCAAAGCCGAACAAAAAGAATTGAAAGCCATGTATCGCGAGGCGTTGCTTAGTTCAGCTGCTTATCAGCGATCTCTGGAAGAATTAAAGAAATTAAAAGAAGAAAATAAAAAATTTGTTCAAAGCATCAGAGAAGGTTTTACTAAAGAATTTGATAAATTAGAAGTTTTAAAAAACGAATTAATGAACGATTCCCAGGTTTTATCGGATATGGCCATGGCCCAAGTTGCTAAGGGAGAGAAAATAGAGATTACTGATGAGTATGCAACTCAATATGAGCCGATTTTCAGTGTTAAATTCAAAAAAGTTAGTTAAAGCTTGAAAAAAAACGATTTATTGCTTAGTATATAGTTATATTATGATTGCGGCTAACGAATTAAGAACTAAATATTTAGAATTTTTTAAGTCCAAGGGGCATGCCATTATTCCTTCGGCGTCTTTGATTCCAGAAAATGATCCGACCGTCTTATTTAATACGGCCGGCATGCAATCTTTAGTTCCTTATTTGATGGGAGAAAGCCATCCGGCAGGTGTTCGGCTAACCGATGTTCAAAAATGCGTGCGGACTGGAGATATTGATGATGTTGGTGACAACCGTCATTTAACATTCTTTGAAATGCTTGGCAATTGGTCGCTTGGAGATTACTTTAAGAAAGAAGCGATTGAATGGAGCTTTGAATTTTTAACTGGTCAAGATTGGTTAGGAATTGATCCGACTCGTTTGTATGTTACAGTTTTTTTAGGAAATGAAAATAGCACTAAGGACGAAGAATCGATAAAATGCTGGCAAGAACAGTTTGCGAAATTTAATATTAAGGCCGAGGTCTGTCCTTATGGCGAAAAAATAAATGGCAATAAAGACTATCGAATTTTTCCTTTGCCAGAAGATAATTGGTGGGGTCCAGCCGGCGAGACCGGTCCTTGCGGTCCTTGCACAGAGATGTTTTATGACGTTGCGCCAGAAAAAGGCGCTTTAGTCGGAACTTTTGATGAAGAAGTGAATGCTTTCCGCGTGATGGAAATTTGGAATGACGTCTTCATGGAATTTAATAAGCAAACTGATAAAACTTTTATTCCTTTAGCTAAAAAAAATGTTGATACAGGAATGGGGCTAGAAAGAACTATTGCTGTTTTAAATGGAACAAATAATGTTTTTGAAACCGAAATTTTCGCGCCGTTATTTAAGAAGTTGGAAGAATTATCAGGGAAGAAATATGGCGAAAGTAAAGAAATAACTCGGGCGATGAGAATTATTGCCGATCATTTGCGGGCGACCACTTTTATTATTGGCGATCAAAAAGGAATTACGCCGTCTAACGTTGGCGCTGGTTATGTTTTGCGTCGTTTAATGAGGCGGGCGATTGTTCAAGGAAATAAATTAGATATAAAAAATGAAAACGGTTGGACGAAAGAAATTATAGAAGTAGTTATAAATGCTTATGGAGAAGTTTATCCGGAAATAAAAAATAGTCATGATTTTATAATTAAGATGGTAGAGGAAGAGGAAGAGAAATTTGCCAAGACTTTAGAGAATGGTTTGAAAGAATTTACTCGTCATTGCGAAGGTTTGGTTTGTAAAGAAGGGGAAGGGGTTGTTATTCCTGGTGAAATTGCTTTTAAACTTTTTGCAACTTATGGTTTTCCAATAGAATTAACTAAAGAAATTGCTAAAGAGCGCGGTTTAGAAATAGATGAACCAGGCTTTGAAGAAGAATTTAAAAAGCATCAGGATTTATCGCGCACGGCTAGTGCGGGGATGTTTAAAGGCGGGTTAGCAGATTTTGGCGAGGAAACGAAAAAATTACATTCGGCCGCGCATTTATTAGTAGCGGCTTTAAGGAAAGTTTTAGGTGAACATGTTTCCCAAAAGGGTAGTAATATTACCGCTGAACGTTTGCGGTTTGATTTTTCTCATACAGAAAAAATGACTGCTGAGCAAATTGCGGAAACCGAAAAATTAGTTAATGAGGCAATCGCTAAAGACTTCCCAATTATTTGTGAAGAAAAATCTTTGGATGAGGCGAAAGCTGAAGGAGCGATGGGAGTTTTTAATTCTAAGTATGGGGAGAAAGTAAAAGTCTATACAATGGGCGATGTTTCCAAAGAAATTTGTGGCGGTCCGCATGCTTCACATACTGGCGAATTAGGTCATTTTAAAATAACCAAAGAAGAAAGTTCGTCTTCGGGAGTAAGAAGAATAAAAGCGATTTTGGAATAAATTTTTTAGATAACAAAAATCCCGCCGACGGCGGGATTTTTGTTTTGCTTTATACTAGAGTTTTACTATTTTATTTCTCCAACTTTAATTTGTCTAATATTATCGTTGGTGATTCCTAAACCGAGCGTTCTCATGATGCTGTAAGCATCGGCTGGTTTGCCAAGATAATTAAGTTTCAAATCGAGTGGATTAACATAATAAGCCTTGCCCGAATCATCTACGTTGATTAGGATTCTCCCAGCTAAGCGAGCTGGAGCTTTGTTGCCAGCGGCAACAAAGCTGTTGTAAGTCTTATTGCTCATGCCTAAACCGAAGGCTCTCATAATTGAGAAAGCATCGGCAGCTCGTCCCAAGTAATACTTGGAACCATCTAACGGATTAACATACCAAGCTTGTCCTTTCTCTTGAATCTGTAATAAGATTCTTCCCTTTAAGCGATTAGTCAAAGCGCTGTTGATTTTTTTCATCAGCGATTTTTCTAAAGCGGTGACAGAAGCAACTAACGAAGGTTCTTCAGAAGTAGGGATAGTTATAACTTCCCCGTTAGCATTCGTAATCGTTGTACAAGCTTGTTGAGCCGCTATTTGTTGGGCTGTAGTCAGAGAACAGCTAGTTGGAGATTTAGAGACAACAGAACGGAATTGAAAACCGTTAGTGCAAGCTCCAAAATCGCTGTAAGTGACGGCAGTACAATAAGAAGTGGAAACACCAGAACCTCCGCCATTGCTGGTAGATGTAATTACGCCGTTCGTTACAACGTAATTAACTGGCTTGGTGTAGTTAGCCGCGTTTGTTCCACTAAGAGTATAAACAACTGTAATGGTTTTTCCGGTTCCGACTGCGGTCGAATTGTAAGTTGCCGCAGCGGTAACTGTTACATTTTCACCACTAATAACTCCGCTTAAGGTTCCGGCTGTTACTGTTGCTGTGGTGTTGCCGTCATATACTTTTGATAGTGTCAGGGTAGGATTGGAAATTGTTAATTGTACTATCCTGTTGCCGTAACCATATCCGTAACCATATTGATTTAGCGGAGTGGCGCCATTAACACGATAAGAGCCATCATAAACACCATTGCCGTAGCCGTAGCCGTAGCCATTACCGTAGCCCCAACCAGATGGACCATCTTGACGAGCAAATTGCGCGTAGATGTTTGGGCCAAAAACGAAAGACAAAGCGCCAATGACCAAAAGGCCAAAGATTGCCTTGCTTAAATTTATTTTTTTCATTTTTTAAGAATTGTTTAAAATAAAATAATTACAAAATTACGTAGTTTTTATAATCATTATTATTTTAATTTTTTGTTCTTTTTTAATGTTCGACCTTTGTTGCTTTTATTATACCATAATTTTGAGAATTAACCAAAAGTAAGCAACCTTGATTTTTAAAGCTAAATTTGGTAATATTAAAGCACAATAAGTCTTATGGACAACAAAAAAATAGTTTCCATTATTATCCCAATTTTTAATGAAGAGAAAAATATTCCTTCTTTTTTAGTGGCTCTAAAAGAAATTATTAAGCCTTTAGATTATAATTTTGAAATAATTTTTGTTAATGATGGCAGTCGTGATAATTCACAGCTTGAATTAGAAAAAATTATTGATGAACAAGTTAAAGTGATCGAATTTTCTCGCAACTTCGGGAAAGAGATTGCTTTAACAGCTGGATTAAATAATTGCCTTGGCGATTCGGCCTTAATGATTGATGCTGATTTTCAGCATCCATTAGAATTTATTCCTGAGTTTATAAAAAAATGGGAAAATGGCGCCGAGGTTGTGATTGGAATTAGAGAAAAAAATAATTGTGGACCAATTAAACATGTTGGTTCGTTTTTGTTTTACAAGATAATCAAAAAAATTTCCTCGGTTAATATTACTCCTAATTCTACCGATTTTCGCTTATTAGATCGTCAGGTTATCGATGCTTTTAATGGCTTGTCGGAAAAGAATCGCATGACTAGAGCTTTAATTGATTGGCTCGGCTTTAAGCGAGAATATATTTATTTCAATTCCCCGGAGAGAATTAACGGCAAAGCTTCTTATAATTTTTTTAAACTAGTTAATTTGGCTTTCAACGGTTTTGTGTCCTTAAGTTTATTTCCATTGCGTTTGGCCGGTTATTTAGGCTTATTGATTATATTTTTTGATGGCTTTTTTGGTTTGTACGTTTTTTTAGGAAAATATCTTTTTCATTGGGCCTTTGCGTCTAGCTTTACTGGGTCAGCGCAACTAGCGATTCTAATTACTTTTTTAGTTGGTATTGTTTTGACGTCGTTAGGCTTGATGGCTTTGTATATTGCTAATATTCATCATGAGGTTTTGGATCGACCATTATACGTTGTCAGGAAGAATAAATAATATGAAAATATTAGTTTTATGTTTGCCAGGAATAGGAGATGCTTTAATGGCGACGCCGATGGTTAAACTATTGAAACATAAAAATCCTGATGCAGAAATTGATATTGCTTGTATGTTCGGCGGAGTAGAGTATGTTTTTAAAAATAATAAAAATATAAGCAATATTTATAAACTCTCATTATATAAAGAGAGCAGTTTCACAGGCTTTAAACAAATATTATCTTTGAGAAAAAATAAATATGACCTCTCTATTCTAGCTTTTCCGGCCTATCGTCGAGAGTATCATCTTGTCCAGTGGTTAATTGGGGCTAAAAAAAGAATCACTCATAAATTTGAAAAAGGATTTTTTAGTGAGTTTAATTTTTTAGATACGGATTCAGTCGCGGTTGATGAAGATTTGCATAATGTAGAAAATAATTTAAATTTATTAAAAGTTTTAGGAATAGATTGGCGAGTTGACTTAAAAAAAGAAGATATAAAATATGATTTAATTTTAAATCAGGCTGATATTGATTTTGGCGAAGAGTATATTAAAAATTTAGGTTTGGAGAAAGAAGAAATTGTTGGAGTCCATCCTGGATCAACTCTTTCTCCGGCGGCTCTTTTGCGCCGTTGGCCGATAGAAAATTATGCGGAAGTGGCAAAATATTTAATTAAAGAGAGAAATAAGAAAATAATTATTTTTGTCGGTCCAGATGAAGTTGATTTAGGAGAGAAGCTTCTTTGTTTAATTGATAATAGTAATAATTGCCACTTAATAAAAAATATTAATTTTGGCAAAGCCCTTGGAATTTTGAAAAAAGTTAAATTGCTGATTTGTAACGATAATGGATTTGGACATTTAGCTAATGGGTTAGGAGTTAAAATAATTACTTTATGGGCGTCTACTAATGATAAATGGAGCTTACCGTATAATAAAAGTTTAGTTACGTTAATTCGTCCGGAAAATTTTAAGTCATGGCATAGATATGATTTAAAAAGGAGTATTCCTGAAAAAGCAGAAAGCGGAATGAATAAAATAGAAATTAATCAAATTATAAATAATTTTAGTTAATTTATGAACGAACCGTTAGTTAGCGTTATTATACCGACAAAAAATTCCGAAAAAACTTTGGACAGGTGTTTAGAGTCTATAAAAAATCAAAGTTATAAAAATATTGAGTTGATTGTTGTTGATAATAATTCTACTGACAGAACTAAAGAAATTGCTAAAAAATATACTGATAAAGTTTTTAATTTTGGACCAGAAAGAAGTGCTCAAAGAAATTTTGGCGCTAGACAAGCGCAGGGAGAATATTTATTGATTCATGACAGTGATATTTATTTTAATCTTGATTCAGTTAAGGAATGCGTTGAATTAGTTGAAAAGGAAAAATGTGACGCAATAATTTTACCGGAAAAATCTATTGGTGTAGGATTTTGGGCAAAAGTTAAGGCCTTTGAAAGAAGTTTTTATATAGGCAATGATTATATAGAGGCGGCAAGATTTTTTAAGAAAGATGTTTACGATAAACTTGGTGGATACGATGAAAATTTAACAGGTCCTGAGGATTGGGATTTAAATATAAGAGCAAGGAGCGCTGGTTATAAAATTTGTCGTGCAAGTTTATTTTTAGAACATGATGAAGGAAAGGTAAATTTATTTGGTAGTAGTAAAAAGAAAAAATATTACGCAAAAGACGTCTTTGACGTTTATGCAAAAAAGCACCCAGAAGAATTTAGAAAGCAAATGAATTTTTTTATTAGATTTCCAGTTAATAAGATTTTACTTTCAGGGTTAGCTCATCCTATTTTGTTTAGCTGTATGATTTTTATGAAGGGGCTGGAATATATAAATAGTAAAAATTAAGTTTTGTGCAGGATTTAATTTCAATAATAATAGTAAATTATAATGGCAAAAAATGGTTGAAAAAATTATTTAATTCTTTGTTTTCCCAAACATATGAAAAATTTGAAATCATTTTTGTTGATAACGCATCAAACGATGATAGTATAGAATTTATAAAGAATAATTATAATGATGGTAGAATAAAAATTTTAAAAAGTGAAAAAAACTTAGGTTTTGCTGGGGGAAATAATTTTGGGATTAGAAATGCAATAGGACAGTATGTTTTGCTGATAAATAATGATACTTGGATTGAGAATAATTTTTTAGAAAAAATAGTTAATTTTTACAATAATAATAATTTTGATATTGTTGCCCCTAGAGAGGTTAACTATGATAAAACTGAAAAAGATAATAACCGAAGTATAATGATAGATTTTTTGGGCCACTTTGCTTATAAAAAATTTAAAAATAAAGATTTTTATTTGTCCGGTGTTTGTTTGTTTTTTGACAAAGATTTTTATATAAAAACACAAGGACTAGATAATAATTTTTTTATGTATGTTGAAGAAACTGACTGGTTCTGGAGATTAAATTTGTTAAAAATCCAATTCTCTTATATAGATAATTTGTACATTTATCATGCTATTGCTGGAACCACTGGACTGGGTATCAAATACAATATTTTTTTATGGCGTAATCAGAATACTTTGCAAATGCTTTTGAAAAATTATAGATGGTATAATTTGTTATGGGTATTGCCAATTTATTTTATTCAAAATATTTTTGAGATTCTATTCTTTATTATTATTTTAAAACCATCGATAGCATGTACTTATGTTAAGGGCTGGTACTTCAATATTGCTAATTTTAAAAAGATAATGCAAAAAAGAAAATGGGTTCAAAAAAATAGATTGATAGGGGATTTTGAGGTACTTAAAAAAATATATCTTGGTTTTGGAAAAATAAAAAATCTAATTGAGTATTACAAAAAATGAAAAATATACTAGAAATAGGTTGTGGGCAAGGATTCAATTCCTACCTTTTGTCTAAAAAAAAGAACAATAAAGTAATTGGCATTGATATGTCCAAGGAAAACATTGATGTATCAAAAAAAAGATACCCCGGGGTTGATTTTAGAGTTGAAAATTCTGAAAAAATTAATTTTTGCGATAACTATTTTGATGAAGTATATGCTATCGATGTCCTTGAGCATGTAGACAATTTAGATAAAGTTTCTGATGAAATAACAAGAATTTTAAAAATAGGAGGGAAGTTAATTGTCTTTGTTCCGGCGGAAAAATCAGAAAAATGGTTGTTGAAAATAAGGCCAAGTTATTTTCAGGAGATTCATCATGTAAGGATCTTTAAGGGCGATGATCTGAAAAACAGATTTGAAAGACGCGGACTTGTTATGTCAAAAAAAAGATCTCTTGGGTTTTTGCAACACATAGAGCTTTTTTATCTATTTTCTGTAAATAAACAATCTAACACTCAACTGGGTATAGGTAATTGGAGGGATTCTTTAATTTCAAAAATGATACACATTCTTTTATTATTTTTTGATCCAGTAATATTAAAAACACCATTGAAATATTTCCCTTTGTATTTAGTAACAGTTCCCATTGGATGTATAATTAATTTTTTTGGAAATTTTTTCTTTCCAAAATCAATAAGTTATGAATTTATAAAAAATGGATAAAATAATCATTTTTGTTAAAAAAAATAAATATATTATCGGCTTGTTGTTTTTCTCCTTATTCTTACATAGATATTGGATAGATTTTTCAAATATTTTAACTTTCGGTGATTGGGCATATCTTCCAAAAGAAGCTTTGATGCAAATGCATAATTCTTGGAATACGCTAACCAATTTTTCTAATTTTTCTGATGCCAATGTGCAAGTATATTTATTTCCTCTATTATTATCGTGGAATTTTTTTGTTTGGCTAGGATTCTCTTATGGAGTCGCAGTAAAAATTACAGTGTTATTACCGATTTTATTCTTTTCTGTTTTATCCCCATATATTCTTGCAAAGAAAATATCGAAGGATAATTTTATTAGTTTTATTGCTAGTATTTTTTATAGCACGTCAACTTATTTTTTGGCCAGACAAACATCTCATCTTTGTATAGCCTTTGTTTTTGCTTTTTCTCCGCTAATATTTTTTTTATTTATAAGAGCCTTGGAATTAAATAAGGTTAGAGATTGGTTATTTTTTTGTTTTCTCTATATTTTAGCAACCTTTTATGATATTAGAATTGTATATATTTTGTCATTTGTTTTATTTTCTTATTTAATCTTTTTTCATGTAAAAAATATAAAAAAATATTTTATAAATTTATTGTTTGTTTCGTTTCTTATATCTTGCTTTAGTTTATTTTGGCTTTTGCCCGCCATCTTCACTATTAATAGTATAGAAAAAGTTGCAAAC
>Ga0224522_1000569_pt1 | contig 11770 bp, 11 predicted proteins | sample CFST25metaG_FD_182733 | JGI IMG/M metagenome (GOLD analysis project Ga0224522, IMG submission 182733) | Peat soil microbial communities from Stordalen Mire, Sweden - C.F.S.T25 | ecosystem: Environmental > Terrestrial > Soil > Wetlands > Peat | place: Sweden: Norrbotten County, Stordalen Mire...
GAGCAAAGAAAACTCATATTGTATATGAGGTAAATTTAAACTTTAATATTGCAAAGAAGTACCTGGAAGTATTGAACGAAAAAGAGCTTATAAGACATGAAAATGGACTTTTCATTACAACTGATAAAGGAAAGGTTTTCCAAGAAATAGCTAAGGAACTCAAGCTTTAAACTATCTCTGCATAGATATTCTAAATTTTTAATATATTTTCTACATCGCTCGTTTTAGATCATATGAAATATTTTTTCCTTTTCAATATTCTTATTTTGTTGTTAGCTTGTGATGTGATTTATTGATCTTAGTGCTATATTACATCATGTTTTTTGCATTTAATTAGAGTTTGTCAAAAAATCCTTAATATTTATATAACATCTACAAAATTTATTCACTTGGCAATGATATAATATTCTTCACAAAGTATCTCATGTTATAGAACAAAGAATTCAACTACAATCAAAAATAAACACCATAATCATATGAAAATTGATTAATACTTAAAAAAGAACACGTTTCCAATGTTTGATGAAAATAAAGACAGAGCTTTAGGTTCATCTTTTTAATAACTCATATCCTAGATACAATATAAGTATGGACCTTAATTAATCTACTAGTAACTTCGTAGTAGTCAATATCTAAGAACTTTTATAATATTTATTTATATGTTAGTAGATTTAACCGAATTTTGGAAAAAATATAGCTTTTGCTAAGATAAAACCATCACAAAAAGTTGGAATATTACTATTAGATTGATTTAAGGTTCCAACCCGATAGAATGCCAACCTATAGAAATGACAAAAATCATAGTGGTATATTTATTACAGTGGATTACAATCCAAAATTATTATTTTGTACGTTGTTGTAGCTTCTCAAGAATGCATTGAATTCTGAGACATTTTAATATCTTTTGAGATCATCAAAATTTACCAGTAATTCCCTTGCCAATTAACTGCAATCAATTAAAAATCAAGATGATAATAAAATATTTATTAATTCGATAGCGATTCTTTATAGAAAATTAGAAAAATTGAAAAATTTTGGAGCAAACATACCCCATAGTTTACCGAGAAGTACACCCAAGAATTTGATTAGATAACTATTCTTTATCTGCATATTACATTTTACAACTTTCTGCCTTCAAGTACTAACGAGATAGTTGTCATTTGGTCATGTTCTCCATTTTTACTATCATCTCCCCCATCTTTCTGGGAACGCTACCCATTTCTCCACTCATCTTTCCGATCATATGTACGTTATGTAATTTGTTACCCATCTTTTCGGTTTTTTCATCCATTTTTCCGGTTTTCTCACCAATCTTTCCTGTTGTTTTACCCATCTTTTCGAGTGTATAACCCAGCTTTTCGGTCAACTGCGATACGGGGGTTGTTACAATGGATGTTGGGACATAAGATACGGGAGTTGTTGCAACGGGCATTGGGACATAACATACTGGTTGCACTATTCTCTACAACGGGTTGTAATTCTTCTATGACAGGTTGTACTTTTTCTACTACGGGTACATGGGCCCAATCCCACACTAAAGTAACAGGATGATATACCCACTCATAGTTCGCGTAGTAAACACCATTGTAGTAGTGGTCATGAAGGGTGGTGATGGTGGTGGTCATACCAGTTGTGGAAATTGTGTCCCCTTTCTGTATCAAAATGTTATCATTATTTGGTATTATTCTGATCATATGGTTATCACAGCTAGTATCCTTAAGATTAAAATTCTCATCATGGCTTAGTTCTGCTAAGATGAACATATTAAAAATTGAAACCATGAATACATTTAAATACAAAATCATTGTAATTTAATTTTTAATGTAAATATTTGAATTTCAGTTACATGATCTTGTATACCATGAAAAGCATGTAAAACATGAAAAAGCTGCTCAAACATTTTTTCTCCTGCTTATAACTTAAAATGAATGAAGGTGGGAATGTATTAAAGTATAAATCCGTCGGTCTAATTTTTTTTAAGTGTCAACTTTTATTGTAATGTCTATAAATTTTTGTTTTAGACATTTAATGGTTTAATGTCATTGATTTCTCGATTCAACTACATAAGTGTTGTAATATCTATTCAGGAAATCTGCTGAATGGAAGTGTATCGAAAAATCATGTTACTCATGTTATTATTGTATTGAATTGAACAAAAGTCTGGAGTGTATATGAATGGGAAAACAAACATTTAACAGAAGAAAAAATACAATAGCTATTTTAGTAGTATTTTTTGTAATAATTTCAATGACAGCTACTGCAGTAAGTGCCACATATGAAATACAACACCCGCACAAAGGCGGACAACCATCCGTTCAAATTTTTTAACCGACCTTCTGCAGATGTACACAGATATCTAATTTAGTTGCCGAATTTTCCAATATTAATTCATTGAAAGTTAGATTAATTTTTAGGCCACTGTCATATTGAAAAAATAGACGGTATTTTTGCGTACATCTTTAGGAAGTTGAATAATCTGAAGGAATTCTTATTTATTGTATTTTTGATCTTAGATCATTAGTTGCAGATTCCAGAGACAGGTAGAAGATGTTGCAGCATGAAATATAACATTAAGAACTTTTTGATAGATATATTTTGCTTCATCAGGCAAAGTTATTATATCAATGATACTACAATTAGTTCAGAAGCCACAGAGAGAGTTTCAAATTCATTCGTAAAATCCATAATCTAATTTTACAAATGTTTTTTTAGAAATATCCTCCAAATGAATTTTATTTTTGAGCCTTGTTTTGTAATTCCATACGCACCAATAGTTGATATGCAATGAGGTTCAGGAGCAAGTAGATTTTCCTACACTTCTCTTTTAATCTTTTAACTTCAAATTTTACTGTATTCCTAATACAGTCATGTATCTTTTTGCATTTAGCTCTTTATTTGTATAGTTCTTTGAATGAATCATCTATAATATTTTGGTTTCTCATATACACTTCAACCCATATCATTTTTCCAGTCTGGCACAGTAAACTGAGTTTATCGTCCATTTTTGTTTTGATATCTCCTTCCTTTTTCCACATTTTATTGACTCAGTGATCTATTCTCTCAATCTAACTTTCCTTATTGATTACGGCATTTAATGCATAAGAGACAATTGGTTTTGCTTTAAGATGGAACTATATATCCACATAATTAAGGAACGAATCACAACATCCATCGACATGAGCATCAGCTAGATTATGGTTTTCTTAGCTCTACTAATTACATTTTGTATAGTACTCTAAAGCCAATTTCTAATTTCGCTATTAAATCATAGTCTTCTGTATAAGTTATTTATTTCAGAGATATTTTGCTGGAAGTGTCTGAAGCTTTTATGGAATGTCTTCAAGATTCTGAATTCCGATCTTTGAAGCAAGATCAAGAATTATCCTTTTATCAATTCTTGTTTCATCATTATTTCTCTGATATAGCGTCCTATCATCTCCTATTGAGCAGACCTTGATACATATACCACAGGGTGAAACATAATGCTTATTTAATTCAGCACTATAAGTGGAACAAGTTTTCTTATCTATTAAGCCCTTTGGGTAATCCTCTATGTTAATAGAATTTGATTAGCACATTTTCACACAACGCATACAGTAATTGCAGAGCTGAGTTTCCAATATGTGATCCGGAGGAAGATCAGCTGAGGATAGAATCGAACCGAAACGTACCCTAGGGCCATACCCTGATGTGAGTATCATATTATTTACACCAAACGTTCCAAGCCCAGCGAGCAAAGCGACATGTCTGTGGGAAAAAAATGCAATGGGATTTTCCACGAGTACTTGGATGCTTCCATATCCATCTCTTGGTACGAAAATAGAAGCTTTTCCGTTATCGTTTAAGAAATTAGCAAGACGATATGTATATTGATCTAATAGCATATTTACCGTAGTATACAGTTCACGGTAATATATCGAGGGGGATGTCTCCAAAACCGGTAAAGAGATAGGCAATCCAATGACTATCACTGATTTTGCTTCAAGATATATAAATTGAGGATGGAATTCTTTGGAAACCCATGGCAAGAAAGGAGGGGATTTCCATCGATCTACACTGGCAACCCCGACTAGGGGAATATCCATACTTGCGCATCTATCCAATAGTACTTTTTTTAGATCCTTATTCTTAAATTCGTCCATTCTTTATAATTCAATTAGTACTTACGTACTTGTAGTACAAAATTTAATCCAATTGACATTGTCAGTACTTTGTTAAAATCTCTCCGCCACGTTTTGCTACATAGATTTACCTCAAACATTTCAGTACTATCTTAACCTCAACTTTCTTCTCAACTACTCATCAATTAGAAGCACAAATATATTAAATCTGAACTTTTCTCCATCCACGACTTTGGGTCTTTTTTTTGAAGATCGTAAAATATTTCTTCTGAAATTATACCTGTATGTTTTTTAGCAGCAAAAATATTAGCTCATAAAAGTACTTGATATTAGCCTTTTTAGATAAAGTTCTTGGTTAAATAGCATTTACCATTCTTTTTAATGATTCAATAGCAAACACTCTTCTGTAAATTGTACTGGCCTTAGGGATTCCGATTTACCTTTAATTTATTTTGCAGGGATTCTGTCCAAATCTTTCTCACCGATTTCTACATTTGACACGATTCATTTTGGTTCATTATCCTTTGGTTTTAAAGATAGATTCTGTTATCCATATAAACCTCTTTTTTATAGAAGATTGGAAAAGGAAGTACTAAGAATAGTATTGTAGTACCTGGAAAGTTTTCTTCCATGTTCAAATTTTTATGCTTTCTATTTATTGATCATGTCTCTAAATCATTCATTAAATCCGAAGAACAATTATCCCTCACATTTCTATTAAAAAAATCATTTCGATGATTACTTAGTTTGAAGGTGGTACGATGCACCCTAACTTAAGACTAAAATAACCGAGCAGATGTTCCATTATATACTTTATGGAAGACTTTGATAAATCCAAATTTTTGGCAATTATATAGACTGATTTTGTAAGCACGTCATTGGTATTAGGTTCACGTATTGTCTTGTTTTCCCATCCACTTTTAAATGACCGATGCAATAAAAAGTTGTAGTTAAACTTTGTATTTTCTACTTTGTTCAAATGGCTTTGTTGATCATCTATCAATAGATAAATATAAAATATGGAGTAGATAACTATTGACACATCTTTATATAATATCACAATAAAATAATATTAGTTATTAAAATAATCTAATTTATTGAAATTTAAATTTCATCAAAACCTTGAATAAATTGAATCTTGGTGTATACAAAAATGAACTTATCGATATTGAAGGGACTAAAATTGGGAAACAATATGAACAACACTGACAAGAAAAAAAGTTAGTTAAACACAACATTTTGGAAGCAAGGAGGTATATCAACGATAATAAATTTTAAAGGCAAACGCCCGAAAATCTCAAAGACCGCTTTTATTGCAGATTCTGCGGATGTGATTGGAGATGTTGAGATTGGAAATCTTTCAAGCGTATGGTTTAATGCCGTGATTCGAGGAGATCAAAATAGTATAAAGGTTGGAAATCGAACAAACATCCAAGATAATGTAGTAATTCATGTGAACTCCATTAATGGAGTTCAGGTTGAGGATGATGTGAGTGTGGGACATGGAGCTGTGCTTCACGGTTGCAAAATAGGGAACAATGTACTAATAGGAATGAATTCTACAATTTTAAATGGGGCTGAGATAGGAAAAAATTCCATAATCGGCGCAAACGCACTGATTTCTGAAGGGAAGAAATTTCCTGAAAGCAGCCTGATTATTGGAGTTCCGGGGATTGTAAGGAGAGAAACAAAAGAGGTAGAAATCAAAAACATAGCAAAAAACGCTGCAGAGTATGTAAAATCAGTAATCGAATATAAAGAGGAAATGAAAATGAAAAAATGATATAAAACGATATGAAGTAATATATGCGCCTGATGTTAGTTGCAATATACAAGTTTAAAAGAAGCATTCAATTTATAAGGCATAAAAAACTTTATTTTTCTGTTTCTTACACAATTCTAAATTTTATCTTGTAGGTCTTAATTGTTAACATTTTTTTCTAGAGAAATATGTGCTGAAGTAGTGCATTGTTTTAAAAAAAATGCTTTATAAATTAGTAGAATCAATCGAAGTATCAGAAACATAAATTAAAATATATCTTTACCGATATATAGTGACCACTCTTTATACATATATTAGAGTAGTTAAGTAGCAATTATCTAATTATCTTATAAAAAAATGTTCATTAATATATATACTAAAAATATTATTCATAGATAGGTTAAAAATTAAAACGTTTAGTTGAGTACCTGATTCCCAATAGAAAATTTCCTTAGTGTACCTGTCGATGAGATGCAAATTATAAAGAATTTAGTGTTAATTTGAACAATAGAGAGTACTGAAACAATTAAGACTTACGCATTGAAGAGAAAAAAAGAGCACTTATAGGCGCATCGTAAATTATAATTTAGATAATTTAAGGTACAATGTTACTTATTCCTCCTTTTCAATTGTTTAAATCCAACATAATATAAAGAAGTGCGATTAATGTTGAAACAATCGGTTAGTAAAATAAAAAAGATACTGACCATTTTGTTGGCAGTTTCTTGTGTAGTATCAATGACAGCTGTTTCAGTAAGCGCAGCTCACCCTTGTTATTTGCATTCTCGTTTTGGCCATGCCCATTACTAAGGCCTATCTACCAACTGTGGATGGGGAGAACAGCATTTAATGACAATGGACCTATTCTACACCTGTATCCATTCCTACTCCTGATGTACGGATGTGAAATGATCATCACTATGAAGATGGAATTGCCATAATAGTAACTAAAATGATATAAAACATAATTTAGGTAGTGAGAACCTACTCAGCTAAAAGCAATTGGGGATGATTGCACCCCAGCTCTTGATCTAAAGGAACTATTCAAAATCAAGTATTTTCATTTGCACATATGATTCTTTTTCTGGTTTCACTTCTTTTTAACTCGAATTTGATAAATCTATACATTTTATAATAGATAAATGAACTTGCGTTCATCAACCAAGAAAATTTCAGCCTCAAAAATATTCCGTTCTTGAATATCTCTCTCTAAATATTCTGTTTCATCTTCGTAAATCTCATAATTTGTAATAAGATACTATAATTATTAAGTCCATTTTTCTTGCCAATGCAATAAATGCTTCGGTTTATCCATTTGATTTCTTCTTTCGGTTAAATAGACTCTTTCAAAGGTAGGATATGGAGATAGCATAGGGTATCTGAGGACTTAAATTAACCAACTAATAGAAAACTACTGATGTTTTTACCATCCTGAGAACTTGGCTTCTTTCTTACTAGCAGAATTTCTATAGGAAATTCTCGAATTTTGTTGACTCAAAGTTTGCAAAATCTTTCCTTCTCACGCATTTCTAGTTCTTTTTGTTTCTTCAAAAGTTCTTTTAATGTTGGTGGAAATGGACACATACTCGCAAGTTTTTTGTTTTCCATAATGTATAATAGGTTTTTTATTCTATTTTTATCCTTATTTCAAAGATGCCGATATTATCTGATGGTTTAATCCTTTCCTCAGATGATACTTGTGATGTTTGAAGAAGGATTTTCCATTTATGTTTATGTAGAAGTTTGTAGAAGAAGCACGAAAATTGAGGGTAATATAATTTTTTAATTAATTTTAACAGTTGAACCCGCAAATTCTCAAGTTGGATCTCAAATCAATAATTCAATAAAAAATAGAGATCAATGTGTGTTTATTTTTAGACTACATGGAAAAAGGACTGATTGTAAATGTATACTAATTTTGTACTTAGCTAAAATCCCTCCTCCACTTTTACCTCATTCATTTCACTCATATACTACAATGGTATCATAACCTTTAATTTTCGTCCCAGACATTCCTTAATAAGACATACAAACATATCAAATATGAACTTTTTCTTATTTATGACCTTAAGCCCTCATTTTACAATCTTAAAATGTATTTTTTGGAGGTGTATCATATTTTTTAGTGAAAAAGATTTCAGTTTATAAAAATACCTTATACCAACATTCTTCGGTGAGATTCTTAATTAAATCACATTTTTGATCAGGTATGATAATTTAATAGCAAATATTTTCTGTAAACCATGTTGATACTTCTTAGAGACTTTTTAACTCAAAAAACTACAAAACCAATATTATAACATCAACTTTTATCTTTTTTTTCGTTAAGATACTTGACTCCGGTAACAATATTCAAAAAAAACTTTTTTGTAAAGTTCTTCATCGTATATTGTTTGCTCCATGTATGGTTACTCTTCAATGCCTGATCCATCGGTTTTACCGAAACTATATTTGGAACCTTGTTATTTTGCAAAAAATAAAACTTGCTACAGGAATAAATGGATAAATTAAACCTTTTGTACTTGTTAATGATGTAAAAGAGATTTATATGCCAATTTTGCTGTAAAATCTCAAATATCACCAAACTGTACGTAGGAAGGATATATCTGTCTTTTGTGCACTCTCATCGAGAGAATAAAAAATATTACAAAAAATATTGGAGAAAAAAAGTATCCTAAAGTAATTCGATTAATAAAAGCCAGTTCTAAATCCACAGTATAACCACACTAAAACAAATATAACAACCAACCCCACTAAAATCATTATACCCTCACCAAATTGATCACACAAACCATTCCACTGTTTACGTAAATTCATTATCTATACCTCTTTAACATATGATAGTTTTAGATATATAAAAATTAAGTACTTGCTAATTAATTTATATCTGAAGTTCAACAAACAGAGTTCAAAACCTAAGATGATCTCGATAATCTCGATTTTCATGAGTCATTTAGAAACAATTTATAAGCACACTACGAAATATGAGGGGGGATCGAAATCCTAACTAGTCTACTAATAAAAAAATTTTACATTAAAGTTATTAATCCTGATTATGTCGGCTGGAGATATTTACAACATCTATCTCTAAATGAGATATTCATTTCCAGTATTTATTACGAATTTTAAACATCGTAAGACTAAATATAACAAAAATAATGAAAAGTATTAAATATAAGTTTTTCTTAATAGGTAAATGCTAACAGATACAAAAACTAAAAAAATTTTCTTAAATTTGTTACTTAACCCGCAGCTTTGGATATTCCTCATCTATAAAAACATGTTGGTGGGGGATTTCAACTGCATGGATAAAGCAATAGAGGGACTTAACCACTGCTCTATGGAATTTTCTATCTAACTTTTTCCTAAAAAATACTACTATTTTTTATTTCTGATAGAATCAACAGACTTGACCAAACTAATTGGTTACTAAAAACTATCTGTTTTTGGCTACTCTCCCATACTATACCAATTTTATTGCACTGAGAAGTATTGACTCTTGAGAGAACCTAAAACTTATAATACCGTTTTTTTTGGCCTGTGTTGGAATAATGCTTAAAAGTTTTATTAAAATTGCTGAATGCTTAAAAGTTTTATTAAAATTGTTGTTTTGCAAGTTAAGACGTTGTTTCCGAATAATTTTATTAAAATTTTTACAAGTTTAACAACTAAAAGTAATGTAACTATTCTTGTAATTATTATGTAAATATATTTTTCTAGTAGAAAAGTTTACTCTGTAGAGTGAAGTATTATTCATTTGTATTTTTGTAGTCATTTTTAAGCATTAATATCTAAATAAACAGCGAGAGAATGAAAATGAACGAAGATAAATGTGATAAAGCAAGCAGAAAACATACAATAATAACTGTTTTAGGAATCGCTTCAATGATGCTTTTAATGCTAGTGAATATCGCAGGCGCGGCACAATCTACAAATGTTTGGTTCCATAAAGGAAGCGAGCTAATGAACTCAGGAAAGTATAATGAAGCCATAAAAGCTTATGACAAAGCAATTGAAATTAACCCACAGGATTCAGAAGCTTGGAAAAATAAAGGACTTGCTCTAGAACATTTAAATAGATCTAATGAAACAATAAAAACATATGGCAAAGTAATTGAAAGTGACCCACATAATCCTTCAATAGATTGGTACAATAAAGGACTTGATCTAGATAATTTAAATAAATCTAATGAAGCAATAAAAGCGTATGACAAAGCAATTGAAATTAACCCGCAGAATTCAATGGCTTGGACCAATAAAGGAAACGCTCTTACTAACCTAAATAAATCCGATGAAGCAATAAAAGCATATGATAAAGCAATTGAAATCAACCCACAAAATTCAGATGCTTGGACCAATAAAGGACTTATTCTAACCATTTTAGGCAAATACAATGAAGCTATAAAAGCATGTGGCAAAGCAATTGAAATCAACCCACATAATTCAATAGCTTGGAACAATAAAGGGAACGCTCTTACTAACCTAAATAAATCCGATGAAGCCATAAAAGCATATGACAAAGCAATTGAAATTAACCCACAGAATTCAATGGCTTGGACCAATAAAGGACTTATTCTAACCTTCTTAGGCAAGTACAATGAAGCCATAAAAGCATGTGACAAAGCAATTGAAATTAACCCACATAATTCAATAGCTTGGAACAATAAAGGACTAACTCTAAGCAGCTTAGGCAAGTACAAAGAAGCCATAAAAGCATATGACAAGGCAATTGAAATGAACCCACAGGATTCAGCAGCTTGGTACAATAAGGCAGTTACTCTGAATAGATTAAATAAATCCAATTTGTAGGTTAAAAAATTACTTCATTTTCATTCATTTTTATCCTTCGAGATTAAATATGGCAACTTTTTGGCTTGTTAAAATAACATATATTTTAATAAAAACTATGTATTTACTGTACACTCCGATAAAAATTTCCTATAATTTCAGCTGAAAATCGAGAAAATACATAGGTTTTCACATAAAAACTCTGCATAAGAAAATACAGGTGGTAAAAAAACATACTTAAAGGATCGGAGAAAAAGATGTACGAGTTATGTTTCTTCTATTGTAAGGTCTTGAATTATAAGTGAATTCTATTTATATTGCATATGGACCTGAGCTTAGAGGGTAATAAAAATATACCCATCAATTCAAGCAGTTTATCAGGAGATTATCCATTATGTCTTGAAAAAATGGCTATGATGTTGTTTCATTTCATACTAACTAGCTCCAAACTCAGTGACTGCTCTTACTAGATCTGTCAGTGATGATGATGGTGATGCCAGTGATGATAGTAATCCCAGTATCCATCTCCATAGTATCCGCCATAATATTCCCCTAATACAACGGGTTTTGCCACAATGAGTGTTTCTACAACGGGTGCGCCTACAACGAGTTGTGCTTCTACAACAGGTGTCTGCAAAGGTTCTACATGAAAATTTATTACACAATCACACACGTCGAATCATCTATAGCTTGTGATAAATAGTGATCCGTAATAATGACATTAACGTTAAAATTTCAACAACCATTACTTGTTTCTCGCTAACAAGTTTAAAAGAGAGTTTGTGTTGAAAAAATTTTTCAAAAAAAAGTGATTAATAAATAAAAAAAATCACTTAATCACTATTCAATCATCGTTCCAACTGTCATGTTGATTGTCATGTTTATTGTCATGTTTATTGTCATGTTTATAGTCTGTGCAATTTTCGGATTCATGGGAACAATGCCTGAAATGATCCAGGAAAGATCCACATCCATCGTCACATCCACAGACTGGGAATTTTAAGAAATCCACCGATTGAGTGCTAGGATCTGTTTTCAATATTACATTTCCAAAATCTCCAAATCTCATTGCACATGCGGTACTTACCAACATCAAAAC
>Ga0224522_1000571_pt1 | contig 11751 bp, 9 predicted proteins | sample CFST25metaG_FD_182733 | JGI IMG/M metagenome (GOLD analysis project Ga0224522, IMG submission 182733) | Peat soil microbial communities from Stordalen Mire, Sweden - C.F.S.T25 | ecosystem: Environmental > Terrestrial > Soil > Wetlands > Peat | place: Sweden: Norrbotten County, Stordalen Mire...
GGATTCAGAACCCGGAAAATTTTCTTTCACGAATACAACGGTTTTAACAAAACAAAAAAGTTGCTTCCTGGCCTATACAAATAAGGAGGTACATGATATACTCAGGAAAGGATTTTCGAGATCACCCTTATTTACAGGAAGAATATCAGGAAAGGGACCAAGATATTGCCCATCCATAGAAGATAAAATCGAAAGGTTTTCGACAAAAGAAAGACACCAGCTGTTTGTTGAACCGGAAGGATGGAAAACGGTTGAATATTATGTAAACGGATTTTCTTCTTCCCTTCCGGAGGAGATACAATTTGAAGCCCTGCGAAGGATACCAGGGTTTGAAAATTTAAAATTTTTTAGACCCGGTTACGCAATCGAATATGATTACTTCCCTCCGTACCAACTTAAATTTAATCTGGAAACAAAGCTGATTGAGAATTTATTTTTTGCCGGACAAATCAACGGAACCACCGGTTATGAAGAAGCTGCGGCCCAGGGCTTGATGGCGGGGATCAATGCATCCCTTAAAATCAGAGGACAGGACCCACTGGTTCTTACACGGTCACAGGCGTACATCGGTGTATTGATCGATGATTTAATTACAAAAGGAACCGATGAACCCTACAGAATGTTCACATCGAGAGCCGAATACAGACTGTTGCTTCGTCATGATAATGCGGACCAGCGACTAACCCCAATTTCCTATAAAATTGGACTGGCTTCAAAAGAGCGGATGGAAAACGTTAAAGAAAAAGAGAAAAAAATAAACCTGACCCTTGAATTCCTGAGAAAAGAAAGTGCCACACCTGGACTAGTTAATCCCTTACTCGAGCGGAAAGGAACACAAATAATAGCTCAAAAAGCAAAACTTTCGGCCCTTCTCCTGCGTCCGCAAATAAATGTTTTTGACCTGGTACCGGAAATAAAATCGTTTATGGATTTCAGAAAGAATGAAGAACTGACAAATGAGATGCTCGAAGAAGCCGAGATCCTTATCAAATACGAAAACTATATTGGGAAAGAACAAGAAATAGCGGATAAATTAGCAAAATTCGAAGATATTCCCCTTCGTTCTGATTTTGATTATAACAACCTGAACTCACTTTCTATGGAAGCAAGAGAAAAGCTTTCCAGGGGAAGACCAGGAACAATTGGCCAGGCCTCCAGGATCAGTGGCGTTTCTCCTGCAGACATTTCCGTATTAATTGTTTATCTTGGCAGATAAATTGTTTCACGTGAAACAGAGTAATTATGGAAGCGTTGTCCTTTTGTCCTGTTTGTGGAGAACCCGGATTCACTGATTTCCTAAAAAGCAAGGATTTTTTTCTGACACAAGAAGAATTTCAGATCCTGGAATGTATTCACTGCGGTTTTAAGTTTCTGAATCCACGGCCTGATCGTACCGGGATCGGGAGGTTTTACGAGTCGGTGGAATATATATCCCATGATACCAGAGGGAAGAATATCCTAAATTCTTTGTATAAAATTGTCCGCAAATTTTCTGTTCGCAGGAAATTTAAGTTGATTAAAATGTTAAACCCGGGGGAAAAATTATTGGATATTGGATGCGGTACGGGTGAATTTATTCATTATTGCGGACAACATGGAATGAGCGTTCAAGGAATAGAACCCGGTGAGAAGCCAAGAAATTTTGCAACGTCCATTCATCGGCTTGATGTCAGGGACGAAGCATTTCTCGATGAATTGTCGAATCCGGAGTTTGATATTATCACCATGTGGCATGTACTCGAACACGTTCATGGATTAAATGAACGAATGGAAAAAATCAATAAAATCTTGAAGCCGGAAGGAACCCTGGTAATTGCCGTTCCAAATATTGATTCATGGGATGCAAACCATTACCGGAAATTTTGGGCAGCTTATGATTTGCCCAGGCACCTTTATCATTTTTCCCAAACCTCAATAACCCTCCTTGCAAAAAATCATGGTTACTTTGTAGAAAAAATTATTCCATTAAAATTAGACGCTTTCTATATTTGTCTGATGAGCGAGAAATATGCCACCGGAAAACGAAATTATTTTAAAGCATTAGTCAACGGCGCTCGCTCAAATAGTTTTGCCTGGAGGAACAACAAGAATTATTCAAGTTTGATTTTTGTACTTAAAAAAGGGAAAAACGAAAAATAATAACATATAATGAATGAGAGGGGCTTTCTGGTATTCCACCCTGAAAAATTTTTGATCGTTCTTTATACGTAATGATAAGGGGGTGTTTTTTTTGACGATTTTTCAAAAAAAGATGATTTTTTTAAACGAAAACAGGAAAACGAAAATTGCTGCCTGGTTTTTAACCGGTGTGTTACTTATTTTATTGGCAGTTTGGATTCGAAGTATTTTTAATCAGGAAGACCGGCCGGGAACTATTTCTGAAAATTTTGAGAACGTCTTACATCATAAGGAAAATATCTTAAAGGATGAGATAAAAAAATTATCCAGGGAAAATTTTCTTCAGCACGAAAGTAAGCGCGCAAGTCGGGCTCGCGAATTTCAGGTATTATTTGAAAAAGAAGGAATCATTTTGTTATTGTATCAAAATGATTCATTGGTCTTCTGGTCATCAAACATGGCACCCTGCCCTGAAAAATTAATAAAGTTTCAGGAAGCAAAAACATTTTATCTCGATAAACAGCAAACAGGATGGTATGAAGTAATATATACCAGGGATTCAAACCGGGTATATGTTGGCAAAATCCTTATCAGACATTTCTATCCCTTCGAGAACGAATATCTTAAGAATGATTTTGGCCCGGGATTTACAGTTCCCGACGGGACCGAAATAAATTCGCAAGCTGGAAGGAACAATATCTATTCTTCCAATGGGAATTTTCTCGTAAATCTTATCATTCCTGGGAATGTGAATTTATCCCAGCCCAGATCCTTCCTGCTTTTCATACTCTATCTGACAGGATTTTTGTTTCTACTGGCGGGTTTGTACAAACTGTATTGTTATTTTGAAAATATTTTCCCGAATCCCTGGTGGTTCCTGTTAAGTTTTGCAATTGATGTGATTTTACTTCGTCTTATCCAATTCTATTTCAGGCTTCCAGGGGTTCTTTACGATTCATGGCTGTTTGGCCCCGGATCATTCTCTTCCTCACATTTTCTGCCTTCATTGGGGGATTTTCTGGTCAATAGTCTTCTATTATTGTTCATCTCATATGTTTTTTTCAGGCATTATCCAGGCATTGTAAATGTCAGAAGTTGGAAAAAAAGACACCGCATCTTATTGGTTGCTTTATTGATATGTTTGATCCTTTATGGTTTTTTATTAAACTTCGTAGTTATCCGCGACCTGGTTATCAATTCAACAATCCCATTTAACCTTCAGAACATCTCCAGCCTCGATTTTTCAAGTCTCCTTGGATTCATTATCATTTCTGCCTGTTTTCTTTCTTTTTTCCTGGTGGGAATTAGATTATTGGAGTCGGTATGGGATCTTCTGAAGCCAGGATCTGGAAATGAGGATCAGAAGAATAAAAGACCCAACATCACACTTACCCACATTTTATTCTATCTAATTTTATTTTCAATAGCAGGTACCTATACCCTCAATCATTTCAATGGTTCGGTAGAAAAGGAAAAAAGGAAACTGCTGGCACTTAAATTAGGATCCCCGCGAGACCCGATGGCGGAAATTTTATTTTCAAAGGTTGAACAGGAGATCATGAAAGATTCTGTATTAGAGAAGATTATCGCCGACAGCAGCGCATTCAATCCTGACCAGATTGAAGACAGCCTGGAAGAATCCATTCAGAAAAAATATTTCAGGGGATACTGGAATAATTATACACTTCAAGTCACCCTGTGCACCGGAAATAAAATGTTACATGTCCAGCCTCAAAATTACCTTATTAATTGCGACCGGTATTTTCAAAACATAATAATTGAATTCGGGAAGACGACAATGAGCAGCCATTTTTACTTCCTGGATTATGGATATGGATACAAAAACTATCTGGCAGTACTTCCTTTTATGGCAGGAAAGGGAGATCAGAAACGAGCATTGAATGCATATTTTGAAATCAGCTCCAAATTGATATTCAAGGACTTGGGATACCCTGAATTACTGATAGATAAGAAAGAAGGTCAGATGACCGATATTTCTGGCTATTCATATGCTTATTACCGGAATAAAAAACTTCTCCACCGTATTGGTACCGTTCAGTATAGCCTTGAACTGGATTCATCGATCTATAAACAATCCAGACAACCACATTTTTTTACTAAGGAAGGGTATAACCATTTCTTTTACCCCGTGGATGCTGGTAATGTTCTCATTATCAGTATTAAAGATAGTACTTTGCTGGATAAAATTTCACCGTTTTCCTATCTGTTTTTTGTATTTGCACTCTTTTCCCTGCTGTTTTTTATACTTATCCGTTTTCCGGGGATCCTGAAAATATCATTCCTGGGACTGGGCGATCGCCTGCAGATAGCTATGACCGGAATTCTCGTCTCTTCATTACTGATTACAGGCTTCCTGATAGTCTATTATATTACAAGCCTTAATTCCGAGAAAAATAAAGAAAACCTGAATGAAAGGACACATTCAATGCTGGTTGAGCTACAACATAAGATCGGTGCAGCAAAAGATTTTACAGAGTTGGGCAAACAAGATCTTAATGAGCAATTGACGGAGTTTTCAAACGTATTTTTTGCGGATGTGAATCTATTCGATCCCGAAGGCAGATTGATTGCAACATCAAGGCCTGAAATTTTCGAAGAAGGTTTATCCTCTTCACTGATAAATGAAGAAGCATTGATCCAGTTAAAATTCAAGCACAGATCATTTTACATTCAGAACGAAAAAATCGGTGGATATGGTTACAATTCATCCTATATACCATTTTTTAACGAAAAGAACCAGCTTCTTGCCTACCTGAATTTACCATATTTCGCGCGACAGGAAGACCTGAAAAAAGAAATTTCCAACTTCTTGGTCACCTTCATCAACGTTTATGTTTTCCTCATCATTATCGGTGTTTTCATTGCACTCCTGGTTTCAAAATACATCAGCAGGCCGCTCAGAATCCTGGCATCCAGAATCAGCCAGTTATCTTATGGAAAACACAATGAAAAAATCACCTGGAAACGCAGGGATGAAATCGGGCAACTGGTCGATGAGTACAACCAGATGATAGATGAACTTGTCAGAAGTGCAGAATTACTTGCCAGATCGGAACGTGAAACAGCATGGCGTGAAATGGCTAAACAGGTAGCCCATGAAATAAAAAATCCGCTTACCCCGATGAAACTGAGTGTCCAGCATCTCGAAAAATCATGGAGAGAACATACTCCCGACTGGGATATGCGCTTGGAAAAATTCACAAAAACCATGACAGAACAAATAGAATCCCTGTCGGCGATTGCCTCAGAGTTTTCTGACTTTGCAAAAATGCCGGTTACTGATCTTGAAAGAATTGATCTTGCAGAAATTCTTGAAAATGTCAAGACACTCTACTTGGATACTTCACATATCAGGGTTGTATTCCGTTATGACCCGGATAAAAAATACCTGATCCTCGGAGACCGGAAACAACTTTTAAGGGTATTCACAAACCTGATTAATAATGCCTTTGAAGCCATCGAAAATGTTAAAGACGGGTGGATTTCTATTGAGGTTGAAACACTGGATAATCAGCATTTGATAAAAATTTCTGATAATGGGTATGGAATTCCGGATGAGATTTCCAGCCGCATTTTTCAACCCAGCTTTACCACCAAATCGGGAGGCATGGGCCTTGGTCTTGCTATCGTAAAAAGCATTATTCATAATGCAGGTGGCAAGATCAGTTTTACGTCAGAAAAAGGTACCGGGACGACCTTTACGCTTGTTTTTCCGGGGCTGGAAGGCCTTACAGACGAAAAGCCATCCTGAACAAGCATCAGGGCCAATTCTTCTTCATCGGCAATCACTTATAAACTAGAAAATATAAGAAAAAAATGAATAAAAAGAAACTATTCCTGGCTGTTCTGGTCATCCTACTGATGGCCGGCTGTAAACGAAATGAGGAACGCATCTCTTATCATGGATTCCAGAACAAGATCTGGAACCGGTTTGAAATTCTGAAATTTGATCTTATGATCGATAAAATCGATAAACCCTACGATATTTTTTTCTTTGCAGACCATACGAAAGATTACGAATTTAATAATCTGGATTTCAACATGATTATGACTACTCCTGCCGGAGAAGAGAGGATCAAGGAATACCATTTTCCGCTGAAAATAAAAACCGGAGCCTTTACCGGGACCTGTACGAAGGATTCTTGTATAGCAACAATAGTCCTAAAAAAAGGATTATGGTTTACAAAAAAAGGAATAGTCAGGATTGAAATTGAAACACTGGTTCCCAGGCTGGAGATAGGCGAATTATGTGGGGTCGGAATCCGAATGGTTCCTGTGGCGGAATAATTCGAGGATCTGTTCCTTGTCCTTTGAAATCTGCATTTTCAGTGCATCAAGATCTGGAAATTTAAGCTCGTCACGGATCCTTTCGATAAAATAGATCGTTATTTTCTGTCCGTAGAGATCCTCATTGAAATCGAACAGATTCACCTCAATTGTCAATTCGTGTTGTTCCATGGTTGGGCGGATCCCGATATTTGCCATGCCCTTGTACATAATTTTATGGTGCCTGACCTTAACTGCATATACACCATTTGCCAGGAACAATGGTGAATCTTCATTGGGTTTCAAATTTGCAGTGGGGTATCCCAGGGTCCTTCCCAGCTGATTTCCTGTATCCACGGACCCCTGGATGGAATAAAACTCACCCAGCTCAATACGTGCCTGCCGGACATTTCCAGAAGCCAGGGCCTTTCTGACTTTCAGTGGGATTTTCTTCCTTCTCATCCGTAACCTGTTAAATGCCTTCATACACCCCGTCATTCTGGTTTGAGAGTGAAGACTTTTGCATTACCAAAACTACACCTTTTTAACTTCCTTATGGTTCAAAAAGGGTAAAAGTGTCAAATTACGGATATAAGACGCGGTGGCACTCCGTACAGAAATAAGTTTTCCAGTTGTTCTTAACATCGACAGGATGAGTGAATTCCATGATCTTATCAATACTGGTATATTGCATCTTTCCTGTGGGTCCCTGGGCTAAGAATGTATGACACCAGTTGCAGTCTTTTGAAATGACTTTGCCGCTGGAAGATATATGCTTGTCGGAATGGCAGCGGAAGCAACCATCGGATTCAAGATGTCCAATGTGATTCAGGTAGCTGCTCGAAGAAACCCGCATATATGGGAATACATTGAGCAGGAATTCATTTTCAATTCCCTTGATAGCCTTGTCCACAAGGGATCTTTGATGAGCGTAGATATCGGGGAATTTTACCTTGTAAAAAGTGGTGATGCTGTCATGGATGAAAGCGAGGGAAGAATCTTTATTGGTAAAGGGTCCTTTCAGAACATTCATGGCTACTTTCTTTATAAAAGGAAGTTCTTTCGGGATTTCTCCCCGGATAAGGCCTTCGTCTACAAAAACAGGAGCCGATTTATAGGAATGGGAAGGACGGTTATGGCAATCCATGCAATCCATAATCCTGTGCTCGAGGGTATCCAGCGCTTTTTGTGTCAGGATATTCTCTGTATCCTGAAAAATCTGGACATCCCCGGTCTTCAGGTTCGTATATTTTACCCAGGAAATGGATTCACGGTCTTTTTTTGAAGACACATACTCAATCCGGATATCTTTATTGATATGCCAGTGAATTCCTCCGGAAAGCCCCATGGAATTATAATTCGGGCTGATCTTCATGAGCATTGAAATATTCCATTCCGTATTCAGGCTATCGGTAAGATAGGTCCTGAGGTTATCCATTTTCGGAGTATAAAATTTTTCCGGCCAGTGACAGCGTTCGCAGGTTTCCCTTGCAGGCCGCAGGCTTTTGATCGGAGTGGGAATTGGCCGCGGATATTTATGGAAGATAACGGAATAAACCTGGTACAAACCAGATAACTTGGACTTTACATACCAATCCGCCCCCTCTCCCACATGACATTCAACACAGGCGACCCGGGCGTGAGGCGAATGAAGATAGGTAGTATATTCCGGTTCCATTACCTGGTGGCAGACTTTTCCGCAAAACTGGACAGACTCCGTGTAGTTGAATGTCTCGTAACTACCGACGGCTGAAATGATCAGGAAAAGAAAAGTGAATACCGAGAAAAGAAGCAACCGCTCACGTTGTTTGCGGTTATTCATATCGAGTATAGGCCAGCGTGATTCGCCTCCTTTTGCCCTCCGTCTTTTTATGAACATACCGACCGGGATCAGGATAAGTCCGATCACCAGAATGGCCGGAAGAATGATATAGGTGAACATCCCGTTGTAGGGATTATCATGTTCTGTAAGAAGGGAATGGATAAAAAGGATAATGATCAGGATAAAGCTGTTTATCGAAAAGATAGCTCCGATAATGCTGATCCAGTTGGAAATTGATTTTGGGATCTTCATGCCTGGCATTGTTTAATGAAACAAAAAAACGAAGAAACTTAAGAGCCAAAGATAATGAGTTATCATGAATTTCAATGACCCTCATGATATCCGTTGATCATGCTCTTAAAATTGCTTAAGGGGGTGCTCCCGATTGTACAGAAATAAATATGGACCACCATGAACAAGGATACCAGGAACCCCACAATGATATGGAACAAGTCGATAAGATGCAATCCGCTGCTCCAGAACATGCCCAGGGGAATGATTTCAGGATACAACATTGCCAACCCTGTTAGTACCAGGATGGGAATCAGGATATACATTACCCCGACGTAGGTAAATAGCTGCAGGGGATTGAATTTATTAAGGGAGGTAACAGGAAAAGGCGCAGATTCATTTTTGAAAATTCCCAGTGAATAGAACCGGGCCTGAATCTTCAACCGTTTAAATAACCCAGGGAAAATAAGTTTATAAAACCGCCCATTCCGGGTAAAAGTATTCCCTGCGAGGAAGATCAGATAATTCGTGATCAACAGGATCCCTGCGATATTATGGATGGAAACGGCAAGACTAAAATGGATCAAGGGCATTTTTGGATTCGAAAACTGCATGCTGATCCCTGTGATGATCAGGAGCAAACACAAAAGAGCGTTTACAAGATGCCAAAGTCTAACCCAAATCGGGTACAGGTAAAGTTTTTCTTCAGTCATTTTATTATTGAAGTTTCAATTGGATTTGAATGTTCTTAAGATGGAATGGATTATAATTCCAAGGATTATAATAGAAAAAATAAGTATACTCAGGATGTTAAGATCATAATTTCTGTTGGCCCCGATCACAGAGGAGTCGTTCATGACGACCCCCTGAAAAAATCCTTTTACGCTACGGATTTCTTTCACCTTATATTTATAAAGAGCAGCCATCAGTTCGGAATTGGAAGAATGACACTTGTCACAATTCCTGACGGCTTCCTTACGCGGGAGGATCTTGTGGGCAACAAGGGTACTGTCGTTAATTTTTTTGGTATGACATTCAATACAACGAACCGAATAAAAATGAAGCTTCTGGTTAGGGAGCCAGTCATGTTTTGTGATCAGGTTCGGATTTTGTTTATCTGTAAGTACCTGGTAATTGGATAAATTACCATGGCAATTCAGACAAATTGCATTATCGTAGGCGATGGTTTGTTTGATATTTTCATTTGCACGAGCATTGATCTTATAAAAATGTGGGTTGTGACACATCCAGCAGGTAAAGTCATCGGAATGCTTTTCCGAATGAATACTTTCCTGGAATTCTTTTTCAATGTTCTCAAAATGAAATTTGGCATATTTTGCATCTCCACCATGGCAATCAAGGCAATTGGGTTTGGGCTCCATACGGAGGGTGCCGGCATGCGGGAAAACGTTGTATTCTTCTGAATGACAGTCTATACATTTAAATTCACGGTGATTCGAAACATAAAAGAGTGAACGGTCTATGATCAGTTCGGCATACATTTTTTTTGTTTCCGTTTTCTTTGACGAACTATTCAGGTACGAATATTTTGACTGGCCATGACATTTCAGACAATTTTCGTTCTGGGCTGCATTTTTATGCCCTGAATAGGAAGTGTTTTTGCTTGCTGGACCAGGTACCCGGGCAATGGTATCACTCTTCGAGGAATAGGTTTGAAGCGAAGGCAGGATAAAAAAAATAACGGGAAAACATACGAATAAAATCAGTAGGACCCATATCCTCCTGTGGTTCGGTTTTCTTATCATAGGTGATCAATCAGTAATGGATGATGGAGAATAATAGTGATTAAAAAGAAATTGGGTGTATTCAGATTTTCTGAAACACCCAATTTCAGATAAAAGATTGACTTATTTCTTAAGCGTGCGCATGTAGGCAACCAATGCCCAACGATCGCCAGCTTCAGGAATTTTTTTATCGTATGCAGGCATTTCATCACGTCCTGTAGAAGTCTTAAAGAAGATCTCACCATCTGTCTGCCCCTGGAATGCGGCACTGCTGAAATCGCCGGGATTGGTTTTCAGTGATGCAGCTTTTGGACCATCACCAAGACCTTTAGCGCCATGGCATGATTTGCAGTTCTTTGCCCAAAGATCTTTTCCATTACTGATAACAGTCTGATCTTTAAGGTTAGCTCCGGCTTTAACAGACTTGGCTTTATCGGGAACGGCCCATGGTTTGGCTTTAGCCTGCTGGGCATTGACCGTGTTCCCAAACATTAGTACCACTGCGATGAACATTGTCACCAGGAGGGTAATCATTTTCTGCGTTTTTTTCATTCTTCAATTGATTTAATGGTTCTGAAATAGATAAATAATTAAAAGGTCCACAACCGGGTAATATTGAATCCGATCAGGATCACCCCGTTGTAAGGGTTATTATCGTTGTAAAAAGATACTTCCCCGGGAACTATACCTTGTGCGGCAGCAAAGAATACCTGGAATGCATGCGTACTGGTTGAAACCTCGATACCCAATCCGGCATTTGGCCATGGCTTCTTGTTCACATAGGTCAGGACGGATTGTGAATAGGTTGCTATGATTGACATTTGAGGACTGACCTTCAGGCGGCCGATACCGGAAATCTGCAGATTGTCATTATACATTTTGCCAACGAACCAGTCCCTTTTGGTGACAGCTGAATCCACGATGTTATAATGAACCCAGGCAATGCCTAACTGGGCGGAGAATATTTTGCAGAATCTCCTGGCAATCATAAGCTCACCATAATAGGAGAACCGGTCGCGGGCTTTAAAGGCAGTACCAAAACTTGATTTATTGAGGCAATTGATCCCCATATCGCCATAAAGTGCCATGGTAAATGGAAAACCAGCTTTTCGCTGACGCAAAAAGGTATATTTTAGCTGAAGGTCCTGAATACGTTTATTCTTGGTTGTACCCAATCCGATCAGGACATCCTTATTAATCGTAAAATCAAGCCCGAATCGGATGTTGGAAGCTCCCCAGATCCCGGCGAGATCAGTGAACCCATTTTGGATGGTCCCGAAACGATGTTGGATGATAAGCTGGAGCGAATGGGCGGGAGGAAGGGCCACCGTTTGATCATCAATGAAATAGCCGCTTTCAAATGGTGCTTTTACCAAAGGTTTTTTTGTTTGTACAGGAATTGAATCCTGTGCAAAAACAATGCCAATGCCTGTAAAGGAAAAGACCAGGCCAATAAGAAAATTTTTCATAAAATCAGGTATAGGTTTATGCATCGTGATTTAACATTTATTAGACATACATTGCCGGATCAATTGTTCAGGGCACCTT
>Ga0224522_1000573_pt1 | contig 11724 bp, 10 predicted proteins | sample CFST25metaG_FD_182733 | JGI IMG/M metagenome (GOLD analysis project Ga0224522, IMG submission 182733) | Peat soil microbial communities from Stordalen Mire, Sweden - C.F.S.T25 | ecosystem: Environmental > Terrestrial > Soil > Wetlands > Peat | place: Sweden: Norrbotten County, Stordalen Mire...
GCGCAGCAGCAGCAGCCTGCAGAACCAAAAATGTCGGTAGATGAGATTATGAGCGCAATAGAGAAGCTGGGAAAAATGAAAGATGCGGGACTTATTACGCAGGAAGAATTTGACGTAAAGAAAAAAGAATTACTGGCAAAGATGTAATCACTGATTACACAGATTTCACTGATTGCGCTGAAAAGAACTTGATTTTATTATGGTTACAATTTAAATGTTTTTTTTTATTAATATTCAACATTTAAAAATAATTTAAATTGATTGATAGTAAGTATAAATACTCTGATATTACGGAAAAGATAATTGGTTGTTCTTTTAATGTCCATAAGCAACTTGGAAATGGTTTTCCCGAAGTAATTTATCACAGGTGCCTGGAAATAGAATTTAATAAATCCGGATTAAAATATAAAACAGAATCAGGTGTACCGATTTATTATGATAATATTGAAGTAGGAAAACGCAGAGCTGATTTCGTAGTTGAAGATAATGTTCTTTTGGAAATAAAAGCAATGCAAACGATTGAAGATATTTGTGTTTCACAAACCTTGAATTATTTGAAAGCTTTTAATCTTGAAGTTGGATTATTAGTTAATTTTGGCGAGAAAAGCTTAAAAGTCAAAAGATTTATTAATACTTTAAAACAAGAAACTGTAAAGTCAGTTTAGTTTAAAACAATTTGACATGCATTTATACAGCGAAATCAGTGAAATCAAATATTTTCGATGGTATAAAAACAAAATAAGCAATATTTATTTATAATTTAGAAAATTTTTAATTTAGTATAATCAGTGATATTATGAATGAATTAACCTCCTCAAAGATTATCTGTCCGCAGTGTGCGGGAGAAAATGAAGTTCCGATTGATGAAAAGTTCACCGAGTGCGTATTCTGCGGCTCGGCAATTTACATCGATAAAAAGAAAATCGTTTCCCACTTCGTGATTAATTCCAACTTTAAGAAAGAGGAAGCGGAAGGAAACCTGAGAAGATGGATGGCGGGAAATTTCCAGGTGAAGGACCTCGACAAGCTTGCGCAAATATCCCAGATGTCTTTTTATTATTTCCCGATGTGGTATTTTAAAACCGATAAATCATCGGGCGAGACAATTTATCTTCAGCCTGCATCTTCCACTTCGATTTCGGAAATCAAGAAAATAAATATTCCCGCAGGGAACCTGAAAGTCTTCAACAAAAAAGAATTTAATGAAAGCGAGTTTGTCGCTCCGGATGTGCTTTTCGATTCTGCTCAAAGCTGGCTGAAGGAAACAGGTGTAAATCTGGATACAGTTGAGACATCTAACCTCGTGCACATTCCTTTTTACCAGTTCTATTACAATTTCGAGGGAAAGCAATACACTGCGCTGGTGGAAGCATCGTCGGGAAAAGTCTATGCAAACCTATGGCCTGCAAAAAGCGAGGCACCGTTCAGGATTATGTTTGCGCTTTGCTTAATAGCATTTTTTGTAATCAGCATATTAGGATTACTTGTCGGAGCATGGGACAAGCAGGCATTTTTAATGTCTGACATGGCAGTGAAAATAATCGGGTACGGAGTAGCGTCGGTTCCGCTTATTCTCATAGCATATTTTATTGCTAAAAAAGTTTAAAAAAATTTTATAAAGAGTATAAATAATTTAATTATGGAACAGGATACTTCCGAACAAACCACCACTCAGGCAATTAAACTGAAGAAGGAAAAAGTTATCAAGGGAATAACATGTCCTTCCTGTGGCGGCGCTTTGGATTTGAGAGAAGGATTAAAAGCGTTTAACTGCAGGTATTGCAGTACGCTTCTTGTAGTCAAAGGCGAAAGCGGTGCCATAAAATACTACGTTCCTAAAAAAGTAAGCCGTGACGATGCTATTAAAAAAGCAAAGGCCTGGCTGGGTTCGGGAATGGCAAAAGCAAAAGGTCTTCAGGCAAATTCAAAAATTGATGAAGCATTCCTCACTTACATTCCGTACTGGAGAGTCCGCGCAGATGTGGTCGGCTGGGTTTTCGGACAGGAAGAAAAAAGCACAAGCAACGGAACGACATACGAAGACAAGGAAATTAAAATTCAGCGGACTTACGACAGCACATTTCCTGCCTGCGATGTGGCAGAGCTTGGCGTAAAGAAAGTAAACCTCGAAGGAGATGAAATTCTTCCGGTAAATTTCGAAGACCTTCAGCAGCAGGGTATGGTATTCAATATAATTTCTTCCGAAGAAGAAATCGTAGGCAAAGCAAGAACATATTTTTCGGAAGATTCAAAAAAGTCAGCATCGCTTTCAAGAATTTCATTCGAGCATCTTGACCTGGTCAGGAACGATGTGAATGTAGTTTATTATCCTCTCTGGGTAATCAGATACATATATGCAAACAGGACATACCAGGTTGTGGTTGACGGCGAAGACGGAACAATCTGCTACGGCAAAGCGCCCGGCAGCAGCCTTTTCCGCGCAATCGCGGGAATCTATGCAACAGCAGCGGGAATGTTTCTTGCGACTCTTTTTGAAATTTTTAAATATTCTACATCCAAACTTGCATTCGCTGCCTACATATTCTGCCTTATACTTGGAATAAGTTTAATGACATGGGGTTATAAAAAATTCAGGTACGGAGGCGAAATAGAGGAAGGGACGGGACTGGTTGCAGACGAGAAATCGCAATTCAGCTTATTAAAAGATTCAGGAACAATATCAAGCATGCTCGGCGGAAGCCCTGCGGGTGCAGCTAAATCCGCACTGGCATCGGTTGCAGTCGGCTCTATTATCGGTTCTTTGCTTAGCGGCGGTGACGATTAAAAAACGCTCTCTGTCATTCCCGCATGCTCTTAGCGGGAAACCACTTTAAATGTGGGAAAATATTTAATCGTTCTTATTAATTAAAAGGGTAATTATAATTTCAATAATTAATATTATGTCAGATTTTAAATTAGAAGCAATAAAGTGCAAAAACTGCGGAAGCGGTCTGGTTGTGGAAATCAACGATTACGTTACATATTGCGGAAGCTGCGGAAGCGGTTTCGAAATAGTGAACGGAGAGCTTCAGCCGATTGAAATTAATTTTTCATCGATTGCAATTCCCGGAAATGCCGAGGTGGTGTATAAACCGTTCTGGCTTATGAAAACAAAAGTGGACATACTCGAGCGGACTGCTGCCGGGGGATTCATGAAAAATTTATTCGGCGGCGCATCGGATTCATCGGGAGAAATCACATTTTACATTCCGGCTTTTTATTGCACGCTGGATAGTCTGAAGAAAATTGCATCTTCATTTACACAAAAGAATCCGGTTGCCTCCCCTCAGAAATTCAATGCAAAGCTAACGGGTTTTGCATACGGAAAAGATGATGCGAAAAAGCTCGCGGAGTTTTTGCTGATTTCATTCGAAGCGGAAAAAAGCGATACCATGAAAACTTTCAGATATAATATTGATTTTAATTCCTGCGAAATACTCGGAATACCTTATTACAAGGAAAAAGACGGAAGGCTGAAAGACGCAGTGCTCGGAATAGAATTATAGTTTTAAATATTCTTCGCACCAAAACACAAAACGAAAAAGATTTTATATGCTTTGTAAAATATGTTCGGCAAATACAGAACCATTCTCAAAAGCTGAGATATTAAATAAATACACGATACAATATTTCAAATGCCCCGCTTGCGGTTTCATTCAGACGGAAGAACCTTACTGGCTGGAAGAAGCATACTCGGAAGTGATAAACCGCAGCGACATTGGACTTCTCGCGCGCAACCTCGATTTATCCAAAACTACAAAAGCAATTTTACTTTTTCTGTTTGATAAAAGAAAAAAGTTTCTTGACTACGGGGCGGGATACGGAGTATTTGTAAGGCTTATGAGGGATTTTGGTTTTGATTTTTACTGGACAGATAAATATTCCGAAAATATTTTCGCAAAAGATTTCGAAGCGGATGAAAAAGAGAAATTTGAAGTGCTGACTGCTTATGAAGTATTCGAGCATCTTCTTAATCCTGCGGAAGAACTTGAAAACATGCTGAAATATTCGGAGAATATTCTGTTCAGCACATTTCTGATTCCTGCAGGCAATCCGAAACCCGGGGAATGGTGGTATTATGCGACTGACCACGGACAGCATATTGCGCTGTATTCAAAAAAATCACTTGAAGTGCTTGCAAAAAAATTTGAATTGAATTTTTATACGAACGGAAAAAATCTTCACCTTTTTTCAAGAAAGAAAAAAAGTAATTTTATTTTTAAAATGATTTCTTTTCCATTTGCTGCGGGAATGCTGAGTCCGTTTTTAAGTAAAAAGTCTCTGCTCGACGATGACTATAAAATGATTTTAGAAAGACTGAAAAACTCAAAAACATAAACACGAAGACACAAAGACACATAGTTAGAAAACAGGCTCTTGCAAATTCAATCTTCTCCTACATCGGTGTAGTGCTCGGTTACATCAATGTAATTATTTTATTCCCTGCTTTTTTTACATCCGATGAATTCGGCTTGCTGAGCCTGATAATTACCGTATCAATAACTTATTCATATCTTTCGGCAATTGGACTTGCAAATACAATTCCGAGGTTTTTCCCGTTCTTCAAGACCGGCGACAGGATTCACAACGGCTTTATGTCTTACATCTTCCTGATTGGAGTTGCCGGATTTATTATCATCACTATTTTATTTATTTTATTAAGACCGCTTATAATCTCGGCATACATTACCAATTCAGCAGCTTTCGTTGATTATTATTATTTCCTCATTCCTCTTGCGCTGTTCACGCTGCTCTTCAACGTATTCGAATCCATTGCAAGGGCAATTTACAAAACAGGTTTCGCAACTTTTCTAAAAGAAACTCTTCTCAGACTCCTGACTACGGTCGGAATCCTGCTCTTTATGTTTAAAATTCTTAACTTTAACCAGTTCATATATTTTTATCTTTTGATAAACGGAATTTGTGCAGTGCTGTTATTATTCCAGATAATTCTCTCAAAAGAATTTGTATTTAAATTCAACTTAAAAGATTTATCCAAAGAAAAGTTTAGGGAATTAATGAAATACGGAGGTTTCCTTTACATCTCCAGCGCTTCTATGATAATCGGACAGAGCGGTGCAGACACGCTTTTTCTCGGCTCTATGGTGGGACTCTCGGTTGTGGGTGCTTACACGATTTATATGAGGATTGCGACTTTGATTTATGTTCCGATGCGCTCGCTTTCAAAAATATCGGTTCCCGTAATTGCAAATTGTTTTAAAGAAAACGATACAAAGCAAATCGCAGATATTTACAAAAGAACTTCTCTTATTCAGCTTGTTTTCGGATGCCTGATTTATGTAGGCGTGATAATCAACAAGCACAATCTTTTTTATTTCCTGAAAAAACCCGAATACATTGACAGCTTTAACATATTTTATTTCGTGGGAATAGCGGTGCTGATTGATATTTCGGTGGGGCTGAATTCGGAAATAATAGTTAATTCGCCGAAATATAAATTCGACCCGCTGTTCAACATTATATTACTGCTGGTAAGCGTCATAGCAAACTACCTGCTGATACCGGTTTTCGGCGGAGTAGGTGCGGCGCTTGCTGCGATAGCATCTTTCTTTGCATTTAATTTCATCAAATGGCTTTTCCTTGTAATTAATTTCAAGATGCAGCCGCTCGGCTACATGCAGTTAGTGGTTATTGGCATAGCAGTTATTACTTATTTTGCAGGAATTACAATACCTGTAATGAGCAATGTGTTTGTGGATGGAATTGTAAGAAGCGGAATTGCAATACTGATTTATGCAGGATTGACATTACTCCTTAAAGTCTCCCCTGACCTGAATGAAAGATTTACGGTTTACAAAAATATTTTATTGCGGCATCACTGATTACACTGATTTCGTTGGACGCACTGAAAAAAAAAGACATAAATGAAATTTATGTCTTTTTTTTAAAATCCGTGTAATCATTTTAATCAGCGAAATCAGTGATTACTTTAGCAAGACCATTCTTTTTGTTTCCGTATATTTATCGCTAACAAATCTTATGAAATAAATTCCGCTGTTATATTTTGATGCATTCCAGGTATATTCGTACGTGCCCGCCGGAAGCTCTTTATTCACGAGTGTTTCAACCGTTCTGCCGAGCGCATCATATACAATAAGTTTAGCAGGTGTAGATTTCGGAATATCGAATTTTACCTTCGTCGCAGGGTTGAACGGGTTCGGATAATTTGTGTAAAGCTTGAAATCGTCGGGAATAGAATTCCCGTTATAAGAAAGTCCAACAGGATTAACTGTAAATCTCCATACAACCGACCATGAACTTGTACCATATTGATTACCCGCATATACTCTCCAGAAATATGTAATATTATCGAACAGCTTGCCTAACGGGACAATATACTGATGATTGGAAACAGTAGCAGAATCTACTATAACAATAAAGTTAGATACTGTCGAAATCTGAACTTTGTAAAATGTTGCTGTTGCCAGACTATCCCAAATTAAAGTCGGGGTTCTCGGCTGATTTAAAGCAAAATTTGCCGGAGAAACTAAATTTGGTACAGGCGGTGTGGTAACAGTATAAAAATTCCAGACAACCGACCAGGGTCCTGATGTAGTGGAATTCATTGCACAGACCCTCCAGTAATATATGTTATTTGCAAGTAATTTACCCGCTGGAACGGTTCTTTGACTTACCGTAACTGTAGCAGAGTCTGTTATTATACTAAAAGATGAATTAGGTGATATTTCAACTAAATAACCGGTTGCAGCGGGAACATCATTCCAGTCAAGTGTCGGAGTTAATATTATTCCGGTAGCACCATTTAATGGTGAAACAAGTGTAGGTGCTTCAGGACCAATATGAGTAGCAAAATTCCAGACCGACGACCAGGAACTTGACCCAATTGAATTTGAAGCTTTTACTCTCCAAAAATACGTATAGCCTTCCTGTAATTTTCCAGATGGAACGGTATATTGAATGTTTGTGGTAGTAATTGAATCATTATATACCAAAAAGTTTGGTGTAGTGGAAATCTGAACAGTATAATTATCCGCACCACCAACCGCACCCCATGTTAGAGTTGGTGTTAAAGAAATATCAACAGAATTATTTGCCGGTGAAATGAGAACCGGAGTAGCAGGAGCCGCAATTCCTCCATTTGTTGTTTTTACAACTGTCCCGTTAAAGCCAACAGTAAATCCTGTTAAGGAATTTAAAAAATAATTACACCTAAAATCATTTGAAGTGTTACTTGTTTGAGTAAACCAATTATCTCCGCCATTTGTTGTTTTTAAAATTATTCCGGATACTCCAGCTATCCAACCTGTGCTCGCAGAAACGAAATAGGATGTCATTATCCAATTCGATGTACCACTTTGTTGTAATATCCAGCTATTTCCACCTGTTGTTGTTTTTAAAATTATTCCAACATCACCAGTTACCCACCCAGTAGTTTCATTAACAAAAAATGCTTTACCTACATTGTTAGTTACACCAGGATTCTGAGTAAACCAATTATCCCCGCTGTTTATCGTTTTAAATATTATTCCATGATCCCCTGTTATCCATCCCGTATTACTATTAATAAAACATATGGAAGTCAAATTATAGGTAGTTCCAGAAGATACTGTTGACCAATTTATTCCTGAATTAGTTGATTTTAATATTTTTCCCCCGTCACCTACAACCCATCCTGTAGTTGTATTTATAAATACGATTGAATATAAATGGCCTGTAAATCCACTCACTTGATTAACCCAACTATTTCCTCCGTTTGTTGTATAACCAATTACTCCCGCACCCCCGCTTATCCATCCAACATCATTATTAATGAAAAATGTACTTTGAGCGTCAATTGTAATACAATTTAAATGAAACCAATTATTGCCACCATCTGTAGTTTTAATAAATTCACTTGCCCATCCTGCAATATATCCTGTACTTGCAGATGGAAAATATATTGAATGTAAATGGTTAGTAGAGGATACATTTTGTACATACCATCCTGTCTGTGAAAATGATACAGAGGTAAATAAGAAAATAGTTAAAATAAAAAACCTAATTATTTTTTTCATTTTTAATAAAATTTATTTTATTAAAACCATTCTTCTTGTCTCTATATATTTATCGCTTACCATCTTTAAAAAATAAACTCCGCTATTAAGTTTATCTGCATTCCATTCGATTTCATATTGACCCGCTTTATACATACTGTTTGCTAAAGTTGTAATGGTTCTTCCCAGTTCGTCATAAACTACAATTTGAGTCAATGCTGTTTGCGGAACATCAAATTTTATTTTTGTGGAAGGATTAAAAGGATTCGGGTAATTAGAATAAAGTTTAAATTCTTTAGGTGAAGCACTATTATTTGAATTAATACCTATAAAGTTTCCTGTAGTAAAACTCCATACATCAGACCAATCGGTTGGACCTGCAGAACTATTTCCCCGAACTCTCCAATAATATGTCGTAAAGAATTGTAATTTTCCATTTGGAACAGTATAACTATTCGTGCTTACATTTGCAGTATCCTCAAAACTATTGAAATCCTGATATGCAGATACTTGAACAGTATAATTTGTCATACCCGAATCATTTTCCCAACCCAAGTTTGCCATAGGAGAAACATTTGGCATACCATTAATAGGGCTATTCGTACAGGGACATCGGGAACCGCCGGTAATGGTTTTTACAACTGTTCCATAAAATCCAACAGTAAAACCTGTACTAGGATTTAAGAAAAAATTAGATCTGAATTCATTTGTTGTTGAACTATTTTGGGAAACCCAACAATTTCCTCCGTTAGTGGTTTTAACAATTTTTCCGCTAACACCTGCAATCCATCCGGTATTTGCATTAATAAAGAATGGTGATATTAACCATAGGTTAGTTCCGCTTTGCTGCTGCACCCAGCTTGAACCGCCATTAGTTGTTTTTAAAATTACACCGTTATCACCGGAAACATAACCGGTATTTGCATTAACAAAAAATAATTTACCGACATTTGTATACACACCCGAATTTAAAGAGAACCAGCTCTCCCCACCATCAGTAGATTTTAATAATTTACCATTATCTCCCGTTATCCACCCGGTCATATAATTATAAAAGTAAACAGAAGTTAAATTTACTGTTGTGCCTGACGGTTTAGTTATCCAATTTTGACCACTATTAGTTGTCTTCAGGATTTTTCCATAATCACCGGAAATCCAACCCGTATATTGGTCTTTAAAATATACTATGTATAAGATTCCGTAAGTGCCGCTTGATTGAGGAGTCCATGTATTTCCTCCATCTATGGTATACCTTATTGCGCCAGCCCCGCCGGAAAGCCAACCTGTGCTACTATTAATAAAATACACACATTGAATATCCATATTCGGATTGCTTGATAGATGAATCCAATTGTTTCCTTTATTTGTTGTTTTAATGACCTCACTGCCCCAACCGGCTATATATCCTACATTAGCTGTTGGAAAATAAATTGAATGCAAATGACTCGAAGTATTTAAATTCACTGGAAACCATCCATGCCAGCAGGATTGTGAATATGAATTTAAATTTAACAAGATTAGGATTGAAAAAACCAATAAAATTTTTGTTTTCATGGTATAATAGTTAAATTTACCAAAAAATAACTTTATAACATAACGCGGTAATTATTTCAATTATAATAAATATAACCTAATAAAATCAAGTTAAATATCATAACAGATATTTTATTTACAATATGTTGTTTTTTAATTACTTATATTAATTTGCGTTAATTAAAAATGTTTTATTTTTAAATTTGTCAGTTTCATTTTCACTTTTTTGGTATGGAACGTGTTGAATTTATATACTATTTTGTAATAAATTATTTTATAATATGAATTTAGATAAAGAAAATCACCATTCCATTTTTTCAAAACAATATCTTCCAAACTGGAAATATTTACTACGATTTGAATTAATTAGTTTTATTGGTAGACACTTTTTTCAGAAAAAACCACCTAAAACCGATGGTCAGAACTTATTAAATCTGGGGTGCGGAGATTCCTATTTTGATGGTTGGGTCAATGCCGATTTTTTCAGGGTAAGATTTTGGAAAGTTCCAAAAAATGGCTGGAGTTTAGACTTAAGGTACCCTTTTAAATGTAATAATAATTTCTGGGATGGGATTTTCACCGAGCACACACTTGAACATCTGCATCCACTTGATGATTTTAATCTTTTTAAAGAATTACTTCGTACTTTAAAACCCGGAAGCTGGTTAAGAATTTGCGTCCCTGGATTGGAACAATCGTTAAAGGAGTTTTATGATGATAATTTAACGGAGTATCATCTTAAAGGTAACTTATATGATACTAAAGCTGAAGCAATCTGGTCACTTACTCAAAACTGGGGACATTTATCTGTTTGGAATGCTGAATTAATGATAAGTTTATTGGAAAAAACAGGATTTATTAATGCAAAAGAAGTATTATATAAACAAGGATCTGATTCCAAACTTTTAAAAGATATGGATGAAAGAAAAGCAGAATCTCTTTATATAGAAGCACAAAAACCCGAATAATTTACCTATGCCAAACACCACTTTCCACACGCCAATACTCTTTTTGATATTCAACCGTCCGGATACGACCGAAAAGGTTTTTGAAATTATAAGGAAGATAAAGCCCGAAAAACTCTTCGTATCGGCAGACGGTCCGCGTGCAAATAAACCCGGCGAGAAAGAAAAATGCGACCAGACGAGAAAGATTATCGGGCGGGTTGACTGGGACTGCAAGGTGTATAAGAATTTCAGCGATGAAAACCTCGGATGCAAGAAAGGAGTCGTGAAAGGCATTAACTGGTTCTTTGAAAATGTTGAAGAAGGCATTATAATAGAAGATGACTGCATACTAGAGGATTCGTTTTTCACATTTGCCCGGGAAATGCTCGGAAAATACAGGCACGACGAGCGCATAATGCATATCGGAGCGGCGAACTTCCAGGACGGAAAAAAAAGAGGAGAAGAGAGTTATTACTTTTCGAAATTCTGCCACGTGTGGGGCTGGGCAACCTGGCGCAGAGCATGGCAGCACTATGACGTGCAGATAAAAAGTTTCGGGGAATTCAAATCCGAAGGAAAGATTAAAAATATACTTCCCGACAAAAAAATGCAGCAACACTGGCTGAAACTTTTCCGGACGGTTTATGATAACAGGCTCGATACGTGGGATTTCCAGTGGGTTTATACGGTATGGGAGCAGAAAGGACTGAGCATTATTCCTAATGTAAACCTTGTATCGAATATAGGTTTCGGCGAGGAAGCAACGCACACAAAGGATTCCGCTCACGTGCTTGCGGAAAATGTACACGGGAAACTTTCGGAGATAATTCATCCGAAAGAAGTCGCACAAAACACCGAAGCGGACAGGTACACTTTTTACCATAAAATATACCGGAGCAAGTGGAAGAAGATAAAAAGCAGAATATTCGGATAAGAGCTTTTACCGCTAAGACACAAAGGTCACTAAGAAGAGCAAAATATTTATTATGAAAGTACTTTACGATTACGAAATATTCCTGATACAAAAATACGGCGGGGCGACGAGGTATTTCTATGAAATAATTTCAAGGCTCGTGCAGATGGACGAGGCGGAGATTATTTTGTACATGGGGCGGCATATAAACAAATACGAGCTCGAAAAATTCAAAGATAAATACCTGAAGTTTTCGGGAAAGAGAATCGGGCACATTCCAAAGACAAAAAGATTATCGACAATAGTTCAGAAACCG
>Ga0224522_1000575_pt1 | contig 11693 bp, 12 predicted proteins | sample CFST25metaG_FD_182733 | JGI IMG/M metagenome (GOLD analysis project Ga0224522, IMG submission 182733) | Peat soil microbial communities from Stordalen Mire, Sweden - C.F.S.T25 | ecosystem: Environmental > Terrestrial > Soil > Wetlands > Peat | place: Sweden: Norrbotten County, Stordalen Mire...
CATATCGGAACGAATTCCAGAAGTAGTAGTTAAACCTTTTACATCTAATTTATAAACAGGGGCGGTTGTGCCAACACCGACATTCGTTCCATTATTATAAATAATACTATTCGCTACCCAAGCAGATCCATTATTGCGTAAAGTTTGACCAGAAGTACCAGTTGGCAAAGCCGACGTAATCGGCGCATAATGGGCATTAGCAAATCCTAAATTCACAGCATCATAAGTATCAATTGCGTTGCCAATATTTTTAACCGGTCCGCTCCCATCAGTACTATTGCCATTAATAACCGCGCTGCCTCCATAATACAAATTTAAAGCTGCGCCAGTGGTAAACGAATAGCTTGAAGCTGTACCACGAGGAATAAAACTATTAGAAACAGTTGAAATTGCGCCCGTGGTTGCTCCGATATCTAATTCTCCAGCCTTTTGTTGAGTTGTAATGCTAGCATTAATCGGCGCTGGAATATTATTACCTGGCGGAGTAGCGGTTGGCTCATTCCAACCAGCAAAAACAGAAACTGTAAAAATAAAAACGCCTAAAACAACAAAGGCGCCTAAAACAAAGCCGATTCCTCCATCTTTAAATTTTTTCAAAAAAATCCTCCTCTTGTTTTTCATAAGCTATGAAAAAAATATGGTAAAAATATTATTAAGCCAACGATAATTGCTAATATAGAGGAAAGCATCACGGCTCCAGCCATAATATCTTTCATCTCCATTACGTATTCATGAATTCTAGGTTTTAAAACATCGGCTAAACGTTCGACAGCGCTATTAATCGTTTCCATTAAAATAACTAAAACGATAACTAAAATAATTAAGCACCATTCTAAAGCTTTAATCTTAAAAATAAAACCTAAAGCTATAGTAATTATAGCAACGATTGATTGGACCCGCAAATTTTGTTCTTCACGAAAAATCTTTTTCAAGCCCTTGAAAGCATAAGTAAAACTTTTTATTAAGCGTTTAATATTTATCATCTTATTTTATTTAAAAAATCCTCTCCTAATTTTATCATTTTCAATCTCCCCTTCTCAGTTTCATCATCATAGCCGATTAAATGCAGAAGTCCATGAACGAAAATAAAAGATAACTCATATTTAAAAGGATTTTTATTTTCTTTGGCCTGCTTTTTAATCATCAACGGGCTAATAATTATCTCTCCCAAAAAATCGTCTTCGCCATTGAACGATAAAATATCAGTCGTCTTATCTAGCCCCCGATAATTTTTATTTAAGCGACGCATTTTCTGATCAGAGATAAACGCAATCGATAATTCTTTATTTTTTAATTTATAAACTTTAAAAAATTTCTCAGCAATTTCTATGATTAATTTTTTATTAATTTTTATTTTAGTTGTATTATTAACTTCTATCATTTATCATTTCGCGCTAAAACTATTAATCATCATCTTGAAAATATTATAATATTTCAAATCGCCAGTTGAGGGTGGAACATAAGAAATTGTGAAAATATTTTTTCCAGCTTGATCAAATAAATAGAAAACACTAGCATCAGCGTTGAAAACACCCTCGCCACTAGCACTTGTAATAACCTCGGCGGAACTTATGGTTGTGTCTGGGAATTGATTATTATACCAATCAACAATGCCATTCTTGTCAGTACCAGTTTCGGCAATTATTTCAATAATATAATCATCAGCCGAAGAAAAAATGACCGAATTGCTGCCAGTTAATTTTTGAATTCGCCAAAGTTTAGGATAAAGAACTGAATAAGCTGGGTTAGAATTTTTATATTGAGCAATATTAGTATTATCTGCTAATTTTCCGCTTCCAGCTGGATTATATAAGCCATCTAACTCGGCTTTATCTAAATAACCATCGCCGTCGCTATCAGTTTTAGTTGGATCCGTGCCTAATAAACTTTCTTCGCTATCAGATAAGCCGTCTTTATCAGTATCAACAACATTAACTGTGGACGTTGGCGCTACAACTTCTGGAGAACTAGTAGCAACAACAACTGGCGTAGTTGAAGCGACTGGAGTTATTGCCGGGGTAACTGTCTCGGTAGTCACTGAAGCGACCTCTGTTATTGGTGTATTATTTTCAGTAGACTGTTCAACATTAGGAGTATTATTCTGCGCAACTTTATTTTTATTTTGTGGGTTAATTAAAAAAACATAGCCTAAATAAATAATTGCGCCAACAACTAAAATACCAACACTAATAATCACTAGACCGATTACTTTATGCTGTTCACCGCCATTTTTGACCAAATTACCTTTTATTTTTCTTGGCATCACGCGGATTAAAATATTTTTTTCCAATTCTTGATCAATATTAAGAGGTTTTTCACCGCTATTATTTATTTCTTCATTAGGCATATTTTATATAATTTTATTTTATAAGCTTGCCTGCACCCAACGGATTATAACCGCTCTTAACTTCCGCGCCGTCAAGATAGCCATCACCATCAGTATCAGGATTATGAGGATCAGTCCCTAAAACTTTCTCTTGCGCATCGGTTAAACCATCGTTATCACTATCAATATTAGGATCAACAACTGTCGCTGGAGTGGCGCTAGCAACAACACTAGAAGCAGCGGTCGCTGGAACTGAAGTAGCAATTGTGGCTTCTTCCGTAACCACTGTTTCACTTGGGATTGAAGTGGTTGCTTTTTGCTCTTCATTATTTGTAGCTGCAGTAGCTGATTCTTGCGTTACAGCTTGATTATTTTTATTTAAAAAATTTATTTTAGAAAAATCTACATATTTGTTAACTAAAATTAAACCTAGAATTGCTAAAACTAAAACTATCACGATAATAATTAAAGCTCTTAATAATCCGTTACCCTCGCTAGGTTCTTTTGGAATAACAATTTTATTAGTTTCTGGCGCTTTTCCAACTTGAGAAAAACCATTATCTTTCAAGCCAGAAAAAATATCCTCGGCTTTTGGAGCGCTTGGCTGATTAGTTAATGATGGAGCAGGATTAATATCTGACTGAGCGTTTTTTTCTTGATTTAAATCTTCGAACATAAATTTAAAATTATAATAAATTAATTAAATCTTTATTTCTACTGACAGCTTACTTGAAAAGAAAGATGTTTAACTACACCATAGCAAGGATCTCCGAAAATATCATTGGAAGCATCAACAGAACAAGAGTTTTTACCAAGACAAAGACCACCGACAGCTGAAGTTGATTGCGAACTATTGCAATTACCGAGAACAAAAGATCCGCAAGAACCGGTTGAATTTCCAAAACTAGCAAAATCAATTGACTTCACTACTTCGCCGACAGGGCAAGTAATTGAGGCCGTCGAATCTTCATCAGCCTCTCCGCAAACAGTTGTAACCGCTACTGGAGGCTCAACACTATGATTGCTACTATTACTGCCATAAGAACGGGAAGACAATGTCGTTTGCACATCTAAATTTTGATCAATGCTGGTCGGCAAATGCGCCAAAATATGCATTTTAAAAGTAACTCTAGCTTGCAGAGTATCGCTATTGTCAATAATAGAAAATTTTAAATTACTAATTGTTAAACTAGCCGGAGTAATATAGCCAATTTTTGTACTACTTTTATCCACTGGGACTAAAGAAACTGTTAAACGATCTCCGTCTAAATAATAGCGGACACAATCGCCATGATAATTTAAAAATTTTAAATCATTCCCATCAGTGGTGCTATAAACTTTATTTAACCCCGCGCAATTACCAACGGTATCTTTTTGCGCCATTCTAATTTCTTTGCCCATTCTTTCATAAGAATAACGAATACCCTCTTGCATATCCTGAGAAGCAATCGCTCGCCGTTGCCCGTCTAAAACTATTTTAAAAATCTGAGTGACAATCAACATCGTGATCGCAAAAATGGCAACCGAAACAACCAACTCAATTAAGCTGAAACCTTTTTGATTATTAATTAATCTTTTAATCCTTTTTTTATATATCATAAACTATCTCCAATTATATAAAACCATTTGAACTGAATATTGGCGAGGACTTGAATGGTCTTGCCATTGAACAACACAAGTTAACGTAATTGAATCAGCTGTCTCATTATCAACCGTAATCACCCGCGAAAAAATAGTCGGGTTAGCCGAAGAAGAATTTTCATAGAAAGAATTATTATCAAGATATAGTTTAGCATTGGCATCATTAATGGAATCAACATTATTATTTATGCCATTAACATAATCAATTGTATAAACGTTGTCTTGCACAATATCATCTTTAGATAAAGCTCCGCCAGCACCATGTTTCCAATCTCCGCCACCATTTATAAAATTATCATCACGAATATTGCGCACTAACTCCAAACCTTCTTGCGCTAACTGCGAAGCAATCACCATATTTTTATTTACATATTCAGCCCGGATATTTTGAGAAATTAAAGATAGAATTCCAATCAAGCTAACAGAAATAATAAAAATAACTACCACCATTTCGGCAATGGTAAATCCTTGATTATTTTTTAAATTTTTTAATATTTTAATTTTCATTGTCAATTAGACCGAAAAAATTAACAAAAACAGTTTTTGTTTTCCCAGTAATAGAATCTTTTATCCTAACAAGAGTTGAGGTAGCCGAAAAAGAAGACGTTGTCGTCGCCGTCGGATTATAAACCGCGCTAAAAATATTAGTAATCGGATCAGGTGGTAAAAAAGTAACGTCGACATTATCGTTACAAGTCGAGCAGACAATATTATCTATGATTATATTTTTAGGTAAAATTACATTTCTAGCACCATAATCTACGTTGCCCTCTTCAGTTGGGCCATATATTTTATTTTCATTTAAATCAGCGAAAATCACATAATTATTAGCTCCTTTTTCAAAATGAATCCCCCATCCGCCCTGAGAAGTTTGGTTGTTATAAGGTGTTGAGCCAAGAGTATTATTTTGCGCTGACCGAATATCGCTGATTAATTGTTGAGCAGCCAAATTCAAACTATTAGCGCGGGTACTATCGCGATAATTAGCTAAAATCATCGTAGATAGAAGGGCAATAATCCCCAAGCTGACCAACATTTCTATTAAAGTAAAACCTTTATTGTTTATTTTTTTCATTGTTTTATGGTTTTATTTCTTTCCAGACTGGCAAGACGTCGGTTAAAATTGGTTTGGAAGTTGTACAAGAATAACCGCTTAAATCAGTAACATTTAATTTCATAGTATTTATCCCTTCACCGGCAGAATAATTAAAAATAACCGAAGTAGTAGCTGTAGTTGGATTGGCGGGGCCACTTTTAAAGCCAGTGCCAGACCATCTATAAAAACAATTAGTTCCATCACAAGTCGAAGACGCTGACGGACTTTCATCAGTATAATATCCAGCATTAGCAGTATAATTTACGGGTTCATCAACCACTGGATTGGTCGGGGAAAGACTAAAATTAGAAACTGGAAATTCATGACTGTAAGTAGTAAATGTTAAATTCGGATTGCTGGAAATAGCATTATTAGCGTCAATATTGTCGGTTAAAGTTCCACTGGCAGTAGTATCAAATTGCTTCCAGTCAGAAGCTAGACCAAAATCATCCCAAACTTTAACAAACCAATAATATGGAGTATTATAATTTAAAACTCCATTAGCCGGAATCGCAATCTGCTCCGCTGATCCTGATTGTTTGCTAGTATCTAAAACAACATCACTAATATTATTTGTTCGAGAAACAATAACTCGATAGGCCGATTGACTTGAACCTGGATCATCGTCTTTTATTGTCCAACTTAAAGTCGCACTTTTCGCTCCTGCTACGCAAGCTCCAGCATAACTTCTGCTTGGCGCGCTCATTGTTGCTACTTGCGGAATATGACTACCAGACAAATAAGCATAATAAGGAACTGAACTACAGCTTACTTGATTAGAACAACTAAAACTTGTCCAACCGATTCCAGAACCATGAGCCGATCCATCATTCCAAGCCCAGCCAGTAAAGCTAGCCCCTTCGCTAGCAGTACTAGAAAAATCTATAGAAACGCCCCAAGTATCAGAATCATCTCTGAGCTTCATCCAGCCATCATCTCCAAGAGCTAATATTTTTGCCCAGCCCCAAACTTTTCCAGAATCAGGATCAAGACAAGCTGTGCAATTAAGATAACCATTACAATCAGCCAGGCAATTACTGCTAAAAGTCTCATCAGGCGGAGTGCCTTGAAAACTTATCCAACCCACATTAGGACTCCAGGCATAACCGGAAAAATTTTTAGTAGAAGCATCAATTTTTACGCCATAATCAGTGTCTCCGCAAGTCCCCTGATTTACACAGCTCATGCTTATCCAGCCAATATTTTCATTCCATATCCAGCCGCCAACTGGCATCTCTCCTTCAGCTTTTGTGACCTTGGCTCCGCCCTGAAAAAATAAAATAAAAAAAACTAAGCCAGCTAAAAAAAGCGGATAGAAACTTGAGAAATTTTTCTTATTTTTTTTAGTTTTATTTGTCATTATTCTTAACTAAATTATAACACAAAAAAGCTCGGTAGTTAACCGAGCTTTTATAGAGTTTAACGAAACAAATTATTTACTATCTGCAAACATTGTCCACGAGGATTCCCTTAGAGAAACTCATAAAACAAGTTGTTGTCCCAGTATTTACAGTAAGTTGGGTAGTTACCCCAGCAACATAACTCATAGCGTCGTTAGGGTTTTGCACAAAAATATTACCGTTAACTTGTAAGTTTCCTTGGATACGAGTGCTACTCGCAACGTCAAGAGAATAGGGGTAACCTTCGCTCCCTACACCACCGATATAAACACTTCCTTCAAATTGGCCAGCATATCCCCAAGGACTATTTCCATAAACTGCAGTACCATAATAACTATAGCCACTAACTCCAAAACCACTATTACTAAAACCATAAACACCGTTGCTACTTTCACTTGAACCATAAACACCATAACCGTCAACGGAAGAGCCAAAAACACCGTTAACAGGACCAAAAGCATAAACACCAATATTTTTACCAACTCCATAAATACCATAATCTCCTTCACCATAAACTCCAGAAGACGAGCCTGCCGTAGAGCTGGCCACACTATAAATACCATAAACATCTCCTGCAACACCTTCCTTGTCAACATTTAAGCGAATAGTGTCTGGAGCAGTTGATGTTCCAATGGCGACATTGCCATGATTAGAGATGATCATTCTTTGAGCGCTGGACGTATAAAATTCCAAACTAAATCCATTAGTATTTAAATTATCTCTTTCAGAACCTATTCCCTCTCCGCTATAACTGCCGAAAGAAAGTCTGTTTGACATATTATTTGATCCGTCATCCGCATTATTTTGATCAATAACGAAACCATTGCCGATACTTAATTGTTGTTGTGGATCATTAGTTCCAATTCCAATATTTCCAGAATTTGTATTATAAACATTGTTGGTGGTAGATGCCCAATAAGAACTTCCGGAACCGCCGGTAAATTGCTGGCCATTTATTGTATAGCTAGTAGCATTAATAGAGCCAGCGGTTGTTATGTTTCCATTAGTGTCTATTTTAAATTTAGGATGTCCCACGAGATCGCCATTTTCTACAACTCCTCCGTTTATTTCCACGTTACCATTTTTATCAATCCTGAAAACATTAGAAAAAACATCAGGATGATCGCCAGTGTGTGTTTGCAATAATAGCAGAGCGTTTCCAGAGTTATTATAAAGAGAGAGTCCTCTAATAATATTATCACCTATACCAGCTGGCGTAGACTGAATATTCAAACCAACATCAGCTAAAACAGGAGTGACAATTAAAATTGTTGAGGAGGCTAAAATAAAAAATAGACTAGTAACAAAAATTATTTTGTTTTTAAGCCAAATCTTTTTCATAATTTTTAAAAAATAATTTGCTTCATTCTTAAGAGAACAACGAAGCAAAAATAATAAATATTTTAATAATCATATTATAACACTTTTTAGCAAACACTTACAATAGCTAACTCGCAAAAAAAATGCGGTGAGGATTATTGCCTTAAATGATAAGCAACAATCTCCCACCGCTAAATCCTACTCAAAGCTATTATTTTTTACCAAGTTCCTAAAATTACCATTAATGTTTTGTCAAAGAAACTTGAACACTATAATTAACGGATCGTGAAATATTTAAAGTGTCTACACTGTTAAAATAATCACCATTACTACAATAAACTTCGGTTAGCAATTGATATGTAGAAGACGGGTTTGACCAACCACCGGTGCCAATACACCAAACAAATTCCGTCGTATCTACGCTACCAGGATTGAAAGAAATCTTCCAATAACCTTGGTCTGGGGTACCGCTCGTATTTATTTGCTTCCAGCAGACAAAAGTACTGCAAGCAAACATTTCAACCTTAGTTCCTTTTATGGGAATTTTTACATCTATTTTTCCTGCCATAGCCATAAGATTAGATTTCAAGAAAAAAGTATCCATCATAGGAACTGTAAACGAATCAAGATTGTCCGCATAAGTACCCTTATTTGCGTTAAACTGATAACTTCCAGAAGAACGTATACTATAAGCCGAAAAGATAGCGTTATATCTCTTGCCTTTAATCAGCCCCGGACAAACTAATTTTGTGGTATCTCCTGTTATTCTACATGAATCTTTCACGACTCCGCCCATCATTATTAACACGTAAGTCGCGCTATCATTTACACCTGCAATCGTCTTTTGTAATCCACCAACACTTCCACTAATTTTTCCAACACGATCACGAGTTATTAAAAATACTCCTGTACTAACCCCAATAATTTTCTTCGTCACGCTCTGAGTTCCAGAGACCGACAAGGTACCATCCTTGTAACCGCTTTTCGCAAAAACGAGACTATGATTTATTACAGTTGCGATAGCTTTAGCCATCGACGACGACTGCAACACAACTTCTTCTGTCGACAGAAAATTATTTCTGTTCTTTAGATTCATAATCTTCTGACCGGCAACTACATATATGCCGGCTGGAAGATTTCTGAAATCTTCGGCTGAAGAAATTCTCGCTACTGTTATCCCCTGCACGTTTTGAACATTCATGGGAAACTTAGCGACCAAATTCCGACGAACAGAATTTTTTACGACAACTCCAGTTGTCGGAAAAGTTAAAGAAAATTTCCCTGCGCTATCAGTATACGTCGAGCATACTGGTGCAGTGCATTTTACTTTTACTCCAGCTACGGCATATCCGTAGACAGAATCAGTAACGGTTCCTGAAACCGTATCCGCCGACAGGACGGACGCTGCTAACACGATCAACATTAAATAAGTTTTAATGAGCGAATTCATACGCCCCTCCTGTTTTTGATTTTTATTTGTTTTATTCTATCGAAACTCCAATTAGGAGCAAGGTAGAACGATTTTTAGGTCTTTTTGACCTAACCATATTATAGCACAAAATTAGATAAAAATCAATGATACGTTATGCACAATACAAAAAGCGCCATTTATATTCAATAATAAGCGCTTTTTATAGTCTTTTTCTTTAATTTTAACTTATTTCTTTACAGTCGGGGTCGCAACCGTTACTTCTTTTACTTGGATATTTCCAGCCGTAAATTTCTCAACCGAGGAAAGATCTTCTCTCGTGCCATTATCAGCAAGTTGAGAAGAAGCAGAGATTGTCATACCCACTTTAACATCAGCTAAGGCTCCAGCCGTCATGGTATACATACTAGTTAATTGCTGAGCATCGCTTCTTTTTTGCATTACTTCTATTCTATCTGTTAAAGCCTTTTGACATTCGACGGTTTGAGAATTTTTGCAAGTAGCGATTTTTGTGCTTAAAGTTTTAAGTTGATCATTTAAAGTTTTTAATTGTGGTTGACTAGTTTGTTGATCAGCTGTTATTTGATTAGCTGTTTTCTGAGTAACAATTGTTATTTTAGTCTTACTATCAACGACAGCGACTCTAGTCTTTGAATTTTGATCCGTAAAAGTTATTTCTTGGCCATCAACTTTATCTACTTTACCAGACAAAGCAGTTACTTTTTGCATGACATTATTTTTTTGAGAAACTTGTTGATTAGCCGGCTGGTTAGGAATATTTTTCTTTCCCGAGAAAGCTAAAGCGCCGATCGTCATACCAACAACGAAAGCAATAAGAATAAAAACAATCGCAATTACTTGCGTATTGCCCTTACTGCAGTTTAAAACTTTGTTTTTTGTTTTAGACATAGTAATTTTTTCCGCCCAAGGCGGATAATAATTTATATAATTTTATTTAATAATCATTTTACCTTGAACTTTAGCTAAATCAGCTGAAAAAACATACTCACCAACTTTCAAAGGGGCATTAAAAGTAATCGTTCCGGTATCACCGATTAAAAGGCTTAATCCAATCGCCGACAAAGACGAATCGCTAAATTTCACAATCTCGCCCCAAGGCGTATTATTAGTAATTGCTAAAGAAATTGCCTGCCCAGGATTAACCGTAAATTCGGCTGGAGAAAAACCGCTAGTACTCATAATTAATTTTACAGAGCTTGAAGGAAGTTTGCTAGGATCTATTTTTGGAGACGAAGCTGGCGCAGTTCCTAGCCCTGATTGAACATTATTTTTTGCTTCTTGACCGACTTGAGAAATAACATCACCGGTTTTAGTAGAAATGGGGCTGGTGTTAGGAGCAACCATTACTGCCTCTTCTTTAACTACCTGACCATCAACTATGCGATTAACTGAAACAACTTGAGAAATAGAACTAGCTTCTTGCGCTGATTGTTTAACTTCGTTAATTAATTCTTGCGTTTTTTGCTGTCCAGCTTCAATACTAGTTTTAGGAACTGGCTGAATATTATTAGCAGTTTGCGTTTTTAATTGACTCTTCCAAATAAACAAACCGGCAATAACAATTAGTAAAATTATTATTACGGCCAACATTATTATGATATTTTTTTTGGTAAACATACTATTTTAAATTTACTATCGCCATTACTTCACCGCTGGAAGCGTTAAAATCTTCTAGGGCCTTGCCGATAATTGTTCCTAATTTCGCATCCGAAGCTTTCATCGCCTCGCCAGTTATCGCTGAAGTGGTTAGTAAATCGCCTTGCGATATTTTTCCATTAGAATTATTTACTCTAACTTTGATGACTCCGGTTAAAGCGACTGGGGCTAAATATTCTCCAGTAACAGTTCCTTGACCAATGACTAAAGAAGGATTTTCAGAAATAACGCCAACCACTAATTTATCATATTTTTTATCGCAAGCCCGCGCAGTTTTCAAACCTTTATCGTCCATTATTAAAACCGTACCGATTGGATATTCTTTGTCCGTCACAAATTGTTCAGCCACGTCTCCGCTATTACCTAATTGTAATTGGCCCGTTACCTTCGCGTCGCCTTTTACATATAATTTATAATTAGGATCAGGACTAGTACTGCCAATACTAACCGTTCCACTATTAACACAACCGGTATCCGTACAAGTCGCTGGTGATAAAGTTAATAAATTTTTATCATTAACAACGCTATTTACTGTGCCTATGTCATTATGCCAAAATCTTAAAGCTCCATTGGTTCTTTCTTGATAAAGCGCCCAAAATTTATTGGCTCCCGAAACGCTTTGAATATCTAGTTCGGCGTTATCGCCAGAATCTTTATATATATGTAAAAGTTTATTTGGCGCGGTTGTTCCAATACCAACATTGCCTTTTAACGCCGTAGTCGTAACACTATCATTTCCTAAAACAACTGAATTATTTCCGATACCAGTGGTATTATAACCAATTACTGTTTCGTTAGAATCAG
>Ga0224522_1000576_pt1 | contig 11681 bp, 9 predicted proteins | sample CFST25metaG_FD_182733 | JGI IMG/M metagenome (GOLD analysis project Ga0224522, IMG submission 182733) | Peat soil microbial communities from Stordalen Mire, Sweden - C.F.S.T25 | ecosystem: Environmental > Terrestrial > Soil > Wetlands > Peat | place: Sweden: Norrbotten County, Stordalen Mire...
GATTAAGAAAAGAGTTAAACAATTTAAGGAAATTAGCGGCTGACATTAGAAAAGACATTCAGGATTTAAGAACAAAAAGAAAAACCGGTGCATAATTTTTAAGGATTTTAAAATTTTAAAGAGGCTGTCTTTTAATAATATTAGGCAGCCTCTTTATTTAAAAGAGGATTAAGTGCAAGATAAAAAAATAAGGAATTTCTGCATAATTGCTCATATTGACCACGGAAAATCAACTCTGGCTGACAGGCTTCTTGAAAAAACGGGTACAATTGAGAAGAGGAATATGATTAAACAGGTGCTTGATGACATGGACCTCGAGCAGGAACGCGGTATTACCATAAAACTCCATGCCATTCAAATGATTCATAAAGTTCAGTCGGGTGAAGAGTTTATTTTGAACCTGATTGATACTCCCGGTCATGTAGATTTTACTTATGAGGTTTCCCGTTCACTTGCGGCTTGTGAAGGTGCTTTGCTGGTAGTCGATGCTACTCAGGGAATTGAAGCTCAGACAATCAGCAATTTGTATCTCGCAATCGACCAGGGATTGGAAATAATTCCTGTTTTGAACAAGATTGACCTGCAAAGCGCAATGATTGAAGAAGTAAAAGACCAGATAGTAGAATTAATCGGCGGAAGGAAAGAAGATATACTGGCTGTAAGCGCTAAAGCAGGAATAGGAATTGATGAGGTACTGGAAGCAATCGTAAATAGAATTCCGCCTCCAAAAGTTGAAGATGATAAACCGTTAAGAGCTTTAATATTCGATTCAATTTTTGATATTTACAGGGGAGTTGTTGTTTACTTAAGAGTTTTCGAAGGGCAGATGAAGGAAGGTGACAGGATTCAGTTTCACGCGAACGGAAAAATTTTCGATGCTGAAGAACTCGGACACTTAAAAATGACAAGACAGAGAACAGGATATCTGAAATCAGGTGATGTCGGATATATGATTGCAAATGTAAAAGATGTAAACGATTCAAAAGTAGGTGATACAATTTTAAATGCCGACAATCCTGCGTCGGGACCGCTTCCGGGTTACAAGGAAGTTAAGCCTATGGTATTCAGCGGTATTTATCCAACTCAGGCGAATGAATTTGAAAACCTGAGAGATTCTCTTTCGAAATTAAAACTTAATGATGCGGCATTATCATTCGAGCCTGAAACATCTGTTGCGCTTGGATTCGGGTTCAGATGCGGTTTTCTAGGATTGCTACATCTTGAAATTATACAGGAAAGACTCGAGCGTGAATATGATTTAAATATTATCACGACCGTTCCAAACGTTGAATACAAAGTGTATCAGACAGACGGAACAGTTATTTTGGTTGATAATCCTGCAACAATGCCTGATGCAGTGAAAATCGAGTATATAGAAGAGCCGTTCATATCTGCACAGATAATCGTTCCGACGGAATTTATTGGAAATATAATGAAGCTTGCACAGGACAGGCGCGGGAATTATAAGACAACAAATTACATAGACACAAAAAGAGTCGATTTACACTTTGAATTCCCTCTTGCAGAGATAATATTCGATTTTTATGATAAACTTAAATCTCTTACAAAGGGTTATGCTTCTTTTGATTATGAATTGATAGATTACAGAAAATCTGAATTGGTTAAGCTCGATATTATGCTGAATGGCGACCCTGTTGATGCTTTATCTACCATTATTCACAAAGATAATGCATATTACTGGGGCAGGAAGTTATGTGAGAAACTCAGAAAACTGATACCAAGACAGATGTTTGAAGTTGCAATACAGGCGGCAATAGGTTCCAAAGTAATCGCACGAGAAACAATAAGTGCTTTGCGAAAAAATGTTATTGCAAAATGCTACGGCGGTGATATTTCGCGTAAAAGAAAGCTGCTCGAGAAACAAAAAGAAGGTAAAAAACGTATGAAACAAGTAGGTTCTGTTGAAATACCACAGGAAGCGTTTTTAGCTGTGCTTTCAATTGAAAAATAATATTAATTTTTAAAACAATATAATGGCTGAACTTAAAAATCAGAACGGAAATAATAAACCAAATTTTGATAAGAAGAAAAAGAAGTCCAAACCACGCGAATATTTTGATGCATTAGTCTTTGCCGCAATAGTGGCATTTATAATAAAAGTGTTCCTTTTTGAAGCATACAGAATCCCGACAGGATCGATGGAAAATACTTTACTAGTAGGTGACTTTCTGCTAGTAACTAAATTCACTTACGGTGCTACAACTCCAAGGAATATACCATTTACAGATATCAGGGTTCCCTATGTAAAACTGCCCGGTTTTAAGGAGCCAAAACTAGGCGATATTATCGTTTTTGACTTCCCGGGAGACAGGGATGAAAAGATTTCAAAAGAGGTATTAAATTATATTAAAAGATGTGTCGGTTTACCCGGGGATTCGATAAAGGTGGTAAATAAAGTCCTATATAATAACGGGGCGGCATTCCCGAATCCGCCTAATTCGAAGTTCATATCCCCTCTTCAGACGGCTAATATGACAAACCCAAGGATATTCCCGAAAGGCTCGGGCTGGAATGAAGATAATTACGGACCGATTAGAGTACCGAAAGAAGGAGATAAGATAAAAATAGATTCTACCAATTTCGAAGGCTGGAAAATGTTTGTGACTAAGGAAGGAAGAAAAATAGAATTACGTGGAGATAAAAAAGTATATGTTGATGATCAGGTTTTAACGGACGGAATGTACACCGTAAAAAGAGATTATTTATTTATGATGGGTGATAACAGGAATAATTCACTCGACAGCCGTTTCTGGGGCTTTATGCCGAGGGAAAATGTAGTCGGTGAAGCATTTATGATATACTGGTCGTGGGATGCAAATATAGGATTTAATGAGTTCTTCAAGCTGCTCGGCTCAATCCGCTGGGACAGATTAGGACATTTGATAAGGTAGGAAAATTTTAAATATAATTGTAAAACAAAACGGAGTCTAATAGACTCCGTTTTTGTATATTATTTTCCAAAGTCTCTTGAGTTAAAACCGAAATATATTCCAAGTCCTCCGTACGCTTCTTTGCTCAAACCCACTTTGAGTATAAGACCTGCATAATCTTTATATAATTTTAATTTTATTTCTCCAGCAGCTTTTAAATAAAGTCCATTATCGTTATTATTAAGCTTACTCGTACTACTATGAATTGTAAAACCGGGGCACAAATTTACCTCGGCATATTTTCCGCTGATTGATAATTTTCCAAGTAAATCAATATCAGTAAATGGCGAGCCTTCTTCCGGTCCACCTGGCGTACCTTTGTTAAAATAATCCAAGCCAAGTCTCACTCCCAAATAATTCTCAGCATCAATATCATAAAAGTTGACATCGAAGGAACCACTCAAAGTATTAACGAAAAACAAGCTTGTAACATCTACCTGTGCGTCATAACCAATATCAGGACTGTTTTGAGGAAAAACAATATTTACAGATATAAATAGGAAAAAGAAAACGAGAAGTGTATTTTTGACCATATTTATTTAAATTAGAAATTAAATTCAAATGTAATGAAAAAGATTAATCCTGAATAGTGTCGGGAGATAACTCCCGACACCAGAGGAATATATATTTAATTATTTCTTATTCTTATCGATAAGCTTTTTTCGTGTATATGGAATCAATCCGCCTGCCTCTACTATAGCTCTGCGGGCTTCGGGAAGAGGAACTATATTGAATGACTTCCCTGTCGTTTTATTCACTACTTTGTTGTTTTCAACCACAACATCATCACCTACTTTTGCGTCCAAATCGGGACAGGTAATTAAATTAAGTCCGAGGTTAATCGAATTCTGCAAAAATATTCTTGCGAAGTTTTTTGCAATAACTAGTAATCCGTGTCCGAGAATTGTCGAAGCTGCCTGCTCGCGTGATGAACCGCATCCGAAATTATTATCTGCTATGAGCACCGAATTTTTCCATTCGCCGCTGTTGAGATTTTTATTCAACTCTGCATAATCTGCAAAGCAGAATTGCGGTGTTTCTGTCGGCAATACTGTTGCCATGTATCTTCCGGGATAGATTGCATCGGTTGAAATATCGTCACCGAATTTATATACTACTTTTGCCATAATTAAAATCCTCCAATCGCAGGTTCGGTAAGTTCGCCTTTAAGTGCGCTTGTTGCCGCAACTGCAGGAGAGCAGAGATAAACTTCCGCTTTTGGATTACCCATTCTGCCTTTAAAATTTCTGTTAGTTGTTGAAAGTGCAACTTCCCCGTCGCCGAGCGCGCCCTGGTGGACGCCAAGACAGCATCCGCATCCGGGATTCATAATAACTGCGCCTGAATCCGCAAATATTTCGAGGTAGCCTTTTTTCATTGCGTCTTTATAAATATTCCACGAAGCAGGAAATATAAGCATGCGTGTTCCTACTGCAACTTTCTTTCCTTTCATTATTTTTGCTGCTATTTCGAGGTCATCTATTCTTCCGTTCGTGCAGGAACCGATTACTATCTGGTCAATGTGTTTCTTTTCGACTTCGTTAATTGATTTTACATTATCAACTGTATGCGGACAGGCAATCATTGGTGTCAGTTCGTTAGCATTGATTTCAACGACCTGACAATACTTTGCATCGCTATCAGGCAAAACGAAATTTAATTTTTCTGTTATACCTGCTGCTTTAAGGTATCTTTCGGTTTCAACATCTGCCGGAACTATGCCTGCCGTTGCGCCTGCTTCGACAGCCATATTGCTGAGTACAAGCCTTCCCGACATGGACATATTCGAAATTACTTCTCCGTAGAATTCGAGTACTTTAAAATTTGCACCCTGTGCGGATATTTTTCCGATTATATAAAGAATAAGGTCTTTTGGATATACATTAGCAGGAAGTTTTCCATTAACAACTATTTTTATTGTTTCCGGGACTTCAACATTTAATACATTTCCAAGTGTCCATACGCTTGCCATTTCTGTTGCGCCTATTCCGAATGCAAATGCACCGAAAGCTCCGTGCGTTGTTGTATGGCTGTCCGTGCCTACTACAACGTATCCGGGTTTTATGTATCCGTATTCAGCAAGAATCTGGTGGCAGATACCGCCTTCATCCGAGCGGATATCGTGGAATTTTCTGATTTTATTGAATCTAACAAAATCGCGTATCTTTTTTTGATTTGTAGCTGTCTTAGAACTTTCTGCCGGAACCCTGTGGTCAAATATTATTGCAATATTATCGGGATTCCAGACTTTCGGTTCAAGACCTGTTCCCTGGTACACTTCGTTAAACTGGTTTATAACGAGTGCGGCATTCTCGTGAGACATTGCAACATCAACAGCGGGTTCAAGCACATCGAAGGCTTTAACCGATTTTTGATTTGTTGCCCGGGCGAGAATTTTTTCAACGATGGTCATTCCCATTGTCTTTTTTCTCCTATTTGATTGTTTATATTTTTAATAATTAAATTTCAATTTTAATAAACTCTAAATTCGAAATCCTAAATCCTAAACAATTTCTAATTCCTAAATCTCAATTGTTGATAATTTATAATTTAGTATTTGTTTTGAAATTAGAGATTAGAATTTAGAGATTCTATACTATTTTATCTAATTTAAACTTTTCAAAATCATCAATACTATATCCCAACTCAATCAAAATATCTTTAGTATGCTCTGAAAGCGTTGGCGGCGGAGCATCTACATCACCTTCTGTTTTATCGAACTTTGCAGTAAGGTTGAATACTCTTATTTTTCCTACATTCGGTGTTTCTATTTCCTGCAATGCTTTTCTGTGCGTAACCTGCGGCTGATGCAAAGCGGCATCGAGAGAAAGTATTTCACCCGATGGAATTCCCTTCTCATTAAGCGCATCACACCAGAATGAAGTTTCTTTCTCTTTTAATTTAACTTCAATTAAAGGAGTCAATGCTTTACGGTTCTTTTTCCTGTTATCTCTTTTCTGAAATCTTTCATCGGTTTTTAATTCCGGCACCCCGACTACATCACATAAATTTTCCCATTGCTCCTGTTTATTTGCGGCAATATTTATGTATCCGTCTTTTGTGACGAAAGTGCCGGACGGAGCAGCGGTCAGATTATCATTTCCCATTAGCACAGGATGCTTTCCGCCGATTAATAGATTCGCAGCAACCCATCCCATCAGTGGCATTATTGAATCGAGCATAGCTATATCAATGAACTGTCCTTCGCCTGTCTTTTCCATGTGATAAAGTGCGGACATAATTGCAAATGCAGCGTTCATTCCGCCTACCGTATCGCAGACAGGAAATCCGCAGCGGAGAGGATTCAAAGTTTCATCACCATTGATAGCCATAACACCGCTTAAACCCTGAATAATCTGGTCGTATGCAGGTTTAAAGGCATCGGGACCTGTTTGTCCGAATCCGGAGATAGCGCAATATACAAGTTTCGGATTTATTTCACTTAATACTTTATAGGATAATCCAAGTCTTTCCATTACACCTGGTCTGAAATTTTCCACAAGAACATCTGCAGTCTTTACAAGTTTTTTAAAAATCTCTTTTGCAACGTCACCTTTTAAATTTAAAGTAAATGATTTTTTATTTGAATTCTGGGCAAGAAAACTCGTGCCCATATTTTTATCGTTTAATTCCTGAACGTTACCAAGTTTTCTTGCGAGGTCACCTCCATTTGGATTTTCGATTTTAATTACTTCAGCACCCATCAATGCCAGATGCAGAGTTGCAAAGGGACCGGCAAGAACGTTGGTCATGTCAAGAACGCGTATTCCGTTTAAAATCTTCATGTTTATTATTTAAAATTAATTTTTGTAAAAGAATTCAGAAGTTATGAAGTTAAGAAGTTAAGATGTTTTTGCTCTTTAACTTCTTTAACTTCTTTTAACTTCTTAACTTCTCATTTTAATGTCCCTACTTTTAATAATTTCGAAGGCATCTCCCGGGCAAAGAACTTTTCTGCTTCCTTCGAAACCTCGAGTATTTTTTGTAAATCAATATCGTTTCTTAAATCCATCCTGTTAAACATATTCACCAAATCCTCCGTGCATACATTTCCGCTGGCTTTTGCTGTGAAGGGGCATCCGCCGAGACCTGCAAATGCTGATTCGAAATATTTTACACCAAGAGTGTAAGCAGTATAGCAGTTTGCAATTCCGAGTCCGTAAGTATCGTGAAAATGCACCGCGATATTTACATCATCAGATTTCTTATATATCTCGGTTATTAATCTTTCGACCTGTGCAGGATGTGCGTGACCAGCAGTATCGGCAAGGCTTATCATTGTAATTCCGTTTTCAAGATATTTTTCGATTATTCCGATTACTCTTTCCTCCGGAATTTTTCCTTCAAATCCGCAGCCGAAAGCAGACTGAACGGATACCTGAACTTTTTTTCCCGCAGACATTGCAGTTTTTGCAGTAGCAATGATTCTATCGAGTGCTTCAAGAGTTGACATACCCGTGTTCTTTTTGCTATGAGTATCGCTTGCTGATACTCCCATGCAAAACATTTCTACACCGCACGCCATTCCCCTTTCAAGCCCTTTTTCATTTAAAACAAGTCCTGACAAAATTTCTCTTTCAGGTTTATTTCCGGGCTGTGTAAAATGCTTGAAGAGAGCATCTGTATCAGCCATTGTAGGCACTTTTACGGGATGGACGAACGAACCAACCTGTATAATATCAATACCGGTTTTTAAAAGTTCATCAATCCATTTTATTTTTGTTTCAGTCGGAACGATTTGCTGTTCGACCTGTAAGCCGTCTCTCATTCCCACTTCGTGAATTTTTATTTCATTCATATAATTATTTTAAATAAATAAAGACGCAGTACCGCAATAAAAAATATTACGGTACTAAAGTCTCCTAATAAAATTAATTTAGATTTTATCCGCTATGGCTTTTGCCATATCGAGTGTGGTATTGCTTCCGCCCATATCATAGGTTCTGCATTTACCTTCTTTAATCACTTCTGCAGTAGCTTTTTCAATGGCTTCGCCTTTTTTAGTTTCACCAAGCCAATCGAGCATCATTTTTGCAGACAATATAGTTGCAATCGGATTCACCTTATACATACCGGCGTATTTCGGAGCGGAACCGTGAGTAGGTTCGAATACTGCAAGCTTTTCGCCTATATTTCCCGAACATCCGAATCCAAGCCCGCCGACCATCTGAGCGCATAAATCGGAAATAATATCACCGAATAAATTTGTTGCAACGATTACGTCATAATTCTTCGGATTCTTCAAAATCCACATTGTCATTGCATCTATGTTTGCATCATCCATTTGGATTTCAGGAAAATCTTTTCTGACTTCTTTTGCTGTTTCAAGGAAAAGACCGTCTGTTGCGCGGACTACGTTTGCTTTGTGCACAACAGTAACTTTTTTCCTTTTAAATTTTCTTGCGAATTCAAATGCGGCTCTTATGATTCTTTCGGAACCTTTGCGTGTGTTGATTCTGCAGGATATTGCATATTGGTCTAAGGGAATATCTTTGAATGCGGCAAATGGTTTTGAAATATCTTTTAAAACGTCTGCTAATTCTTTTGGTACCGGGTTAAATTCAACTCCGCAATATAAACCTTCAGTATTTTCTCTGAATATTACTAAATCTATATCGTTTCTGTTGTAATAATTTAAAGGATTGCCGTCATACGCCTTGCAGGGTCTGAGGCAGGTGTATAAATCGAAAAGCTGTCTCATCCTTACTATCGGCGAGCGATAGACGAGGCCTTTATTCTGTAATTCCGGAACCAGCTCTGCATTGGCTGCTTTTACGGGTTTTGAAGTAATTGCACCAAACATAGCAGCGTTGACATTTCTTAATAAATCCTGAGTTCTTTGCGGAAATGCATCACCTTCCTTGCACCAGAATTCCCATCCGATATCACCGTGAATGTATTCTGCATCGAGTTTGATTTTATCGAGGACTATCTTTGCGGCTTCTAACACTTCGATGCCCACTCCGTCACCGGGGAGCCATGCGATTTTGTACTTTGACATAACTTACTCCTTCGTATTTTTTATATTTTTATTAATACAAGTACAAAATTACGAAGAATAAAACGCCTTAACAATGCTATTTTTGGGGATTTTTCGGGGTTTAAAAGGTTTAAAAGCAACATTGATTAAAATCCCGATACGCTTCGCTTTTTCGGGACGCACAAAACGCGGATTGGAAGATAGAAGATTACAAAATTAAAGATTAAAAATCATCTCTGGTTACTACGCTTTAGCATAGTAACCAAAAAAAGATAACACTATTTCAACAAAATCATTTTTTTTGTTTCCACAAAATCCCCCGCTTGTAATTTATAAAAATAAACACCGCTTGGATAATTTGAAGCATTCCAGCTAATTTCATAAGTACCCGGAGATTGATTTTCGTTCACAAGTGATTCCACTTCCCTTCCCGTAATATCAAATATTTTTAATATTACAAATTCATTATGAGTTATTTGGTATTTGATATTTGTTGAAGGGTTAAAAGGATTCGGGTAATTTTGGAATAATCCGAATTTCTCAGGTATTACAGAAGATATTTGATTTACGCCAATTGTAAAACCTGAGTTAAAAAAAACTTTTGCCGTTACGGCAAGCTGTTTTAATTTTGTCACTGAGTTTAAATTACTTGTTCCGCGGGCAATTAGCTGGCATAAATATACTGTTTGAGTGTCTCCTACATTAAATATAAAATTATCAGCTCCCGAACTCATAACAAATCTTCTATCACCGAAAGGATTAGTTGACTGTAATGTATTAGCTGTTGTATCACCTCCACAATTCTTAATAGAGCCTTTTATTTCAACCCAATTTACATTTGTTTCAGGGTCACCTGTATAACAGAATTTTGTTCTTGTCGGAGGATTAACTAATGGATACATAAACGGTGTGCTATCTCTTTTCATTCCCTTCAAATAATTGTGAGCTTCGAGTGAATATCCGGGACTTGTTTCACAGTTAGGAAGAAGAGCACCATTTATAAAAAATACAAATGAAGTTAAACCAAGATTTACATTAGGAGTAACAGATTTATTTGTTATTCCTTTCAGGAATATTATTCCTGAGGCAGGCGGTGCTGTTCCATATTCGTTATCATTATTTTTCCCGTTATAACAATATCCTAGGTTTGCGTGATTAGCGGTATCACATCCTATGTAATCATCATTTGGGTCACCAAGGTCGGGGTCACTTACTATTGCAAAATATGTATTAGCCCATTGTTTTTTACTTTTGTTTATTATCACGTATTTAATGAACTGCATATCAGTATAAGAAGGCTGGGAGTATGCCCAGGCGGTCATGTGAACTTCCGCATATAAAGGTAACGTCCCTCCTCCAAATCCCTCAGTTACGGTATGAGTACCTGTAAATCCGTCCGTCATACAAATAAAAATGGTTGATGCGGCATTTCTGACACCTGCCAAATCTATTGTAGGCTCATAGATTCCGTTATTATTTACATCATAATACGGAGCACCAAAGGGAACCATAAGTCCCCAATTAGCCCAATCGGGATTAGAACTTGAGTTATCACCCGCATTTACTTTATATATCTTAAAATTGCTGTTTGTAATAGCTATGCTGTCATTGCAATACCCCTGATAATATTCTCCTTTATAAGAAGCCATTGCCTGTCTGATAAAACCGTTTACTTTTGCAGATAAGCACATACCTGCCGTAAAAACAGCGAATTTACTTGAGCCTTTTGGCCATTCAAATCCTGGAGTATTTGTAGTTCTTGGGTCCTGATCGAAAACTCCTGTATTCCAAATTATAGACCTTATACTATTAGCTTCGAGAAACTTGTACTGCAAAACAAATTGTGAACTGGAAATATTACAAAATATAAAAAGTATTAAAAATATTACAAATAATTTTTTCACAATAAGAATATTTTAATTTTGACGGGTTTGAATTTTATATAAATTATAATTCAACGAATATTATATCAATATAAATATTTAATTAAAAAAAATGGGGTTTGCTAAAACCCCGTTATATCGCTAAACTTTAAAATAATTTTACCACTTAATCCTTTTTACTCCGCTGCCGTAATCGACTTTGAAACTGAGGTTTTCATTTCCAAGCGATACAGATTTGAAATTATAGGTCAATATGGTAGAACCTTTTGTAATTTTGATTTGCTTTGCGTAATAGCCGCCGCCGGTTGTAGTATAATTATTAAATTCGAACATTAGGTATGCGTTCTGTGTTTTCCTCGAAAGGTAAGCATATTTTTCGACAGCATAATCCGTTTTCTTAATCCAGTATTTTTTTATTTTTCCGGATTTAACAGTTAACATGAAGTAGTTATTATCTTCTTTCCAGGAAATTGAATCTTTCCCTGTAATATTTATCATCGGCGCTCCCGAAAGCGCTCCCATCATATCATCAAAACTGCATTCCACGCGAACAATATAACCTATGTTTTTATCCGTCGTGGGTCCTTCGATTAATTTATCATCGAGGTTATTTAAATAGATAAAATTCTTCCTGTTAAAGTGCGCGATGAATGCGTCTTTACTGATAAATGCAAACTTTCCCCAAATCCTGAACCAGAAGTCGTTTGCCCTCTGTAACTTTATCTCGATAAACCCGTTCTGGTCCATTGTGGAAGTTTTAATGTTTATATCAGCTTCAGAATGAACCTTATCAATCGGCGTTGCCCTGCTATTCACATTTTTAATGACAGTATTAATAAGAGTGCTGAGACTGTCATTGGGGTTAGA
>Ga0224522_1000579_pt1 | contig 11660 bp, 7 predicted proteins | sample CFST25metaG_FD_182733 | JGI IMG/M metagenome (GOLD analysis project Ga0224522, IMG submission 182733) | Peat soil microbial communities from Stordalen Mire, Sweden - C.F.S.T25 | ecosystem: Environmental > Terrestrial > Soil > Wetlands > Peat | place: Sweden: Norrbotten County, Stordalen Mire...
TTTGTAAATATTTGTTGTGCCCAGGGTTGTTGTTTTATTTTATCAAGAATAAGTTGTTTATCATCTTTATTCACGATGATATGTGGATGATTCTGTGCCTTGCCTGAAGTACTGAGCACAAAAACAAACAATAGCATTGCCATTATCGTTCGGATAGTCATTGTTTAGTTTTTTAGGAAAGGGAATAGCAAAACAGCCTTACAAGTGTGTTTTGCTCATAAATAAAACAGGATCAATTAATTTTTCTTCAAATATTGATCAGCGAAATCGAGGTATCGGTCCCAATCATAACTGGTTACATCATGTTTACCGGGACGAATATGATAACCAATCGTACTCATAATCGGTTTGTTAACATCGGGCATAACGGATGCAGCAAGGCCATCGGTTCCAAGTAGCTTATAAACCGGACTGGCATAAAGGCCTCCCAGAAATTCACCTAAAGGATCAGACCACTGATCTTCTGTAGCACTGGCAATATAAATTGGTCGTGGTGCTATCAATGCAATCAGTTCGTGTTGATCAACCGGAAGAGCAACTTCGTTATCATTGTATTTTTTAAAGTTACCGCAAAACCAATGGGGAAATTTATCATTGATAATCTTAACGGTCTCACCATAGATTCGTTTAGATAAAGCCGCACCACCACACCCTGATTCGTTTGAAATCACCATAGCAAATCGCTGATCGCTAGCACCTGCCCATATAGCAGCTTTCCCAAGTCTGGAATGACCCATCACTGCTACTTTCTTTGCATTGATATCATGATCGGTTTCAAAATAATCTAATGCCCTGCTTAATCCCCATGCCCATGCTCCTATCGTTCCCCACTCATCGGGTTCGGGTTTGGTTTGGCTGGGATTATAAAACAACGGATGAATACCATTTTGAAAACCATCATTAAAATCAGGATCGAGATCACCACAATAGATTGTTGCCAGACCATACCCACGTTCGAGAATACGTTCTACCTGCCATTGTTTTGCTGATGTTCCTCTTGGAAGAGGTTTGCCTTTAGCAACCCAGCTCTTAGTAATTGAGATTCCTGAATCAGCACATATTGTATGGTTACCATCAAAATTGAGTCCTACAAAAACTGGGACAGGTTTATGATGATTCTTGGGTAAATAGAGTAATATGGTCATCTCAGGACCTTTTTTAGCAGCTGTAAAATAAACGATAACCTCTTTTCTAATTGCCTTACCATCAAGCGCATTATTTTCAACTGAGGCTACTGAAAATGATATAGGAAGCTTTTGTTGTGGCGTTTTACCATAAACATTCTCTTCGAACAGCGCCATGATTTCAGGGCGACGAAGTTTCCACCACATCTTTGCAGTGGTAACCGCCTTACCATTAGCAAGAATAAGTGGGTCGGGTAAAGTATAAGCCGGCACCTTACTTTCGTCGGTATTCCCTTTATTCGATTGGGAAAAGCTTTTTCCCACCAGTAAAAATTGGAATAAAACAACAGATAAAATGAATACATTGATTCTGGTAAGGTGTCGGTTTTTCATATACTTATTATTTATTTGTGGGTACAAACTCTAATTCATGTCCACCTTTTAAACCTGGCTTCAGGTATTCCAAGGTAATTCTGGTAACCCCATTTGGCCAGTATCTCCGAAGGCCAGCATCCGTTACAGGAATGAATTCAATATTCGCTTTTACAGTTTTAGGGTTATACGACATAACAAGGTTAAAATCATCGCCCTCAAACTTCAGAAATCCTTGAACTAATTCGGTAACCTTACAATAAGTCATCAAATTAGAACTGGTTATTCCTTTCTTTTCAGTTAACTCATACTTATCAGCAATAGTAAAACTTTTCCCACGTTTTAGTGTATAACTGCGAACCCAGCTTTTTACCTTTGCTTCTTCCGGATAAGCGCCTGCTATATCTGTTGTAAAGAAAGCCTTATTTTTATCTGCACTAAAGTTAGTATTCTTTGCTTTATATTGAGCACCATCTTTTTGATCAACACCATTAATTTTAGGCAAATTATGATATTGTGATTGCATAGTCCAGATTTCGTAGCGTCGTGGACTAAATGTTCTGGCTGTATATTGTTCGCGACCAAGATCGATCAAACAAGGTTTTCCATTATAATAGAGCACGCATGAACCTATATCGTTATGGTTATGACTTTCAGCATTAAATCCACCTTTGGCGCCGAAGAAGAAACCTTGATAACTGTCTTCTTTATCGCGGGCTCCGGCAACTTCAGTATCAGGTAACCAAAAATCAGCAACCAGGGCTTCTTTACTTTCTGCACTTAACAATTCGTTCAATAATCCAAGGTTTTTAATCTGATCGCAAATCTTACCTGACATACTATGTTCACCCATCTTACCGAGTTTAGCAAGATACGCACCAAACTGTTGCATCTTTGGATCACCGATCGCTTTTCCATAACGATATACTGTAGCAGGATTCCCACCTGTAGTCGCGTCAGCATCAGCGAAGTTAATAAAATAGGGAGCATGAATATTGACTTTATAGAAATAATTACCGATATTTTTGATTAACGGGTTACTATAAACTTCAAATTTATCATTAGTCGCATTATTAATTAACGAGATACCTTCATATAACAGTGCTCCGGCAGCCCCCCAATAAGATGGACCTTCATCACAACCACCATCATCAGAATAACCATTTAAGAATTTATCCAGTGAACGAATGATTTTCTGTACTTCAGCTTTCTTCTTGATCGGATCGTCTTCTAAAAGCAATACACAGTTTAGCATATTATAGTTAATCCAAGGATTCCAGTTATTAACACGACCACCTTTGAAGCCCATATATCCAAAATCTTCACGTTGATAATAAGGGATAACAGCCTTACGCATCACCTCTTGTTTTAGTCTCTGTGCAATTAAAGGATGTACTTTATCGAATTCATCTTTAAAGAGGAAATAGGCCCATGCCAGATTGCATGAAACTTCTCCAACACCTAAATCGACAGTTGGATCATTTACATCAGGCAGTCCCTTTGGCGCTTTCTGGAAGTTAAAATGTGCCGACCAGCCCCACCATGTTTGCTCGCTGTAAAACCAAACGCCATTGATGATCTGATCCATAAAACGCCCCTTCCCTTCGATGAGCTCTCCCATCACGAGGGTATTAAAGACAGCATTGGCAGTAGCAAAAGCCTCTTGCCTCCTATCTCCTGAACGGATAATCTCTAAATAATCGGTTGCTTTTATTGCAGGCCAATTATAGTTTAGATATTTTTCAGCATTCGCAATATATTCGGCACGCATTGCAGCTGGTACATTTTGCCAGAACGTTCTGTCTTTATAAGAAGGCAGTTTATTCCATGAATTATCGGTAATCAATATATCGGATAGATTGATCTCCTTTGCTTTGTTGGCAAGAATGTTGCGTTCCTTTATGACAGGCTCAGCAGCTACAACATACTCTTGTATTAAAACGCTGAACAGCAAGAATAAAGACAGAAAGAATATGTTGGTATAATAATGATTGTTTTTCATAAAGCAGGAATATAAAAGATAAAAAAAAAGCCATTGGATAATAAACGTATAATATCCAATGGCTTTTACAACATACTAGATATTATTTCATCTGATAACGTTTAATACTAACAGTCATCGATGATGTAGCAGCCGTAACAGAATTTACATAGATATAAGCTCTGTATTTACCATCAGCAGTTTCGACCCAAGTGCCTGCTTGCGCTTTTAAATTCAGAGCGTAATTAGGAGCATTTGTAAAGTCTACAGCTGTAAAGTCAGCATCATCAATATAGACACCATATTGAAGACGAGCAAGATTGAAATCATTTAGATTCCAGGTCTTAACCATCTTGGTACTATTTGTTAATCCACTAGGAAGAGTAACACCCGGTAGATAATCAGTATTAGCAGGTGAAACCAATGCATAATTGAAGTTGATACCGGTAATTGGACGATAGAGATAAACTAAATCGATTTTAGAAGCATTAGCAGTAGCTGTTGCGGCATCATAGAAGGCCATATCTGCTATTGAGAAATAACAGGCCTTGTTATCAACAGCAACTTGATCGAGTTTCATATCCATCTTGGTACAAGTATAAGGTCCCATTGTATAGCTTACAGTTTCGCCATTACTTGCAGTGGCAGAAAAAGTAAACGTAACGGACTTACCTCTGGCGGCTTCAGGAACAGTATAAAAATACCGAAGCGTTGCAGCACAAGTATCCTTTGTAAATGTAACTACCGTTTTATTGTCGGTATTAACAGAAGCTGAACCAACAGCAATGCCAACATCAACGCCACTTGCGTTTGTGTAGAATGATCTGCTTTCAAGATAAGTAGTTGGTGCACCGGCAATAGAAGCTTCAACCTGAGCAGAAACTATCTTTCCGGCACTTTTTGGTAATGCCATTGCATAAGCAAACTCAATGTTCAACCCAACCACATTTGGGCCAAGTGTTCTCTTGATACAATCGTTTTTCAGTACCAAATTGGTGTCATCACTCTTTTTGCACGCAGAGAAAGAGAGGACAAAAAACACCAGTAGTATTATATTATAATATTTCAGTTGCATGATCGGATGTTTTATGGTTTAGGTTGAACTGTAATATACACTGTATAGGCTTTCTTCACCTTGCGGTTTCCTGAAATCACCGTCCATACTTTAGGATGTGCCAAATCAGAAAAATCTGTTTTACCTACAATCTTAGGATCGAGTTTACAGTCGGTTACTAATGAAAACTGAGGATAAAGATTTTTTAGGTCAGTTCCATAAAACACTGTACAATTAATAGTTTGAGCTGTAGTATCAATTACTGCCGCTGCAGTCCTTACAGTCAGGAAGTCTACACCAAGTAATTCGAAATTACTTACATAGCACTGCGCTCTGGTTGTAATCAACAATCCATCTGAATCCACCGGTAGATCCTTAGAACATCTAACCCATGCAAATGTGATAAGGAAGAGCGATATTAATGTTATAATATATTTTTTCATTGCAATGTTTTTTTTAAATGTTTATTAATATCCTTTTCAGGAAATTACAACCATGGTTTGTTCTGTGTCAGATTCGAATTCCTGTTACGTTCACTTGGCGGAATCCTGAAGATATAGCATTGTTGATAAGCTAACTCTGTAGTGTTCAAGAAGTACTGACTTTGGTTTGCACCATTGGTATCAATACGCCATACACCAGCTCCATAAGGAGGACACCATACTCTTTCGATAGCTCTCCAACGACGAAGGTCAAATCCACGTTGTCCTTCAGCAAACAACTCTACGATACGTTCTTGCTCTATAGCAGAGAAGAAAGTTGCCTTATCTGCTGTTTTTGAAGCAGCCAATGGAGGCAAATTACCACGATGACGGATTTTATTAACCAATGCAATGGCATCTGTTTGTGGTCCGTTGATTTCGTTTGTTGCTTCAGCATACATCAGATAAACATCAGCTAAACGCATAACAGGATAACTGTAATCACCATCACTACGTCCTTGTCCGGCATAGTTGCGTAAGAATTTACGGAATACATATCCGGAGTTACATCCGTCAGTATTATAAGTAATATAACTTACACCATTGATTGAAACAGTAGAAGCCCATGTTTTATAAATAAACGGACACATACCGGTAGATTTCAAAGAAGCCAGACCCACGCTCATTTCGTAATCCCACATGATAGATGATTTCATACGATAATCGCGATTAGCATAACTGGCAGGATTAACAGCTGAATTAAGTTTTGTTCTGGCACCTGCTGTAGTTGGATTTGTAGGAATCAATTTTGGAGCAAAGTCACCAGTAATCGTAGACTGATATCTATCAGCTATTTCATATCTTGGAGCTACCCAACATTGCGAACCTTCATGAGAACGTCCTGCAATATCACGCATTAACTCTTCACCTTGATTTGTACCTGTACCACCATGTGTAAAGGCCATAATCAATTCTGGATCGTTATTAGCAACCGGCATAAAGAGGTAGAAGTAATTTGGAAGTACATCTGCATTTCCCATTGTTCCCCAATCCCCTGGATCACCATTACGAAATAGTGTTAATCCATAGTTATTAATAACTGCATTAAAGTCGGCAGCAGCAGCGGTATAAGCAGCAGTTGCAGCAGCAGCATCTGGTTTGAAGGTATCAAGTTCAGGCCAGCCATTTTTATTCCAACAAGCCCAGTATAATTGAAGTTTACCTCTGAAAGCAAGAGCAGCTGGTTTAGCGGCACGTCCTGATACAGATGCTTTTGCAGGAAGTTTATCGAAAGCATACGTAAAGTCGGCTAAGATTGAATCCTTAATCTGTGCGATTGGCATACGCGACAGTTTTGAAACTTCAGCATCCGAATAAATGATTTTTGTAAAATAAGGAACATCACCCCACATAGAGATCAGACGGAAATAGACCATACCACGAAGAAGACGAGCCTCACCAATAATTGCTTCAAGATTAGCAACAGAAGTAGGTTTCGCTGTAGGCAGCATTTTCTTTACATTCTCGATAACATAATTAGTACGATTGACACCACCATATAGGTAGCTGTACATCTTATCAAAACTACTACCATAACCGTTAGGATTATAGTTACCTCCGTTATAAGCATCACCTAACCGGAGATTACCAGAAGTTGTACTTGTTCCACGTGTTCTGACATATTCACCTTGACCATCAAGATAATAGTCGCGATCAAATAATGGTCTTACTGAAGAGTATGCTCCCATCAGAGCAGTAGTAGCATCAGCTTCTGTATTCCAAAAAGAAGCTGAAGCTAAATCAACAGTAGGATTCTGATCAAGCAGATTTTTGGTACACGAACTTGCGAAAAGGGTCAACCCTGCAACAGCAGAATAGACTAATATTTTAAAAGTTATTTTTTTCATAATACCAGCATGTTTATAGTCCAACGTTAATACCAATCGAGAACGATTTATTCAAAGGATACATGTCACTAGCATTTCCTATCCGTTCAGGATCTAGACCACGAAATTTAGTTAATGTTAAAAGGTTCTCACCTGTAGCATAGATCCTTATATTCTCAAGACCTAACCTCCTCATCCATTTTTTTGGCATATTATAACCAAGTTGAATATTCTTCAGACGGATATAACTCAAATCGTCCAACCAGAAACTTGTTGTAGTAACATTATTTCCAAGACCGGCTAAACGTGGCCATATACCATTAGGATTGGATACCGACCATGGGTTTTCCCATTGTGTCCAACTGGCAGCATAGCGAGTTTGAGGAATATTTGTTGTGTTATAACTGTTTAACCAATAATCTTTACGACCTGCAGCACCTTGAAACAGAACAGACAAGTCGAATCCCTTCCATGAACAGCTGGCGTTAAAACCGAAGTTTGTAGTAGGTCTGTCGCGTTGAACATTTGATTGAGCTACCTGATCGTTACCATCAATACGGCCATCTCCATTCACATCTTTTAAAATAAGATCCCCTGGTGATGCTCCTTGTGGCGTTCCATTGTAAACAGCTTGCCAGGTCTTAGCGATACCTGCATCTTCATATCCATAAACAAAATGGTAAGGCATATTTAAGAACACATATCCTCTATCTAAATATCCGCTCCAGCTTTCAAGTTGTGTTCTGTTATATGAAGCATTCAGATTAACCATATAAATAAAATCGCCGGTTTTATCTTTCCATGTGATATTTGCTTCAACACCTCGGTTACGCAAGTTCCCTATGTTTGTTCGTGGTGCAATATAAGCTCCTGAAATTAGGTTCGATATTGAAGACGGTTGGTTCATTCCTGAAGTCAAACGATCGTAATAATCAATTTCAGTAGTCAGACGACTTTTAAGGAATCCCAAATCTAAACCAGCATTAAATACGGTTGTGGTTTCCCATGAAAGATTCTGGTTTGTCATTTTTTGGCTTATGAAACCATTTACAATCGTTCCACCGGTCATATATGCACTAGCACCTAATGTTGGTTGTTGTTCATAACGTCCAACACCACTATTATTTCCTAAACTACCATATGATAAACGTAATTTACCACTGCTCAACCAGCTTTCAGTGTATCGTTTCACAAAATTTTCTTGCGTGAAACGCCATCCTAAAGCTGCCGAAGGGAATACACCAAATTGATGACCCGGAAGGAATTTGGAAGAACCATCATAACGCGTGTTGACTTCTACCAGATATTTATCATAAGCAGTGTAGTTAATACGACCGATATATGAACGAAGACCTTCAGTATTTGAGTTACCAGCAGTTGACTGAATAGTTGTCAAAGCAGCATCAATTTCGTGAAGTGTAGGATATAAACGGTCATTACGTGAAGCAGCTTCATAACGATCATACCAATACTCTTCGCTATAAACAAACAAAGCATTGAGTTCATGATGTTTTGCAATGGTAGTATGATAATTCAAACTACCATTCAACTGTGTTTTATAACCGGTATTGGTTGAATTGCTGATACCTGCATTTGCACCAACATATACACGAGATCCAAATGATTGTGTCTGGAAATTATATGCTGTATTAGGTGTAGGAGCACTCCAAGTGAATTGATTATAATAGTTAAGTGCATATTCAACACGGGCAGTTAAACCCTTTATCGGTGTCCAATCGCCATACATACTTGTGTTGGCTTCCTGACGGTTCTGATAATTTAAGTTATTAATATAATTGGTGTAAGGATTGTAGGCTTGAGGATCTTCACTATAAGCCATAACACCACCATAATTACCTGTAATAGGATCATAAGGAGTGATACCTGCAATTGCATATTGCATATCATAACCGGCAGTATTAGTAGAAGCAGGATCTGTAAATCCCTGAGCATAAAAATAAGTGTATTTCGTCCAGTTTCCTGCAAACTTAACACCCACATTTATATTTTTCTTAAGTTTGTAATCATAAGTAAAACGGGTATTATACCGGCTATAATTATTATTAATCTGCAAACCCTTCTGATCCATCACGCCAGCTGAGATAAAGAAGTTTGATTTATCATTACTTCCCGAAGCTGATAGATTATAGTTTTGAACAGAACCTGTACGCATGATGATTTTCCACCAATCAGTATTAGGATATTGCAATGGATTAATCATACCCAAAGCCAACCACTGATCAATAGTACCATCTTTGTAGGTTAGATTAGAACGAAGTGTACTAACCAAAGCAGCACGTTGCTCTAATGTAAGTGCCCTGGGATAATCAGCCATAAAGTCATACGCTTTGGCAGGAACTTCAGTTGCTAATGAACTAGAGAATTGAATGCTTGTTTTTCCTTGTCCTTTACCTGATTTTGTTGTAATCAGGATTACTCCGTTTGCAGCACGTGAACCATAAACAGCTGATGATGCAGCATCTTTCAAAACAGAGATACTTTCAACATCATTCATGTTGATACGGTTGATGTCAACATCAGGCATTCCATCAACAACAACCAAAGGAGCTGCTGAGTTTACAGTACCAAGACCACGGATAAGCATAGTAGCCTGATCGTTACCAGCCATACCAGATGATTGGGTTACTGCTAACCCTGGGATTAAACCCGACATACCAGACGATACATTTGTTAAAGCACGACTAGCAAGTTTTTCATCAATCTTAACTGCAGAAACAGCACCGGTAAGGTTAACCTTCTTTTGTGCTCCATAACCAACAATAACAACTTCATCCAATGTAGATGTTTCGCTGTAAAGTGTAACATTGATAAAAGCCTGTTTATCAATTGCAACTTCAAGTTTTTTCATTCCTATGAAAGAAAAAACCAAAATTTTATCAGAAGGCGTTACCTGAACAGAAAAATTTCCATTCGCATCTGTTATGGCAACCTTATTGGTTCCCTTAACAGCGATAGTAACACCCGGAAGTGTATTTCCTCTGTCATCTTTAACAACACCCTTAACAACTATTTTTTGTTGTTCCGGAGTTATAACAACCAGGTTATTTTCCAATATTTTATAACCCAGATTTGTCTTATCTAAAACCTGAGCCATGATATTGTCAAGTGTTTTAGATGAAGATTCTACTTCTACCATCCGGTTAACATCCATCTGGTCATTTCGGTAGAGAAATTTATAGTTCGAATTCTTCTCAATTGTCAACAAAACTTCTTTTACAGATATATTTTTTTGAGGAAATTCAACTTTTAGAAATTGAGAATATGCAGTTGCGGATACCTGCATCAAACCTAAAATCAGAAAAAAGGTAATTAACTTCATGATTATCAGGATTTTTTTAAAACAGGGAAAAGAACGCCCTGCCACCGTTATGGTGTAATCATTTTTCATAACTTTGTGTAATTAAGTTAAACCATTAATTAAAGCATGCGATGCTTGATTAACCCAAAGCGAAGGTGAAACTTAAGTGCAATCTGTAAATGGTCTCAACATTTACAGCGCAGTTTCAGAACGGGGGAGATAACTATTATTTCCCCTGTTTTTTTGTGTGTAATTTTATGTCATATTTCTTCATTTTTAGATGAATAATCTGGTTATTTCTTATAACTTATGTAGATTTCCTTTAAATTCATTTTATATTCAAAAGGCGTTGTAAGCTTCAATGCATCAAGTGCCTGATTGATATTTTCTTTTTCAAATACACCTGTATATTTCAGACGGGTTACTTTCGTATCTTCGAAATGGATTTTTACATCATAACGTCTTTCAAATTTTATAGCAAGACTTTCGAAACTCTCATTATCAAAGAACAATTTTCCTTCTTTCCATCCAATAATAGGTTCAACATCAATATTTCTGGCCACAATTGCCTGAGGCATTGTGGGTAGTGTAGAAATACTGGCTGTTGCTTGTTTTGTATTAGCTGTTGTTGAAGATATTTCTTTTAGCTCCTTTTTGATCTCACTTTGAACGAGTTGCTCATTCTTGATAAACTTAAAAGTTTCATTCGGCATGAGGATAATCTCCCCACCTTTTTTTCCTTTAATATTTAATCCATTGATACTGATTTTCCCTTTTACCAACGTGGTTTCTATTGAATTATCTCCTTTGTAAGCTGATACGTTAAAACTGGTACCATAAACTTTAATATTAAACAATGATGTATTTACAATAAATGGTTTAGCCTGATTGTGGGTTACATCAAAATAAGCCTCACCGTCAATATATACCTGACGATCTTTTTGATTAAAAGTAGAAGGATATTTTATAGTGGTATTTGAATTTAGCCATACCTTACTATTATCAGGTAGAATGATTTGAGTGCGTTGACCTTTGGGCGATATAATTACTGTATATGCAGAATCGGCCGTGTTGAATTGAGTTTTTTCTTTCCAGAACCAACCACCTGAAAAGCCAACCAATAAAAGAGGAATTGCAACCGCAGCTACTGTACGATAGATGAGCATCAATGATTTACCTGATCGCTCATGCAATTTGATACTACTTCTAAGTCTACGCCATGATGACTGTTTATCCGAATAAAAATCGCCGGGAAAAGATAATCCCTCTTTTAAATCAGCTTCAATCTCATCGACAATCAGTTGATTTTCAGGAGCCCTTTTTACCCATAAAGCGAATTCCTCTTGATCCCTATCCGTTAAAAGACCTTTGAAGTGTTTATCTAATAATAACCAGGGAATTTTTCTCATATTCTTTCCTATTTATGACTAATGGCACTCAAAAAGGGTACTCCCCCTATGAGAAAATTATTATTTATTAACAAATTTTCAAGGAATCAGAAT
>Ga0224522_1000580_pt1 | contig 11611 bp, 8 predicted proteins | sample CFST25metaG_FD_182733 | JGI IMG/M metagenome (GOLD analysis project Ga0224522, IMG submission 182733) | Peat soil microbial communities from Stordalen Mire, Sweden - C.F.S.T25 | ecosystem: Environmental > Terrestrial > Soil > Wetlands > Peat | place: Sweden: Norrbotten County, Stordalen Mire...
CCATCGGATTTTATTAAAACATAATCATCTAGATCGGCAATTTTAAATTTTAAATCTCCACGTAATTCATCTTTAACAATTATTTCCCCGTCCAACGGCAGTTTATGACGAACAACATATTTTTCGCCAGCAGCAATTTTTTCCGCAACTTCTTTAGAGGTTAGATTGCGACAAGTCCGATCATAACGTGGTGGTAATTTTTTAGCTTCCTGATTAGCGCGCATTTCTGTTAAACGTTCCTCAGTACAAAAACAGCAATAAGCTTCGCCTTTATCTAATAATTCTTGGGTGTATTTTTTATAAATATCTAATCTTTGCGTTTGAATGTATGGCCCATATTCACCGCCAATCCCTGGTCCTTCATCAAAAACAAAACCAAGCCAATTTAAAATTTCAATCAATTTTTCTGTCGCTCCTTCCACTTCTCTTTTTTGATCAGTATCCTCAATTCTTAAAAATATTCCCCCCCCTAGAGATTTAGCGATTAAATAGCTAAAAAGAGTGGTCCTTACTCCTCCGATATGCAAATAGCCGGTTGGTGAAGGGGCAAATCTGGTTCTTATTTCAGTATTCATATTTTTAAATTTATTTTTCTTTTACAAATTCTTTAAATTTTTTTAAAAATTTTTCTGTCGCCCTTTTTCTGATTACGTGAACTTCATCTACTAATTTATTAGCTTCAACCCATTTCCAATCTGAATGATCCCAAAAATTTATTTTTATATCGCTATCTTGACCGACAAATTCAGCAATTAATAATCCTTGTTTTTGGCCCTTATATCCGGTATGTTTACGGCAAGTATTGACTCGTTCGCTATTCTCGCCCGGTCTAGTGCCGAATTGATACTTATAAAGATTCTTAAAGACTCTTTTTGGGATTACCTCATTACAATTAACTTCTTCGCATAATTCCCTGGTGCCAGCTTCCAATAAGCATTGTCCATCGGTTCCGCCCTGAGGTAATTGCCAATGGCCAGATTCACCCATTCTTTCTACTACTAAAATTTTGTATTTATCCTTTTCTTTTTTATAGAGTAAACAAGCTACATTGGGACGATAAAATAAGGGATGATAAAATTTGTCTACCGCAAAAATATAAGGAAAAATAATGACCGCTCTAATAATTCTTTTTAGTCTAGTTGGTTGTTTTATTAAGCGCCAAAACCACTCTAGTCCAAGTGCTCGTAAAAATTTCGGGGCGCGTTTTGCTTTGTCAGTAATAAAATCAAAGGTTCCTCCGACACCCAACATAATTTTAGCGGAAGGGATATTTTTTAAATTATGATAAATAAATTTTTCTTGCCAAGGAGCTCCAAAACAAACAAAAACTATTTTTGGTTCAAAATTTATAAAGTCTTTATCTATAGTTGAATTTTTGTCACGATTCATGGTTGCGACGACAAAGTCTATGCCGGGATACTTTTCTTTTAAATTTTTTTCTACATCTTTTTTACTAGATAACCCTTTATTCCAAAGCAAAATACCAATTTTAATTTTTTCTTTTGAAGCGATATTTAAAAGTGAAATTGTCAGATCAGATCCTGTTATCCGTTTTAAATTTTTTCCTTCTATCCAGCTGGCAATTTTAAGGCCAAAACCATCGCCTAAAGTTAAATCAGCTTTATTTAAAATAAAGAATAACTCTTCGTCCTTCTGAGTTTCAAGGATTATTTCCGGATTAGGAGTGACGATGTAATGTTGTGTTCTGGATAATAAAAATTCCCGGATTCTTTCCAGAGCATTATCTTGGCTTATATTAGAGATTCTTACTCCTAAAATTTCTATTCTATTCATAATTACATTATAGCGGTTAAATTAATATTTGCCAATAAAAATGCTTAATTTTTTTAAATTAATCGGTCTTGACAGTCTCTTTTTCTTAAGTTATATTTAAATTAGCACTCCTCTATTTTGAGTGCTAAAATACTTAAATAATTTCAATAAATAAAATATGTTTAATAAATTTACGACTAAATCGCAAGAAGCCATTATAAATGCTCAAATTATTGCTAGCGAATATGGTCAACCTAATATAGAAGCTATTCACTTACTCGCCTCTTTATTAGAGCAAGACGAAAGTTTAGTTCGTCCAATGCTAGAGAAAATAAACATTAATCCAGATGAAGCCAGGGAAAAAGTTTTGAATGAAATGGAAAGATTGGCCAAGGCCAATTCTAATAATCAATCAAGACCTCCTATACAACATGGTGACGGAAATATTGGCACAGTTTCTGGTACGGCCGAAGCCGCTTTTGTCTTAGAAAGAGCCAAAAAAGAAGCTGACAAATTAAATGATGAGTTTATCTCTACTGAACATATTTTTTTAGCTTTAATTGGTGTAAAATCAAAGGCTCAAGATATTTTGTTTAGTTACGGCTTAGAATATTCAACTGTTTTAAAAATTTTGACTGAATTACGAGGAAATAAAAACGTCACTGATGCTGAGCCAGAAGTTAAATATCGAGTGTTAGAAAAATATACAATTGATTTAACTGAATTAGCTAAACAGAAAAAACTTGATCCAGTTATTGGCCGGGATACCGAGATAAGACGCATTATGCAAGTTCTTCTTCGTCGAACTAAAAATAACCCAGTTTTAATTGGTGATGCCGGAACAGGTAAAACCGCAATCGTGGAAGGTTTAGCGCAAAAAATTGTCGCTAATGACGTGCCAGAAAATTTGCGCGGTAAAAAAATTGTTTCGCTTGATTTAGGCTCATTGATAGCTGGCGCTAAATTTCGGGGAGAATTTGAAGACCGTTTAAAAGCTGTTTTAAAAGAGGTTGAATCGCAAGATGGTAATTTTATTCTCTTTATCGATGAACTGCACACTGTAGTTGGTGCTGGAGCCTCTGAGGGCTCTTTAGACGCTTCTAATATGTTAAAACCAGCGTTAGCTCGCGGTAAAATTAGAACTATTGGTGCAACTACTACCAAAGAATATCAAAAATACATTGAAAAAGATGCTGCTTTAGAACGCCGTTTTCAACCAATTTTCGTATCTGAACCGACCATTGAAGATGCCATTGATATTCTTCGCGGTATTAAAGAAAAATATGAAGTTCATCATGGCATACGAATTACTGATAATGCTTTAATTGCGGCCGTCAAATTATCTTCCCGTTATATTTCCGATCGTTTTTTGCCTGACAAAGCGATTGATTTAATCGATGAAGCAACTTCGGCTTTAAGAATGGAAGTTGATTCTACCCCAGAAGAATTAGAAAAAATGAAAAAGGAAATTCGTCGCTTAGAAATTAGTCGTATGGGCATGACTAAAGGAAAACAAAAAGTTTCTTCGGAAATAACTATCATGAATAAGCAATTAGAAGAATTAAAAGAGAAAGCTGATCAATTTGAATTGCATTGGAATAATGAAAAAACAGCTATTTCAAAAATTCGTGAATCAAAAAGAAAAATTGACGAATTAAAAATTCAAGCCGAAATTGCAGAACGTCGAGGCGATGATTTAATGAAAGTTGCCGAAATTCGCTATGGTGAAATTCCAGCCTTAGAGAAAGAGGTTAAAAAATACGAAAAAGAATTGGCGGAAATTCAAAAGAGTGGTCAGTCAATTTTAAAAGAAGAAGTTGATGAAGAAGATATTGCTAAAGTTGTTTCACGTTGGACTGGTATTCCCCTTTCTAAAATGTTGGAATCAGAAACTAAAAAATTAACTAATCTAGAAGAAGAATTAAAGAAAAAAGTTATTGGTCAAGATGAGGCGATAAAAGTTATTGCTAATGCTATCCGTCGTTCGCGAGCTGGAATTAACGAAGAAAGCCGGCCAATTGGATCCTTCTTGTTTGTTGGTCCAACCGGAGTTGGAAAAACACAATTAGCTAAAACTTTAGCTGGCTTCATGTTTGATGATGAAAATGCTTTAGTTAGATTAGACATGAGTGAATATATGGAAAAGCATAGCGTAGCTAAAATCATCGGTTCCCCGCCAGGGTATGTTGGTCATGAAGAAGGCGGACAATTAACCGAGAAAATTAGACGTCATCCTTACAGCGTTGTTCTCTTTGATGAAATTGAAAAAGCTGATCCGGAAATCTTTAATATTCTTCTGCAGATTTTAGACGATGGCCGAATCACTGATTCAAAAGGGCGCATGGTTAATTTTAAAAATACGATTATTATTTTAACTTCTAATTTAGGGAATGAAATTATAAAAAAATTCTCAATCGGCTTTCGCGATAATGAAGAACAAAAAATTGGTCGTGAGGAAGGCTACAAAGAAATGAAGGATCAAATTGATAAGAAATTACGCGAATATTTTAAATTAGAATTTTTAAATCGCTTGGACGAAGTTGTCGCTTTTCATACACTCGACAAAGAAGCTTTAGAAAAAATTATTGATTTAGAATTAGCTAAAGTTCAAAATCGTTTGAAAAATAAAGATATTACTATAAAAATAAGCGCCAAAGTGAAAAAGATGCTTTCTGATCAAGGCTTTGATATTACTTTTGGGGCTCGGCCATTAAAGCGTTTAATTCAAAGTAAGATTTTAGACGAGCTATCTCTAGAAATTATTGAAGGAAAAATAAAAGAAGGAGATAAAATAACTATTGATATTGGCGTGAATGATAAAGTAGCGATAACTTCTAAATAGGTCATTAATCATAAAACAAAACCCTGTTGTGATAACAGGGTTTTGTTTTATTTGAGAAATTTATAATTTATTTATTCTTTCGATTAAGATCAACTTCGGTAATTGTTCGGCCTTCTTTGTCATCACGGAATTCAACATCAACACTTTGCTTTAAAACATGGAGACCAATAACTACGCCTCTTTTTCCGTCAACATTAACCTTTTGTCCAATCGTCGGCATTTTTTCGGCTAGTTCTTTATAACCTTGATATTCATATTGTAAACAGCACATTAAGCGTCCGCAACAACCTGATAAGCGTTCGCTTCCGCGATGAACAACTTGCTGGGCTTCGGCCATCTCTGAGCCGACCGAAGAAAAGTCTTTAATAAATCCCCGGCAACATAATGGTCGACCACAATGTCCGCAATCACCGATAAAACGAGCTTCGTCGCGAATGCCTATTTGAGTTAAGCGAATCATTTTATTAAAATGAGCCGTTAAATCTTTTACTAGATCGCGGAAATCAACTCGACCATCAGCAATGAAAGCAAAATTTATTCGATTACCAGAAAAAGAAAAAGAGATATCTACCAATTTCATTTCCAATCCTCTTTTTAAAATTGCCTCTTTGCAAAAATCAAAAGCTTCGTTGCGTTGTTCAATGGTTGGCAATTTTTCTAGATCTTCAATAGTAGCTTGCCGTAAGACCGGTTTTATTATTCTAGCATCGCCTATTTCCACTGCTCCAGTGCCAATTTCGGCATTAGTTGAATTTTCGGCAACCGCCTCTTGCTCACTAACTTCTCCAAAACCAGTTACCTCACCTATCTCTAATCCCATTTCAGTCTCAACAATCACTTTGTCCTTTATAGCCAAAACTAAATTATCAGGCTTAAAATCATAAGCCTTATCCCATTTGGCGAATTGTATTTTTACTATTTTCATTGAGATTATTCCAAACTGAATCTAGCGAAGTTTAGAACTTTAACATCACCTAAGAGTTGCTCAACTTTCTGCTTGTCATTTTTAATGCATTCTTGTTTCACTAAGCAGATATTTTCATAGTATTTATTTACTTTGCCTTCCAAAATCTTTTCCATGACATTTTCTGGTTTGCCTTCTTTAGCTAAAGCTTCTCTTTCTATTTCCTTTTCTTTTTCGATTGCCTCGGATGGCACTTGAGAAGGATCAATATAAATTGGGTTAGCGGCAGCGATTTGCATAGCAATATCAGAAGCTAAATCATTTTTTCCAGATTGATCTAAGGCAACTAAAACACCAATTTTTCCACCAAGATGAGAATAACCAGCGACTGAAGATCCGGTCATAACAGAAAATTGTTTAATGCCTAGTTTCTCGCCAATTACACCGCTTAAAGAATCAACTGATTCTTTGACAGTCATATCGTCCATTGGCAAAGCAAACAAAGCTTCTAAATCGGCTGGTTTATTAGCCTTGATAACTTCTAAAACTTGCTTAGCTAAATTCTGAAACCTCTCATTTTTAGACACGAAATCAGTTTCGGAATTAAGTTCAACCATGTAACCCTCAGTATTATTTTCGTTAATAGCTAAAATAATAACACCTTCTTTTGCTTCACGGCCCTCTCGTTTGGCTGCTTTAGCAATTCCTTTTTTGCGCAAAATTTCAATGGCTAATTCGATATCGCCATTAGCTTCTTCAAGCGCCTTTTTGCAATCCATCATGCCGGCGCCGCTTCTTTCGCGTAATTCTTTTAAGAGTTCCATATAATATGAAGTTAAATTTTTATTTTTTATTTTATTGGTTGAACGGTGGCCTTAATTTCTTTTTTGGCCTCTAAAATATTTTCTTTTATACAATCTAAAATAAGCTTAACAGTCTTGCTGGCATCATCATTACCAGGAATTGGATAGTTAGCTAATTCTGGATTAACATTAGTATCGCAGAGAGCGATAACTGGAATGTTTTTACTTATCGCCTCAGCAACAGCCGTTCTTTCCTTTTTCAAATCCCAAATAAACAAAGCATCTGGTAATTTATGAAGATCAACGACACCACCGACTCTATTTTCTAATTTTTGAATTTCTTTATCAAAAACAGAACGTTCTTTCTTGGTATATTTATCTAATCGGCCTAAAGATTTTTCTTCATTTAAATCTTTAAAGCGCTTAATCATTTTTTTGAAAACAGTGAAATTAGTCAATAAACCACCCGGCCATTTTTCAGACACATAAGGCATGCCAATTTCAATTGACATTTCTTTTAAGGTTTTTTTGACTTGGTTCTTAGTACCCACGAAAAGGATGGTCTTGCTTTCTTTGACCAAATTTTCCATAAAGCTTAAAGCTTCTTCTAAACATTTTTGGCTTTTAGCCAAATCAATGATATAAATATCATTTCTGTCGCCGAAAATATATTTTTTCATTTTCGGATGCCATTTGCTAACGCTGTGGCCGAAGTGCATGCCAGCTTCTAGCATGTCCTCCAATTTTGGTAACTTAGACATTTGTCCTTTTGTCCTCTGCCCCAACCAATGACCCCGTGTAAACGGGAAGGATTTACCTTATTCGCTTGGGTGCATGAGAGATTATAAATAAAAGCGGAAAGGCCTCTTTTATAAGGCTTTTCCTCTATAATTAGCAGTTTACTATGGTTTTATCTGAATGTCAAATTTGGTTATTTTATAATTCCTCCACCTAATAATTCTTTTTTCTTGTAAAAAACCACGCTTTGTCCAGGAGTTATCGCCCGTTGAGGTTTAGAAAAGATAACTTTTAAGCCAAATTTAGACTTTTTTATAATACAAGACTCTTCTGGATGCCGATAACGAATAACCGCTGAACATTTAAAAGGAAATTTTGGTGCTTGGCCAGCTAGCCAATTTATTTTATCAACTATTAGTTCTTTACTTAATAGACTTTTGTCATCAATTTTGTCAGTAACATAAAGAATGTTTGTTTTATAATCGCTTCTCACTACGTAGTATGGTCCGCTACCACCAACTTCTAAGCCTTTTCTTTGTCCAATAGTATAAAGAGGTAGTCCTTGATGCTCGCCGATTATTTTTCCAGTTAAAGTTTTTATAATCCCAGTTTTTAATTTTAAGTTACTTTTTAAATAATCATTATGATCGCCGGATAAAAAACAAACATCCTGACTCTCCTGTTTTAAATGAGGCAATTTTTCTTTCTCCGCTTTAAGACGAAGTTCTTTCTTGATCATGTCGCCAGCTGGGAAAAATAAATGCTTTAATTGATCTTGAGTTAAATTGTATAAAAAATAAGTTTGGTCTTTTGACAAATCTTTTGGACGATAAATTTTGCAAATAGTTTCTGCGCCACGCCGAAGCCCAGTTTTTGCAGGGCGAAGGCGGGTTAATTTAACATAATGTCCAGTTGCTAAATAATTACAGCCTAAAGTCTCGGCCTTTTTTAAAAGCTCGCCGAATTTAATGAGTTGATTGCATTTAATGCAAGGATTAGGAGTAATTCCCTGCTGGTAACTGTCTAGAAAATATTTTTTTACCTCTTTCTCAAATTTACTTTTTAAATCAAGCGGATAAAATTTTATGCCTAATTTTTGGCAGACTTGTCGTGCGGCCGCTTCGTCACAACAACCGCGTTCTATGCCTAAACGCATAAAAATACCTAAACAGTCATACCCTTCGTCCTTTAAAAATTTAGCGGCCATGGAAGAATCTAGGCCGCCAGACATGGCAATGGCTACTTTTACATTTTTTAGATTTTTTTTCATGCTTCTTTAAATTTCTTATATTCTTGATCGATAAAATTTTGAATATTGGCTTTAAAATTTTCGGTACTAAATTTTTCAGCTTGTGCTCGAATTATTTTTTCATCGAAATTATTTTTGTTAAATTTTTCAACAACTTCAATAATTACTTCCGGCTTTTGCTGATCAAAAAATAATCCAGTTTGATTCTCAATAATAATTTCTAAAGCCCCACCCCGGCGATAAGCTATCACTGGCGCGCCACAAGCCATCGCTTCAACAACAGTAATGCCAAAATCTTCTTCCTGAGGATGAATAAAAGCTTGGCAATTGCGATATAATTTAGCTAATTGCTGATCCTCTACTCTTCCTAAAAATTCAATATTAGAAGCTTCACCAGCAATTTTTTTTAACCGATTTAAATCAATGCCACTGCCAAAAATTTTTAATTTTTTTGATGGCATTTTCTTAAAAGCCTCAATAACAATATCAACTCTCTTATAAGGCGCTAAACGACAGCCAATTAAAAAATAATTTTCGACTCGCAATTTTTCATCAATTAATTCCGGAGATAATGAATATTTTTTAGTATTAGCCGGCGGATAAATAACCGTTGAATCTCGCTGATAATATTTTTTTATTCGTTGTTGAACGATTTTTGAGTTAGCGATAAAAATATCAACTCGATCAGCTGCTTGTCGATCCCAAATTCGAACATAATTCAGAAATAAAGAAACAATTTTTTTAAGCCATTTATTATATTTGAGCTCGTTTATGTATTGATGAGAATCACTCCAGAGATAACGAGTTGGAGTATGGCAATAATCAATATGCAAAGTTTCCGGACGAGTAATAACGCCTTTAGCAAAAGAAGCTGAGTCAGAAATTACTAAATCATAACCAGATAAATCAAAAAATTCTACCGCCATTGGCATGAAAGGCATGTACCATTTATAATGTTTGACGCCACCTGGCAATCTTTGAATGACCGAAGTGTCTATTCGATGATTTTGGTAATATTTTTTTATATTTTCTTCTTCACAAAGCAATGTGTAAATCGGTGCTTCTGGAAACATCTCAGCTAAAGCCTGCAGAACTTTTTCAGCTCCGCCATCCTGGGCTAAGTGATCATGAATTAAAGCTACTTTCATAGATTGTTTTATTCGGCTTGGCGTTTTCTAAAAATTGCCATTGGCGTACGCATCAAAATTGTTAAATCAAGTAAAATTGACCAATTTTCTATATAATAAGTATCTAATTTCACTTCTTCTTCAAAAGATAAATCAGAACGGCCAGAAATTTGCGCTAAGCCAGTCATGCCTGGTTTAATATCTAAAACTTTTTTGTGATGCTTTTCGTATTTAGCCACTTCTTCTGGCAAATGAGGTCGAGGACCAACTAAGCTCATGTCCCCTTTTAAAACTAAAAATAGTTCTGGTAATTCATCAAGATTTGTACGCCGAATAAATTTACCAACTTTTGTAACCCGAGGATCGTCTTTTATTTTAACTAATGGCCCATCACTTCTTAAATTACGATCGGCTAATTCGTTATAGCGCCAATTATCGCGCTTATCAATCATAGAACGAAATTTAAAATAACGGAATAATTTTCCATTAGTTCCAACTCTTCGTAGTGGCGAACCGTCATCAAGTTTAGAGAAGAAAATTGGTCCGTGCGATTCAAGTTTAATTATTAAAGCGACCAAAATTAATATCGGAGAAATAATAATAATAAGTGCTAGAGAAATAATAATATCAAATAAACGTTTTATAATTCTTCCCCAGCCTTCTAGCGGAGTTTTTTTCACTTCCATAAGCGGAATTCCCGCTAATTCACTAAATTCAGTTTTTCTTACTTTTGTTTCCAATAAATCAGCCGCGTATTTAAAAGATAAATGATGTTCGTCGGCAAAATCATACAAACGAATTGTTTCGGTTTTGCTTAAGTTTGGATCAGCCTGAATTATTTCATCAACCTCTTTAATTCTAAGAAATTCAGCTAATTCTGAAGCAGTATTTAAATCAAAATCTCGCAAACGTTTAACAACTTCAAACCCATAACTTTTATTTTGAGAAAAATAACTTATTAAAGAATCGGCGGTTTTATTGGCGCCAACAATAATTACTTTTTTTATTCCAATTCTATAAGTATAAAGTAATCTTTGAACAATTCTGACTAATATTCTTCCAAAACTAACATAACAAATTGCTAGAATCCAAGCCGCTAAAACAATAAAACGAGAATCAAATAATTCTCTTCTGGCAAAAATTAAAATTACAATAAACATTAAACCAGTGGAGCAAGCGAGAATAACCCGGAAAATTTCTTTAACTAATTTTCTTGGTCCGCCAATATTATAAAGGCCTGACCAGGAAAAAATAACAATCCAGATGATAGCAATGAGTAAGACGGCAGTTAAATAAGAGTCAAGAGGAATAACGATTGTAGTTGATTTTAATCCTTTAATTAAATCGGAGAAACGCAAAAAATAAGCAGTTATACCTGCTAAAATTATCATCAAATAATCTAATGGCACTAAAATAAAAGAAAGAAATAATTCTAATCGCTTCATATGAAATTAAATTTTATTAATCTCGGGACAGACTATAAGCCGGATTCTGTCCGCTTGTGGCGGGATAGCCATTTATCTAGGCCTAATATTGCTATTAGGCTCAAGCGAGCTACGTTCCTCTGCTTCACTTGCGTAAAACAGGTTTGCTCTTGCTTCAAATGGGGCTTGCCACACTTCCTTGTCACCAAGGAGTGAATTAAGTAGCCAATATTAATCAGGATATCCCTATAATTAATATTAACATCTTAAAACTTTTCACCTTTCATCCCGAACTTGCTTCAGGGTTAGTATAGTCTCTGTGGCGCTTTCCGTAGCCTTACGGCTCGTGGTCATTATCCACCATTATTTTTGGCTTCTACCATGAAGATAGAAGTTTTAAAGTCCGGACTTTCCTCCCCTCACTATCACTGCCAACAAAATAGCTAAAATTAGCAATTTTATAGACAAAAATAGTGAGGAGCAGCTATCCGTCAATCCCGAGATTGATAAAATCTAACGAACTAAAAAATATTATATCATCGAATCGACTAAAAGTCAATTTATTTTCTTAAATTAGCCAATAATTCTCCGTAAAACTCTAAATTATTCAAGCTAGCTAATCTAGCGCCTAAAGGATCATTTATCTTAAAAAGATGATGTAGATAAGATAAACTGTGACTTTTTAATTCTGGTATTTCACTATTTTTGTTTATCAGAGATAAATTACAAGAAAAATGGCTATTGCTAATAT
>Ga0224522_1000583_pt1 | contig 11583 bp, 1 predicted proteins | sample CFST25metaG_FD_182733 | JGI IMG/M metagenome (GOLD analysis project Ga0224522, IMG submission 182733) | Peat soil microbial communities from Stordalen Mire, Sweden - C.F.S.T25 | ecosystem: Environmental > Terrestrial > Soil > Wetlands > Peat | place: Sweden: Norrbotten County, Stordalen Mire...
CTACAGTCGGCGCAGAAAGCGGCGCACCGAACGTCATAGAACCGCTCGTACCACCTGTACCGCCATTGGCATTAAAAGTTATTGTGTAACTGTTAATACTCCATTGTGCTGTATAAGTGGTGTTAGCGCTCGGTACTGTTGCAGGAAGCGAAGGCTGCCAGCCTGTTAAGGTGTAACCTGTTCTTACAACTGCAGGAGCTGTAAGCGTTGTTCCGTATGCCATCGGTCCGCTTGTACCGCCGGTGCCGCCGTTGGCGTCAAAAGTAATTGTAAAATTCTTTGGAGTCCACTGTGCTGTATAAATTGCATTAGCCGCGGGTACCGTTGCAGGAACTGAAGGAGACCAACCGGCAAAAGTATAGCCGAATCTTGTCACTGTTGGCGCTGTCAAAGTCGCCCCATAAGTCATAGTATTAATAGTGCCGCCGGTTCCGCCGTTGGCATCAAAGGTTATGGTGTAACTGAAAATTGTCCAAGTAGCTGTATATGTCGCGTCTCCAATTCCTACTGTTGCAGGGACTGAAGGTGTCCAGCCAATAAACAGATAACCTGTTCTGGTGACAACCGGCGCGTTTAATGAGTCACCATAATGCATGATGGTACTGCTTCCACCAGTTCCTCCGTTTGCATCAAAGGTAATATGATAAGCATTAGCGCTCCAAACCGCATAAAGTGTCGCACCTTCAGTATTCATCGTATAGATTTGCCCATTGGTATATGAAACGATGCCTGCGTTAGCATTAGCCAAAGATGTTGCCCAACCCTGGAAGGTATACCCTGTTTTACTGAAAAGAACTGCGCTCAGGGCAGCTGATTGACCAAAGGTTATTGTGATTGAAGGCATTATACCGGTACCGCCGTTAGCATTATAAATAACCTGATAGTCATTCACCAGCCATACAGCATAAAAAGTAACCACTCCGTTGGGGTCTGAGGTTAGATTAATAACATTCTGTCCGTTCAGATAGTCCGGTGTTGATGCGGACTGCGATAATGACCAGCCCAAATAGCTGTGCCCGAGTCTTGAAAAACCATTAGTACTGATAGAAGATGTTAAATCATATGTATGATATGAATCAGCCGTTGAGCCAGCAGTGCTTCCGTTTCCGTCATATTTCACTGTATATGTGTTAACTGTCCAATAAGCATAAAGTGTTTGATTTGCTGATAAAGCAACGATTGTGCTGCTCTCTATTTTAGTTCCGCTTCCATTGTTACCGGTAAACCAGCCGTTAAAAGTATAGCCGGTTTTAATTGGAGTGGGCCAACCGCCTGTTCCAGCGCCGTAGCTATTGTCGTAGGAAACAATTTTGGTTGCAGGGGTTACCGAGCCGCTGCCCGGGTTAAATGTTAATGTGAAACTGTTTGCAATCCATTGCGCGGTATAGGTTGTGTTTGCGTCAGGTGCACTTGAAGGAAGAGCCGGTGACCAACCGGTCAGGGTATATCCGGTTTTTGTAACCGTGGGAGCAGTCAATGATGCTCCATACACATATTCTAAACTTGTGCTGCCGGTGCCTGTGTTGGCGTTAAAGGTTAGTGTATGATTATGGTTTGCAAACCAAGTTGGAGCTGGCAGTGTATAACTGCTTCCAATATCAGCCAGTTCATGTGTTCCGGTGTCAGAAGACACTGTTTGCTGTGTTCCGCCTGCCGGAGTAAAGTAAATATATGCAGAGTCAAATGTCCAGTTGTCATCAGACGGCCAAGTGTTGTCATCGCCACCAGGTCCTAATATTACTGTAAAAGATGAAATACTTTTACTAATAATTACATTGCTGATTGTTCCGCTGTTGGTTGTGTTTGATTCAAACCAGTCTGCATAAGTACCGGATCCACCACCGCCCGGATTAACAATGGTATTGTTTTGAGCTGTACCGTCGCTGTAATTAATCCTGATAGTTACCTCTCTGTCTGTCCCATAAGAATTTACGGTAGCGTTGTTTTTTGTGTGAAACTGCCATCCAATTGAACCATACTGCAGGGCTTGAACCGCATTTGCTTTAACATTTCCAAAACCGATTCCGATGCAGGAAAAAACCATAACTGCAGCAATAAGGAAGCTGAGAAAGCGCTTTTCCGTCTTCATGATATTACCTCCTGATTATAATTTTCGATTTCATATGAAAGATGCCTAAAAATTAACCGAATTAATTTTAACACTTTTCAGCAAGGATGTAAATATTTTTGTTTGAAGTATATATATTATTATTAATGTTTTCATTTTTAATATTTGAAATTATTTTGTTTCAACTATCGATCAACCCATTATCACCTCAACTTCGTGAGTTGCTTTGTCATTAACAAGATTGATGCAGTTTCCGGATGATACAGTTGAGTCAACTGAAATCCTTTTTACGCCTTTGTTTATACTTTGCGGATTTTTAACATTTATAACATAATTTGTATCAATATATCTGTATTTTATTGAATATTGCTTCCATTTTTTGGGAATACATGGGTCCATTATTAAAGTTTCGCCGTTTTTTTGGAAACCCAAAATAAATTCAAGTCCTGTTCTGTACATCCAGCCGGCTGCGCCTGTATACCAAGACCAGCCTCCTCTACCGGTATGGGGATATTCCGAGTAAACATCCGCGGCCATTACATACGGTTCAACCTTATATTTTGAGTACTCTCTGAAATTATTGGTGAGGTTTATCGGGTTTATCAATTCAAAAAGCTCCCAGGCTTTATCACCGTCTCCCAACTTTGCAAAAGCAATTATCGCCCACACCGCCGCGTGGGTATACTGGCCTCCGTTTTCTCTTACCCCGGGAATGTAAGCTTTGATGTAACCGGGTTCTATTTCTCCTTCATCGAAAGGAGGTGTCAGCAGTTTTATTAGGCCGTCTTCTCTGCAGACAAGAAAATCATCCAAAGAATTCATTGCAAGTTCTGCTCTCAACGGATTGCCGGCTCCGGAAATAACGGACCAGCTTTGAGCAATCGAGTCAATCTTGCATTCAATGTTTTGTGTGGAACCAAGAAGAGTTCCGTTATCAAAATACGCCCGTCTGTACCAATTTCCGTCCCAAGCGAATTTTTCAAGCGCGTTTAAAACATTCACTCTTATCTCGGAATATTCATAAGCTTTTTTATCGTCATCCATTTCCGAACAAATTTGTGACATCATTTCAAGGACTGTGACTAAAAACCAGCCAAGCCAAACACTTTCGCCAAAGCCCTTATTGCCAACTGTATTCATTCCGTCATTCCAGTCTCCCGTTCCCATCAGCGGAAGACCGTGAACACCGAATTTCAGTGTTTTATTTACCGCCCGTACGCAATGGTCATACAAGGATGACTTTATATTAGAAATATCGGGACTTCCATATCTTTCATCCTCATTTTCCGCTAATATTGGCTCGTCTAAAAAAGAAAGTTCCTCATCTAAAATCTTTTTATCGCCGGTAATTCTGATGTATTCGGCAGTAACATATGGCAACCATAAGAGATCATCCGAAATACGTGTACGGGTTCCTTTTCTATTTGGATCATGCCACCAATGCTGGACATCACCTTGTGTGAATTGATGCCTTGCATGCAACAGTATTTGTGCGTGGGCAATTTCCGGCCAAATATGCGCTATTGACAAAGCATCCTGAAGTTGGTCTCTGAACCCGAAAGCGCCTCCTGATTGATAAAACCCGGATCGAGCCCATAACCTGCAGGAAATAACCTGATAAGGAAGCCATCCGTTAAGCATCAGGTTCATTGGTGTCGTAGGTGAAGAAACTTGGACAACATTCATTTTGTTTTTCCAAAATTCTATTACTTCAGCCAAAGCATCATTTGCCGCCTTACTGTTCTTATACTTGCGTGTAAGGTCATTTACCTCCTGAAGTTTTGCCGCCATACCCAAAAGAAACACTATTTCACGGTTTTCATTGGGTTCAAGCATTACTTTAACTTGGATAGCAGCGCAAGGGTCCAGCCCAATTCCGACAGTACCGGAAAGTGACTCACGCAACAAGCTTTCCGGGCTGGCTATATCACCTGAACCAAAGAATTCTTTTCTGTCACCTGTTACCGAACGTTCCTGAATGGACGAATCCAAATAACATATTCGACCGATAAATTCTTCATTGTAAGGATTTTCAATCAGCAATGTTCCGGTTTTATCAAGTTTGGTTCTGATATGCATTGCGGTAACTTGGTCACTTACGCCGAGTATAGGCCTAATATAGTAGGTTAATGTTAAATATCGCCTTTGATCGGAAATATTTTTTAGGTCTAACAGGCTTACCTTTACCGATTCATTTAACGGTACAAAATGGGTCAGCCGTTGTTTAATACCATGGCTTACATGTCCAAAAACAGAGTAACCAAAGCCGTGTGTTATTGTGTAGGATTCTTCTTCTCTGACCGGCAGGCAGGTAAGTGACCACTGCTGACCGGTTTCTCCGTCGACAAGATATAGTATTTCTCCTGGTGTATCGGATACAATATCATTCGACCAAGGTGTCAGTTTGTTTTCACGGCTGTTTCCAAACCAAGTATAACCTGAACCTGACTCTGAGACAATAAATCCAAATTTGGGATTCGCGATTACATTTACCCACGGCGCCGGGGTGGTTACATTCTTATCAAGATGAATAACATATTCATTACCGTCCTGACTGAATCCCCCAATTCCATTATTAAACACTAAATCGGGTTCTCTATTTTGAGGCTGTTCATATTCACGGGGAGTTTGTAAAAATTCAATTTTCTTCGGCAGAAGCTGCTCGGATTTAACATTAATTTGCTCTGTCATCGTTCTGCCGTCGCCAAACAAAGCAACTCTTGCAACTGCGAAAAGCAGAAATACTTCCTCAACAGGCATTTTATTTCTTTCTAGTATGTAAATATCTCCCGGTTTATTGGCAATGTCATGCATTTGACTTGATGCTACAATATCGGAAATCAGCCTGTACAAAGGTTGAGTATAGTTATATTCCTCATCACTCAAAACAACGAGATCTACTTTCAAATCCATTAATAGCCAATATTCATGAGCTTTTAATATCTCGTTAAGTATTTCTACCTGGTCAATTTTTTTCAATACAACAAGCACAATAGGCAGATCGCCGGAAATCCCATATCTCCACAGCGATGATTGCCCCTTGTTATTTGGTAAAATCAAGTCTTTATTGGTTCTTCGCAATGGACTTAAAAATAAAATATGTGATATCGTGCTTTGGTAAAGCTCAATTTCAGGTACGCTGAGATTAAGGAATTTCGTTTCGACCTGACTTTTAGCAAAAGACAAACGAAAGGCTCCGTCAACAGCTTCAGGTGTTGAATATTTTTCAATCAGCGAAAGCATTAACTCATTGCTTTCACTTATTGAAGTAACAAATGAAATTCGAGCTGTTCGCCCGGGTTCAATTATCACTTTTATTCTCATGCTCATTACTGGGTCCAAAACAGGTCCGACAGTTTCGGAGAGTTGTTTGCCTTTTTCAACCGCAACTGAGGTTTTAACCGTATGTCCCCTTCCTATAAAACGCATTCTATCCGTTTCGTATTGAATATCGCCGATCATCTCGCCTTCAATCACCGCATTGTTCGCGCACCAAATATTTTTGTCATTTTCAATACGGGACCGTCTCGTGGCAATAATACATTTTTTATCCGGCTGAGCCTCGGTTTCAACAAAAAGATTGCTGAAAACCGGATGCGCCACATCAGCTGCCTGGGTGGTAAGAACCGCCTCGAAATAACTGGTGATTTCAATTGTACACGGCTTATCACCGAAGTTTTTCAAGGAAATCCTTCGGATCTCGGCATTATCACCGGATGCAACAATTACTTCTGTTTCAGTTCTGATATGCTCATCTCTGCGTTTAAATGTTGCTTTGTCAGCGGTAAAAACGACTTCGTAGTCTTCAGGCAAAATGTTTATTGGGGCATAAGTTGAAGACCAAGTAGTATTTGTATCAAGATTTCTTATGAAAAAAAACATACCGTATGTATCAAGTGATATATCCTCACGCCATCTTGTAACAGCAAGCATTTGATTTTTGCTGTAACCCGTACCTTTATCAGTAATCATAATCGAATAATTTCCGTTGGATAAGATATGTGCATTCGGTAAAATAGAATCAGGAACTTCGAATCTTCGGATTGGATTTTTCTCTCTGGAAATATTCTCTTTGAATGGTACCACTTTTTCTTTTGTTTCTTTTGTAAAAATTAAATTGGTCGGAATCCTTTCCTGAAGCAAAAGCCTCGCTGCATGCATTTCAGGGTCAGAATTAAAACGTTTCTGCATAATATTTTTATTTAAATAATTATTCAATGAAACCAGACTCATCCCTTGATGATGCGCCATGAAACTTTTTACTATTGCGCGTTTCGTCTCAAAAGGTAGTCTTCTCCTTGTATAATCCGCGGCTTCGTAGAACCCGTATGGTCCATCCAAGCCTTCTGACTTCAAATATTTTATGTTCTGAATAGCCCCCTCCGGATCAACATGCAAGGCCAAAAAGGTAGCATAAGGCGCTGCGACAGCATCTTCTATCAGACCTCTTTTTAATCCCAGCCATGGTACACCAATGGCTTTATATTGGTAATCAAGGTTAATATCCAGTGAATTAAACCCGGATTCAGATGTTCCCCATGGCATATTTCTTTGCTTTCCGTATTTTTTTTGGCTTTTTATAACGAAAGAATAAGTTTCATCCAGCAGAGTGTTTTTATATGTGTTCATGACTAATAACGGCATCAAGTATTCAAACATCGTACCTGTCCATGAGATCAGACCTTTATAATAATCAACTACTGTTAATATCCGCCCCATTAAAAACCAGTGTGACGGCGGCACTTCTCCCCTTGCAATGCAAAGGTAGCTGGTCTGACGGGCTTCCGAGGCGAGCAAATCATAGTATGAGTTTGTCAGTTTGTTTTCGTCCAAGTTATAACCGATAGAAAATAAATGCTTTTTCTTATCATAAAGCGGTGCAAACTTCATTTCATGTAAAACGGTATTAATTCTATTGATTAAATTATTTATTTTATATAAAAGCACTTCGTTATATTCAACGGCTTTGGAAAGAGCGTTTTCCAACTCATACATCCATGCGTATCCATCCGCGCAGTTGTTTATACCAGCTTTCTGAAGGACATCAATAATTTTGTCAATCAACTTTGTTTTTTCTCTGTAAACGGCTGATATGTCATGCAAAGCTATATTTTGCCTAAGCGCAATCAGCAGTTCACTGACACTTGCAGCTATTTCAACATTATATTCGCTATTGATTAAACACTTGGGAAGTCGTTCCATCAAATCTATTCCCGGCATACTTTTACTCAGTTCAATTTTAAAAACTCTGACCATTCGCTCAAGCTTTGTCCGCCAAATTACATCCTTAATATTTATAAATCCGTTGTCTTTAATAAAATCATCCAATATCCGGTTCCAAATAGTCAAATCGAAATCATCATTTTCAAGAAGAGTTTTAACTTGATTTTTTGTTTTAAAATCTGCAACGCCGTCTATACCGTCACAATAAACAGTATCCCTCAATCCATATAAAAATCGTTTGTCTACCAATGGTTTGTCAATATATTCCTTTAATCCCTGAACCAAAGTTATGAGATAACTCGCAAGGTTTCCGCTGTCAACAGTTGAAATATAACATGGGCGCAGCGTTTTTAATGTTCGGGTATCATACCAATTGTAAAGGTGGCCGTTCCATTTTTCCAAGCTCTCAATCGTTGTGAATGTTTTATCGATCAAATCAATCATTTCCGATGTTCCGATATATCCCAAGTCTCCTGCGGACAAGGTAGATAACAATCCAAAACCAATATTGGTAGGCGATGTCCTTGGTGCTACACCACGAGGCGGGTCGACTTGATAGTTATCCGGAGCAAGAAAATGGCTTTTTTGATTTGACAGTTCTTCAAAATACCGCCAGGTTTTTCGGGCAATCCTTCCTAACTCAAGTAAATCTTCTTCTGAAACTTTCAACCCTTTCTCTTTTTCATCTTTACTCACCCAAAAAGCAATGAAGGGTGAACTTCCCCAAATGATAAGAAACAGTGACCCGACAATGATTGTATCCGGTTTGAAAATAAATGCAAAAATTAAAATAACTACCGATTCGAAAACAGAACTTTTCATTTTAATTAAATAACTTTTTAATGAATTTTTTTGCGTTTTTTCCACATCGGCCGCAGTTACCCATTCAAGTAAATTTTTCTTGGTTATTAAAACACGAAATAAAGTCACACAAATAGCATTTGCCATGGTCCACGCCTTATGCGGTAAAAAAACAAGAGAAAGGAGACCTTGGAGAAATGTGGCTTTTATTCCAAGAATAACCGGTATATAACGCTTGATCCTTCTGTTTCCAAACCTTTTTGAAATCAAGACACTAAGTATAGAAATAACTAACGGTGAAGCTTGCGCAAAAATAAAAAATCCAAGCCAAAAGTATATACTGCCGGGTAATATGCTAAAGCTTAAAGCAACTAATAAAATCAAAGACGGTGCCACAAGGCTTCTTCTAAGATTGTCAAACATCTTCCATTTTGAGAGTAAAGAAAGCGGATTTTCTATCTTTGTGTTCCCGTTGTTTATTTTCTTTCCGAACAGCATCGGTAAAAGCTGCCAATCGCCCCTTACCCATCGGTGCTGTCTGGCAATAAAGGAGTTATACTTTGTCGGATATGCGTCGACCAGTCTTAGGTCGGTTAAAAATCCCGTTCTAACAAAAGAGCCCTCTAAAAGATCGTGGCTTAAAACGGTATTTTCAGGTATTGCATCTTTCAACGTTTTTTGAAAAACGTTTAAATCGTAAATTCCTTTCCCGGTAAATATTCCTTCATCAAAAAGATCCTGATAAACATCGGAAATTAAATTTGAATAGGGGTCAATACCTTCCTGACCTGTAAATATTCTAGAAAATAGTGACTTGTTTGAGCTTTCGCTGTCAAAATCTCCGCGCGGCTGCATCAACCCGTAACCCTCTGTTACGATTCCTTTTTTTTCATCAACAACCGGCGCATTTAACGGATGCGCCATTGCCCCTATCATTTTTGATGCCATGCCCATTGGCAGAATTGTATCGCTGTCAAGCGTGATAATATATTTTACATTTGAAAAAGGAAGTTTTTCATTTGATTTGAATATAAAACTGGTTTCAAGCGAACCCATTACCAATTCATTAAACTCAATAAGTGCTCCTCTTTTTCTTTCCCATCCTATCCACTTATTGTTTTTTTCATTGAACTGCCGTTCTCTGTGGAAGAAGTAAAATTTATCTTTGCCTCCTGTGGCATATTTCAAGTTTAATTCCTTTGTAATTTGCATGCCCGTTTCTACAATTTTTTCATCACCTTCCAGAACTGCAGAATCAGCATCTTTAAATGCGCCAAGCAATACGAAGTAAAGATTATCTTCACGATTCGACAAATAATGGCTTTCCAAATTGCCCAAAAGTTCTTTAACTCTGTTTTCATCAGGAAGCAATGTCGGCACAGCAATAATTGTACTCAAATTCACGGGAATACCGTCTTTTAATTCAAGTCTTGGGAAAAATGCAGGTTTAATAGCTGTACACACAACCCAATTCACTGCATTAATTGCTATTTCCGATGCAGGGATAAGAACAGCAAACGCCGCAAGAAGTGAAAAAAGAAGCCTGTTATCGGTCGGAGACAACAGAATATACTCAGCAGCTATATAAACTAACAGCAAAGTTATTAACCCGATGGTGCCAATATAGAGAATTACAGTAGATTTATTGTCCGGCCTTGCCGATCGGGGCAAAAATCTGTTTTTCTTTTTTTGCCTGTTGTCCAGCCTTTTCAAGCCTTTTCCGATTAAATAGAACCCAACATGCCATGTCCGCCGGGTTTGGGCATCCACCTGGCTCTGCGCATCCCAATCGGAATATGATTGCCTTGCAAGGGCCAGCACTTCATTTGCAATATATAGTTCGGAAACCCCGTATGTCAAAGCTAAAGCTTCAACTCTGCTTCTGTAATAGTTGCGGGTTGGAAGGTCCATCTGCGGATATGTTCCGTCCGGGTCTTGTTTTAAAAGCTGCTCAACAAAACTTGAATTCTCAAAAAGTTCTGTCCAGTCCATTGTTGAAAGGAAGCGAAGGCTTGTTATGCAATTGCCCATTGAAACGGTATTGACCGAACGGGCATTATGCTCTTTTTGAGTGACTTGCTCTGTGTTTGTGCCAAGCTGCGAAAGGTTTTCATCAACAATCCGTAAAACTTCCGCATAACTGAAGCCCGACCTTCTAAGCCTGTAAAACAAGTGCTCAATGAAAGAAAGGTTGGCCTCGTCCATTGTTTTAAAACTTTCCTTAAAAAGTTTGATAAGCTTGTTTGTATTAAGGCCTTCCCTTAAAATCCATTCATCAAAAAAGTCATCGGCTTTATGCCATTCTTGCTGAGTGTTTTGTATCATTTCACAAAGATGTCTGATATTCTCAAGTAAAGCAAGTCTTAAAACCAATGGCAATGACCATATTTCTCTGTCAAAAAGCACACTGTGCGACTGATATGCCTGCAGATAGTCAGACAGTGTTCTTTCATCAATTTGTCCATCGGTGTGCGCGACAAGTTCAACCGCAACGGCAAAAATTCTGGCATATCCCCTAAGAAGCCCTGATTTTAAAACCGGCAGTTTAAGATAATTTTTTTTAATCAAATCGCGGCGAAGTCCTTTGACCTGTTCTTCAATTATATAAAAATTGTCCAGCAGCCACTCCGCAGCCGGAGGCACGGTATATTTTATTTTTATATCTTCATTCAGTTTTTTGTAAACAGAAAGAATATAGTCATAGTTTTCATTCATTCTCGGTATAGGCCAGTTCAGCAATATCTGACTTTTAGATACAGTATGCTCAATGGCAGTCGTTTTCGCGTGACCCTCCAACTCTTCAGCGGAAAGCAAAGCGTCTCGCATATTTACTTTTCGTTCATTTCGGAATTTTCGCAATGCAATCCACAAAATAACGACAATAATTATTATTAATGCTGCGCCCTCAAGTATAGGTTCCAAGTATAGGTTCATTGTAAATAATCCTCTCACTGCGGTATTAACCGAAAGATATAGCGGCTCGGTTATCAATAAATAATCCCAAAATCTATGCGAAATTTAACTTTGGTGTTTTTGAACGATAACTTTGAAGTTTATCCAAAACGGTTGCTTTATAATTTTTTCTTTATAATATTATATCAGATTTTATTTATTATTACAATAATTATCTTCCTAATTGTTGCAATAAACATTAACAATTAACTTTCCGTCTTTAAAACTGATTCAGCCGCAGGAGTTTCCACCTGCGGCTGTCAATAAATTGTATAAGCTCTTAATTTTAAATTGTGAGTGTTAAGAACTTACGCTAACGGCCGGCAGTGCTTGGTGTAATATTACCGGTGAGAGCGCTCTTGGAATTAAATGTTTATGAGGGAACCCGTTACCTGGTCGACTGTCTTGCCGTAGTTCTGGACATCAACCATTGCTCCGGCATCAATTGAGTCAACATTCCCGTCAGCGTTCAAATCTCCTGCTTTGAAATAAACTGCATCCGTGACCGGATTCCAGGTAACATTATAATTTTGGACATT
>Ga0224522_1000584_pt1 | contig 11579 bp, 9 predicted proteins | sample CFST25metaG_FD_182733 | JGI IMG/M metagenome (GOLD analysis project Ga0224522, IMG submission 182733) | Peat soil microbial communities from Stordalen Mire, Sweden - C.F.S.T25 | ecosystem: Environmental > Terrestrial > Soil > Wetlands > Peat | place: Sweden: Norrbotten County, Stordalen Mire...
TCTGACAGCTACGCTTATGTCGTGATGGATAACGAAGCCGGGATGGAACATCTGAGCCGGAAAACAACCGAAGATGTAGACGTGCTGCTGCTGGTTTCCAATCATTCGGTCAAGGGTGTCCGCGCAATTTCTCGAATCCTGGAACTGGCGGACGAACTGAAACTGCACGTCAAAAAGAAATATATTTTGATTAACATGGTTCCGGATAAACTCGACCCGCTGGTCGCCGATGAACTGAAACTACTGGGATTAAAAGCGGATATTATCATTCCGGAAGACAAAACACTGTACCGGCATGATTTGGAACAAAAACCTTTAATGGAAATGCCGGATAATTCCCCTGCCGTGCAAGCCGTGGCCGGACTGATGGCAGAACTTTAAAATAAAACAAAATTTCCCCCAAAAATAACTGGCATTGCCCCCCGGTAAAATTCTATAATGATGATGGCTTTGAGAATTATGATGGATTGGAGGGGGAAATGACTGCGAAACTTATCAGCGGCACCGAAATCGCTAAACAGATTCGGGAAGAGATAAAGCAGGAAGTCATCGAGCTTAAAGCAAAACATCATATTATACCCGGTCTGGCAACTGTCTTACTCGGCAGCGACCCCGGTTCTCTCTCCTACATCAGCGGCAAAGAAAAAACCGCCCAGGAACTCGGGTTTTATTCAATGCGCATCGATTTGCCGGAATCCACTTCCCAACAAGACCTGCTGGCCATAATCGATAAACTGAACAAAGACCCTAAAATTCACGGGATCCTTGTTCAGGAACCGCTGCCGAAACATGTCAATGCAAACGAAGTTAATTATGCCATCGACCCGAAAAAGGATGTTGACGTTTTCAATCCGGTCAATGTCGGGCGGTTAATGATTGGCGACGCCGATTTACTGCCCTGCACTCCCGCCGGTATCCAGCAAATGCTCATACGTTCGGGCGTACAGATTGACGGCGCAGAAGTGGTAGTGGTCGGCCGCAGCAATATCGTCGGCAAACCGATTGCCAACATGTTGATGCAGAAAAACAAAGGCGCCAACGCCACCGTTACGCTCTGTCACACCCATACCAAAGATATCGCCGCCCACACGCGGAGAGCGGATATCCTGATTGTCGCTGCCGGCAGACCGAAGGCCGTTACTGCTGATATGATTAAGGAAGGGGCCGTCGTCATCGATGTCGGTGTGAATCAGATCGGCACCTCAAAGAGCGGCAAACGCATCCTGGTTGGCGACGTCGATTTTGAGAATGTGAAGGAAAAAGCGTCGATGATTACACCGGTGCCCGGCGGCGTCGGGCCGATGACCATCACCATGTTAATGTTAAATACCTTGAAGGCTGCTAAAATTGCGGCAGGGCTTGGCTCGTAAGGGAGATATTAGATGGCAATTGAGATTCCGAAGACTAATTATTCCGGTAAAGTAAAAGAAATCAAACTGGGCAAGGGTGAGAAGGCAGTCACCGTCGGCGGAGAAAACTCTTACCCTTTTTATCTTTTCGAAGGGACGATGCCCCACAAACCCCGTATTGCGATGGAGGTTCCGGACTGCGTCCCGCAAGAATGGCCGAAAGCAGCTTTGGAGCCTTTTACCGATGTGAAAAACGACCCGGTAGCCTGGGCTAAAAAATGCATTAACGAATACGGCGCCGAGATAATCGCCTTGCAGCTGGTCAGCACCGACCCCAACGGTTTAAATCGCATCGCGGATGAAGCTGCGGCCGTCGTCAAAAAAGTGGCCGATGCGATTCATGTTCCCCTGATTGTCTGGGGCACCGCGAACCACGAAAAAGATACGGAAGTCCTGACTAAAGTATGCGAGGTATGTCAGGACAAACGGCTCATCATCGGGCCGGTAGAAGAAAAGGATTATAAGAAAATTGCGGCGGCCGCGATCGCCTATAAACATACCGTTATCGCCTCCAGCCCCATTGATATTAACCTCGCCAAGCAGTTGAATATTCTGCTCGGCAACCTGGGCGTCGCCGACGATATGATTTTGATGGACCCGACCGTGAGCGGTATCGGCTACGGCCTCGAATACTGTTATTCGGTGATGGAACGGATGAGAATGGCCGGTCTGACCCAGCAAGATGAAAAACTGCAATTCCCAATCATCTGCAACCTTTCAAAAGAGGTCTGGAAATCCAAAGAAGTCAATCAGCCGGATAATGAAAGCAACATGGGGAATGCGAAAAACCGGGGCATTCTGATGGAAGCGATGTCTGCCGTGGCGCTGTTGATGGCCGGCGGAGATGTCATCATTATGCGTCATCCCGAAGCAATCAAACTGACTAAAGAGATGATTGTTGATTTAGCATCCTAACTTGAAGCAGGTGGATAAATTGGCAGACATGCAAAAAGATAATAACGTAAATTCAGGCAAGATTATTAATATTGACGGTTTTATCCGCCACATTGCTGCCGGAACAGAATATTACAGCGGTCACGCCCGAAAAATAACACAAAATTTCATCACCGCGGCCAAAGGACAAAATCCCGGCCCGGCCATCAAAGATGAAGCGAAATTACGGCGGATTGCGGCGGAACTGGGTATTCAGGCAAACGGCCGTCTAAAAAATGAAATTACCGCTGAACTCGGCGAATTGATATTGAATGAACTCAACAAACAGCAAGGTGAACTGCTTTTCCTGAGAAGAGCGCCGTCAAAACGGCAGGAAATCTGGCGTAAACTGGGTGTTATGCCAACAGGTATCTGCCATGAAATAGCCGCCACCAGGTTCGACGAAAATAGCGGTAAATCACAGGACTCATTAATGCAGAGTGTGCGGTGTTCGTTAGCCAACGGCTGGGGGAGCAGCATGATTGCCGCAGAACTCCAGGATATCATCTCCGGAACCCCTTTCCCTGAATTGAAGAAAGAAGGCAAATCCGAGATGGTTACCGGCTTCAGTCCCGAATCCATTATCTACTCGCTGGGCGGCTCATTCCGCGGTTCCCTCCACCCGCTCATTGACAATATCGTCAACGGACGTATCAGAGGCATCGCCGGAATATACAATTGCCGCAAAAATGACCGCGATGATGCGCAGGTTGCTTTAGTCAAAGAATTGATTAAGAATGATGTTCTGGTGCTCTTCACAGGCGATGATGCTGCAGAGTTAGCTCAAGCCGGCCTGATGGTCTACGAAGGCGCGCAATATGCCGGTGAGGGTTTACATTCGATTTGTGAAGCGGTCGGACTGCCGCCGGTATTAAATATGGGCACATCCATCGATAACTGCCGGATTTTGATTGCCGCCTCCGCCATCGTGCAGCAAGCCAAACTCGGAGATATCAGTGACCTGCCAGCCTGCATTGCTTCAACGGAAAATTTGACCGATAAAACCGCAGCCATCGGGCAATGTTTTGTCAGCTCGGGTTTTTACACGATTTCCAGCAGTACCAGTCCGACAGATGGAAACGAGTTGTCGGATGACATGGAAAAAAGGTTCGGCGGAATGTGGGGTTTTGAAACCGACCCTATGCAAATGGCACAGAAAATGGTGACCCATATCGATAATAAGCGCAAGGCGCTGGGTATCGATAAAGCCAGGGAAAGGGTCCTTTACGACATGGCCATGAGAAGGGAACTTACTTAAAGATCATCGCGCAATAAAGGATAAAACACATGTCCAAAGTAATTGCTTCCGTCGCAATTAGCGGCGCTTACAAAATAGTTGAAAAGGCCGAAGCAAAGTGGAAAACGGCGATGGACCAATGGGGCGCTAATGAACCTATCGGTTTTCCTAATACTGCCTATTATCTGCCCGTGATTTACGGTATGCTCGGCTACAAAGTTGAGAAACTGGGCGATATTGAATTTGTTTTGAAAAAATGCCGGGCGCTGCTGCCGCCGCCGGTTAAAGAAATCCATCCGTTACCTTATTTAGGAAATGCGCTGGATGCGGGTATGGCCGCCTTTTTCGCCGAAGAAATCATTGAAGCGATACGCTACCGGGAAAATCCCCGTTACTATGTCTCGGGCGAAGATGTCACCCCGGATAATATCTGGCTTGGCGCCGCCGATGACGTGATTTTAAGAAAGCGCGGCACAGAATTTGTAGACGGCACCGCTCCCGGGTTTGCGGCTATTTTAGGGGCCGCACCGACGCCGCAAATCGCCGCCAATATCGCCCACGAACTACAGCAAAAAAACCTTTATGTTTTTATGTCCGGAGAAAACGGCGGCAAACGTTTCGCGGAACAATTGGTCGAAGCCGGCGTCCAAGTCGGCTGGGGCACACGGCTCGTGCCTTTTGGCCCCGATGTCAACGCCACAGTGTTCGCGCTGGGTTTTGCCACCCGGGCGGCCATGTCTTTCGGCGGCATCGAACCCGGGGATTACCGCAAACTGCTGTTGTATAACAAAGACCGCATTTTCGCGTTTGTCATGGCCCTCGGCGCAGTGACCGAAGAGTGGGGCGCCAACGCCGCCGGCGCAATCAATTACGGGTTCCCGGTGATTGCCGATTCCGCCATTCCGGAAATTTTACCGAGCGGGATTACGACTTACGAACATGTTGTCGCTAACGTCCCACACGACAAGATTGTTGCCCGGTCCATCGAAGTGCGCGGGCTCAAAGTAAACGTGAGTGAAATACCGATTCCGGTGGCTTACGGGCCCGCCTTCGAAGGCGAAAGGGTCCGCGGTGACGATATTTACCTTGAAGCCGGCGGGGGCCGCAGCCCGATGGTAGAGTGGGTCACATCCAAACGGATGAACGAAATCGAAGACGGGAAAATCGAAATTATCGGCCCGGAAATCACTGATGTTCACGCCCGGTCGATTTTGCCGCTGGCCATCAAAGTTGAAATTGCCGGCCGTCATTTTGAAACCGATTACGAACCGATTCTGGAAAGGCAAATTCACCACCTGATTAATTACGCTCAGGGCGTGATGCACATCGGGCAGCGGGATATCGCATGGCTGCGCGTCAGTAAACAGGCAGTGGAAAAAGGTTTCCGCCTGAAGCATATCGGTATTATTCTTCACGCCAAACTGCACCAGGATTTCGGCCGGATATTCGATAAACTTCAGGTCACCATTTACACCGATGAAGCCAAAGTGAAGCAAATCGTGGAGCAGGCGCGCGCCGCCTACGCAGAACGCGATGCCCGCATTGAGGGAATGACGGACGAAAGCACGGATACTTATTATTCCTGCCTGCTCTGCCAGTCATTTGCGCCGTCACACGTCTGCATTATCAGCCCGGAGAGAACCGGTCTTTGCGGTTCTTATAACTGGATGGACTGCAAAGCCTCATATGAAATCAATCCGACCGGCCCGAACCAACCGGTGCCAAAAGGGGAAACCATCGATGCCAAACTGGGGCAGTGGAAAGGCGTTAATGAGTTCCTTTTCAAAGCCTCCCGCGGAAAATTCGACCATTATAATTCCTATAGCCTCGTTAACGACCCGATGACCACTTGCGGATGCTGCGAATGTATTGCGGCCGTCCTGCCTTTATGCAACGGGATTATGACCGTCAACCGTGAGTATACCGGGATGACACCGAGCGGCATGAAATTCACGACTCTCGCAGGCACAATCGGCGGCGGAATCAGCACTCCCGGTTTTGTGGGACACGGTAAATATAATATCTGCCAGCGGAAATTCATCATGGCTGACGGCGGGCTGCTGCGCATGGTCTGGATGCCGAAAATGCTCAAGGAGGAAATCGGCGACAGGCTCAAGGCCAGAGCCACGGAGCTGGGCGTGCCGAACCTGGTGGACATGATTGCCGATGAGACCATCGGCACAACCGAGGAAGAGATTATAGCGTTCCTGACCGAGAAAGGCCATCCCGCCCTGACGATGCCACCAATAATTGAATAAATTCCAAAATCCAAATGCCAAACAAATAACAAAAGAAAATCCATTCTCTCTCCATATCCAGGCTTAAAGTCCCGGAGGCACGACGGGAGAGAGATTAAGAGAGAGTGCTTCAACTAAAGGGGAAAATCCAGCTAACAAATAAGGTATAATAAATTCAATTTTTAAATTTAAGAAATACTCTAACTATGTCCAATAAATTCTGGGGTTTTTCACTTGAAATATAAAATTACTGAAATGAAACTGGACCGGTATCAGGAATTAATCGATTTCTGGAAAAACACCGAGGGGTTATGGGCCAGCGATGATGATTCTTACGAAAATCTGAAAGTATTTTTAACAAGAAACCCGCGGTTAAATTTCATCGCGGTAAGTGAAAACAAGATAGTTGGAACCCTGAAATGCAGCCAAGACGGCCGCAGGGGTTTTCTCCATCACCTGGCGGTTAAAAAGGAATTCAGAAAAGAAGGAATCGCCAACGAACTGATAAGCAAATGCCTGGAAAATTTGCAGAAAGCCGGCATTACCAAAGATAAAGTCCGGGTTTTTGTGCTGGATACCAATAAAAACGCGCTGGCTTTCTGGAAACATAACGGGTTTGAAGAACAGACTTACGATTACCGGACTTTTGAACTAAAAAATCCAACCGCCAAATAAGGTATAATAAACTCAATTTTAAAAATATAAGTATTGCATATTGATTATTAATATTTGTTTATTTGTTAATTCAAGGAGACACTGATGGCGCTCACCGGAATACAGATTTTTAAACTTCTGCCCAAAACGAACTGCGGTAAGTGCGGCGTGCCGACCTGCCTGGCTTTTGCCATGAACCTCGCGGCCGGGAAAGTGGAACTAATCGCTTGCCCGTTTGTTTCGGAGGAATCGAAAGCGCAGCTGGCGGAGGCATCCGCTCCCCCCATCCGTCCAATCACTATCGGCACAGGGACCGGGGCTTTCAAAGTCGGTGGCGAAACGGTGATGTTCCGCCACGAGAAGAAGTTCGAAAATCCCACCGGCATCGCGGTGCTGGTGACAGACATGATGCCGGAAAGTGAAGTGGCGGCCAGAATCGAAAGATTTAATAAAAATATTTATGTCCGTGTCGGCGTGAAACTCCATGCCGATGCCGTGGCGGTTAAAAACGAATCGGGCAATGCGGCAAAATTCGGTAAACTGGTAGAAACGGTCACAAAAGCCACCGAAGGCGGCCTGATACTGATGAGTGAAAATCCGGAAGTGCTGGCGGCCGGTTTAAAAATCTGCGGGGCGCGGAAACCTTTGATTTACGCCGCGACGAAAGCCAACGCCGAAGCTATCGCCCAATTGGCGAAAGAACATTCCTGTCCGGTCGCGGTAAAGGGCGCCAACCTGGAAGAAGTCGCCGAACTCACCGCGGTGATGAATCAAGCCGGTATCAAGGACATCGTCATCGATGCCGGTGCCAGGACCGTCAAGCAGGCTTTTCAGGATGAAGTCATCATCCGGGGCGCGGCCTTGCAGAAGAAATTTAAACCGCTGGGTTATCCAACCATTACTTTCCCTTGCGAAATGACCGCCAATCCATTGAAAGAAGCCCTGATTGCCTCGATGTTTGTGGCTAAATACGCCGGCATCGTTGTCCTTTCCGATTTAAAGGGCGAAGTCCTGTTCCCTTTGCTGGTGGAAAGATTGAATATCTTCACCGACCCGCAGCGGCCGCTGGCGACAACTCCGGGCATTTATGAGATTAATAATCCCAACGAAAATTCGCCGGTTTTGATTACCACAAATTTCTCTTTGACTTATTTCATCGTCTCCGGTGAAATTGAAACCAGCAAGGTCCCCAGTTATCTGCTGATTATGGACACCGAAGGGCTTTCGGTATTAACCGCCTGGGCCGCCGGCAAATTCGGCGCCGACCTGATGGCGGCTTTCGTCAAGAAATCCGGCATCGGAGATAAAGTCAAAAACCACAAGTTGATTATCCCCGGCTATTCCGCCTCCGAAAGCGGCGGGCTGGAAGAAGACCTCAAAGGCTGGGAAATCCTGGTCGGGCCGAGAGAGGGTTCGCTTATACCGGCATATCTCCGTAATTTGAAGAATCAGGATAAAAAATGAAGTTAATCGGCGAAAACCTGAATATCGTCTCTAAAACCTACGGGCCGGCGCTGAAAGAACGCCAGGTCTGGCCGATCCAGGAACTGGTGAAAGCCCAGGTCAGGGCCGGTGTGGACTACATCGACATAAATATCGGACCGGCGCGTAAAGACGGCGATACGTTTATGGAGTGGGTCGTCAAGACGGTACAGGAAGTCACCGACCTGCCCCTTTCGCTTGACACCACCAATCCAATCGCTATGGAAGCCGGACTAAAAGCCCACAAAGGTAAAGCATTGCTTAACTCAATCTCGCTGGTGCGCATGGCAGAAGAGATGCCGCTGGTGGCGAAATATAACTGCGACTTTGTGGGGCTGCTCTGGGGACGGGACGGTTTGCCCCGCGATGTTAACGAACGAGGCGCCAACGCCCTGGAATTGCTGACCGATGCTAACGACCGGGGTATCGGGGCCGACCGCATCTGGTTCGACCCGATTGCGACACCGGCGGTCAATATTAATTCAAATCATGTCAAACCCTGCCTGGAATTTTTAGCGATGCTGCCGGAAATCGCTCCAGAAGCCAAATCAATCCTCGGGTTATCTAATGTTTCCAACGGCGCGCCGAATCATTTGCGGCCATACCTGAACCGCACGTTTCTGATGATGCTGATGAAATATAATATCTACTCGGTCATCCTCGATGCCCTGGACCGGGAATTGATTGATATCGCCCGCGGTAAAAGACCGGAACTGGTACAGCTGGTGCAGCGGACGATGGATGGCGACAAAATTGATATGAATTCGCTTGGCGAGGAAGAGATTAAATACGTAAAAACGGTTAAAGTTTTACTCGGTGAAGTGCTCTATTCCCATTCGTGGCTGGAAACCTGATAGAAATATTAATCACTCTCCCTTTACTCCCTCTCCCGTTCGTGCCTTCGGGACCTAGCGGCCTGAAAGGGAGGGAGACAAAAGCCGCACTCTCTCCATATCAGGGAGAGATTAAGAGAGAGTGGAAATATAACCAAAGTTCATCAAGCAGGGTCTAACAAATAAAGTAAAATTGTAGAAATATGACAGTTCAACCGCCGAAAAAAGACCGGACACCATATAACCTGAGCGATGCGCTGAGAATCACTATGGAGAGATTTCTGGCGGCTGATATTGCGGGGCAATGCCGGCGGACCGGAGCATTATGTTCCCCGGAAATTGTCACCCTGAACTACCTCAATGAAATTTACCGCATCGACATCTTGTCTGCCGAAATAGCCTTTGTGGACAGCAAATCTCCAGTTCCCCAACGGGATAAAATCCTGATTTTACATTACTTTACCCAGGCGCAGGGGACACCGCTGACCGGTAAGCAGATTCCATTCCGTGATTTGCCGGGGGGACTGGTTTATTATCCGACCTTCATCAAGCGGACAATCGAGCCGCTTGCCGATGTCTTCGGGAAAAATCCGGCGCTGCTGATTGGCGTGGGTAAAATGCTGGGCGCCCGCAAGGGAGAAACAGGAGACGCTGCTCTGGTCATCGACGCGTTTACCAAAGTGCCGGTTAACGTTATCCTGTGGCAGGGTGACGACGAACTGAAACCGGAAGTCAATTTACTTTTTGACGCCAATATCCTGGATTACCTGACAACGGAAGATATCACTATCATGTGTGAAACCATTACCTGGCAGTTAATTAATTATGCGAAGAAAGTGTGAGAAATATCATGGATGTAACCGGAATCATTTTAGCTGACGGCAAAAACCCCAAAATGGGCGGAAATAAAGGGACGGAATTAATCGGGGGAACCCCCTGTATCGAAAGGGTCATTCAGCGGCTGGCGCCAATCACCAGCCGGATTATTCTCGTAACCGCCGGCGATACGCTCACTTTTTCCACCGTCAAAGGCATCGAGGTCGTCACGGATAATTACCGCATTAAGAAACCGCTGACCGGCATTTATACCGGCCTTTGCTGCTCGCGCTCCAAAGCTAACATTGTGGTGACCTGCGATATGCCTTTCCTGAATACGGCTTTGCTCGACCACATGATAAAACTTTCACCGGCCTATGACGCCATTATTCCCCGCTGGCCGAACATGCAAAAAGAACCGCTGCATGCCGTTTACTCGTTATCCTGCCTGCAGACGATGAAAAAACATCTGGAGACCAACCGCAACAGCATCATCCATGTCCTGAAGGAAATGCACGTGCTGCACCTGAATAAAAGAGGGTTCGCCGAACTCGACCCGCAGTTCTACTCCTTCCTCAATATCAACGACCAGGCCGACATTGACCTGGCCAACAAAATAGCCGCCGAACAAAAAGTCTAATTTTATCAGCCTTCTTTACATGAGGGAATTAAAAGCATGAGCCTCGGAATTCGTAAAATACTTCCGAGGCTCATAACTAACAGCGCGGAGATCTTTTATTGGTTACGGTTGAGGCATTTCTACGGCATTTTGAGCTGCTGCCGGCAACTGAATTGTCACAGGGATGTTGTAATCGGTATAGGTAATATCACCATTCATGGTCAATGTTATTGCATCATTTGGCGTCGTAGTCGTGCCGATTAGGTCGGAGGGAATTATTTCCATCATGAGATCAATATTCTCTTTTTGCGGGAGTAAGCTCTTTTTATCAATCCACATCTTCAGTGTAGTTGACTTGAACACATCCGGATTCAGGTTCTGCAATCCGGTATTTGGTTGCGATTGAGATTGCGATTGAATCCACTTTAACACTTCCGCCATATCGGGGGTAATCTGAAAAACGTAACAATCCAAGCCATTTACAGTCTCGTCATCAAGTCTGGAGATACTGGTTGCAGTCTGTAAAAATATTATCTGTTGAGCCAGTTGGTCCTCAGCGTTCCACCGTGATTCATCGACTTTTATTTTTGTCCAATAATCTGTGCCGGTTATATTTTCTTTCATGTATAAATAACCGCCGGTCAGATATTCATCAATCGTGTCGGTCTGTGTGCCGCCAGGCGGACTATCTATCACTAAACTGGTATTCATCAGCATCTCTTTGGTGACATTATTCACGGAGGCGGTACCAGTTTCTTTAATGCTCACATTTCCCATATTCTCAGAAAGGTCCATTCCCAATTTGAACGATTTTACGTTATTCGATGTATCAATTATTTTAGATACGATTTGCTGGTCGGTTAGACCCGTGCAACCGTAGGCGCTCAAAGATATAGTTAGTATCGAAACAACGGCCATAAATAGTAAAATTAGTCTTTTCATTTTTCTCTTCTTTTTAATTATGTTTTCCCGATATGAAATATATAACTTTTGAGACTGTTTGTCAAATATGATTATTTTCATTCTGAAGGTACTGAGTACCTGAAACATCTCCCACTCTTCCCAATAGTGAAGGAGACCCTTCGCCCTTCAGCCGAAGGACTCGGGGTGGGAATGCCATCTCCTCCGCTTTCTGGTAGAATAAAGTCCCATCATTTTAAAACGGAGGTTTGACATGTCAGAGTGGTATCAGGTAAAAGCCAAGGTCATCAGCCAGAAAGGGACCTGCAGCGCCGGGCATAGGGTTGGGGATGAATTCATTATCGGAGATACCGTACCGGACGGAATGTGCTCCTGGGCATTTTATACACTCTTCCCGTTTGTCTCCGGCTTACAATCAGGGGGCTCATTCCCCTGGGA
>Ga0224522_1000586_pt1 | contig 11531 bp, 13 predicted proteins | sample CFST25metaG_FD_182733 | JGI IMG/M metagenome (GOLD analysis project Ga0224522, IMG submission 182733) | Peat soil microbial communities from Stordalen Mire, Sweden - C.F.S.T25 | ecosystem: Environmental > Terrestrial > Soil > Wetlands > Peat | place: Sweden: Norrbotten County, Stordalen Mire...
CTTCATCGGGGCATGGGTATTCTGACACATGTGGGTGACTTAGTTGGTGATACATCTGTTAGTTTCAATCCCCTTCATCGGGGCATGGGTATTCTGACAAAGGAGACTGAAATGTCTGATCAACCGAATGTAAATAAGTTTCAATCCCCTTCATCGGGGCATGGGTATTCTGACGGGTTTGGATTCTGATCGGAGGTATCGGCACTATGAGTTTCAATCCCCTTCATCGGGGCATGGGTATTCTGACGAATGATGCGTCCTTTTTGGACAATGTTGGCTGATGTAAGTTTCAATCCCCTTCATCGGGGCATGGGTATTCTGACACTATAGCGGTTCACTTCTCAAGGTGTTTGATACAATTAAGTTTCAATCCCCTTCATCGGGGCATGGGTATTCTGACGAATTAGGTATCACTTGGGTTCCAAGCTTTCCATATACGTTTCAATCCCCTTCATCGGGGCATGGGTATTCTGACACGTCCTCATGATCATTCATGACGAAGTAAGCGAGAAGTTTCAATCCCCTTCATCGGGGCATGGGTATTCTGACTCTATCAAAAATACCCCTCTCTTCCTCGCTCTTCCGCTATTATACATCTTTTTTTCTCTTGTGTAGAAAACCTTTGCGAACCATCGGGAAACAAACGACATTTCCGATGTTTTTGCTTTAAATCATGTCGCTTGGTTCCTGCGCAAACTCTTTCCAGTTCATTCCTGCTCATTCTTGCTCCTCTCTGCTCTGTTTGCGAACGGTAAGCTCACTCTATCTCCTTTGTGACCCATAAAATAATGTTCGGAGTATATTTCATACTAATTTTAGTCGATCCAAACGAAAAGTACGATTTGCCTTTCGGTCATGACAATAAGCAAGTATATAAATTCGTTGCCCTCGTTTTTCAATTAACAACGGACGGATATGTCTTATATCTGCCCCTTCCACACCTGGTTTTTGATAAACAACATCCACAGAACCCTCTTGATCGATTATATCCTGAATAATTTCAATCAATTCATTATCGGTTTGGGTATGATTATCTATTTCGTCATTCTCTATGGAAGATGGTATCAATTCTTTAAGTATTTTATTTGAGTGTTTTATGGCCGATGCTTTGGTTTGATCATCCATTTCTTGGGTTAGACGAGCCAGAAAACCCGGGGGTGTTGGTAATTTTATGTTTAATCCTTTACTCACTAATAACAGCAGAAGCATGAATGAACGATCAGAATTTGGCAAGTAACCGGGGGTAGTATTTGGCAAGCTAACATACTTGCTTGTTATTAATTCGTTTTCAGACAATAATCCTCTGCGATAAAGTTTGTTAATCACTTGGAACCCATCAAAATAGTTGATTAATACATGGCGCGGAGATAAAACATAATCCAACTCACTTCGAAGGTTTGCAACCTGACGAAGGCGCTTCAATTCTTCAGGTTGTGAAAACTCAAGAACAAAACCCGGTTTCAACTCGATGACCGCTTGGGCTTCAAGGGACTTACAAATAGATTCTGGAATAACGCTGCCAAGTTCATCTCGAAAAATATCGAGTAACTTTGGTTCGTTTTCAAGCGCCCCTCTTTGGACTGCTAACCGAAAATTACGCGCATTTAATAAATATACTCCTTGGACCTTGGGGGATACATATTTCTCTAAGTTCCATAATGATGACCAGTTTGGTGGAAAGGAGATTAATAGTCTTTCTTTCTCGATTCTCCATTTTTCCGAATTGTGAGTTAATATTTTCGAATTATTGTCGAGAATTGCCATACCCAGATTTGAAATAATTTCACCAGAACATAATCCCAAAGCTTGTAACCCAGTTAGTTCATTTTTCTGCGTAGTATTCAGTTTCTTTTTAGTGGCTATAAATTGTAGGAGATTTTTCCGGTTATATTTTGTTTTCCTGTCTTTAGCCATTTCAATCCATTCTTTGAAAAGATAATTCATCTGATCATACAAAGGCCAAGAAAACCAACTTTCAGCGAACATTGTTGGATATAACATTTCTCCATCATTTAAAAGGGAGGTTTGCTGACATAAATGAATCCAAAAACTAATTTTTGGCACTTTATAGCCTGTATTTATCTTTAATTTACAAAAATCCGATAATCCTCGCTTATGTATTGAATGTAGGAGACTTCTACAATCGTAATTTGAACTCATTCTACAGGCACACAACAAATTGAAAATATACTCAACGGCAAAATAATCATAGTTCTCCATCTGTAAAAACCCCTAATCTATTTCACAATATATTCAAGAAGATCGTTTCATTGGAAGAAAAAGAGTTTTTCCTCGGATACTTTCCCAAATCCAATGATTTGAATGCGATTTATGTCTTCTGTGCCAATGAAGTAAAACCGAATGGAATCTTGAGTATCCTTAATATGTGGCTGAAGTTTGCTTTTTAATGTTTTTATTTGCTCCGGATAAAGTTGGCATTCAAAAACACTGAACTGAACTCGCCGCCCAAAATCTTCCAGGGTTTTCATCACTTTACGTCGAGATTTATCATTACATATGTCATAGCTAACAACCATGAATTGTTTTTGCATTATGTTTATCTGATCACAAAGGGTAGATAGCTTTCTGTTTCTCCAAGAATCATTCGAGCCATTGCATACGCTTGAAGTTCAAAGATCCTGCGATAACTGGTTCTCTCTTCATTTTGTGAATAAGTAACTTGCTCATTAACTCTCGTTTCATAGAGATCAATAAACCGTTTGCGGGCTGCAGCCGTTAGGTAAATTGGGCAAGACTCATTGTTATTGCTTGCTTTATTTCCTGGCAGAATGCCTTGTTTTTCGGTTAAGACCAAATTTGAATTCATTGCTGACCGTTGCTGACTTGATTTATTTGATATATTTTCTTTCGCTTTATGAAATGGTTTCCCTCCTTCGAAATCGTGTAAATTAAATATTGGACGGTTTATAGCAGATAAAACAATCGAATCTACGATTACCGGTCGGAATTGCTCTTCAAGGTCTAAGGCCATTGCTGGTTTGTTGTAATCAATCATATGAAAGAAACCGATATCTGGGTCTAACCCTGTAATTTGACATGCAGCCACAAGATCATTGAGAAGCAAAGTGTAACCAAAGGATAACAATGCGTTGATAGGATCAGTGGGTGGATAATAAGTCCTTTGTTCAAAACCCCAGGTTGGACCATCAGAAGGCAGACGGAAAATTTTGCGCAATAAATGAAAATAATTTTTCGCAGCAAATCCCTCACGTCCCCTTAATTCATCAAGTGAACGAGAATTGCTAACCTGACGCATCATTTCATCCATTTGGGTCAACGCAGTTTGCGCCCAAGGTGAGTTTTCTGAATGACGCTGCACCAATACTCTCTGGTTATGCACTTTCCCGCAAACAATGCTCTGGGCAACCTGCATACAACGATTTTGATCATCGCACGCCCGAATTTGAGCCTGCCGTAAACGACTATGGTGGTGTTCTTCTCCAACTGTTCTGAGGACATATTTTCCCAGGCTGTTTAGGTAGAATACGCCTATATTATTGTTGGCCAAAGCAAATAGGGTTGGAGTCGTAATATTAACTCCCTTACCCATCAGAACAACCCGGTCTACTTTAATCAAGGGGATATCTTGCAATATTTCTTGCCCCTTTTTTACCAATATTCTTTGACCCTCTTTATGTACTTGCACTCCCATTTCGGCGACATATAACGTTCCCATTCATTTACCTCCATTCAATTCAAGGTTAATCCAATTTCTTTATTTAATTACTTCACCCAACCACTCAAGAGGTTCATCTGGTGCTAAAATGTGAGTTTTTTGTCGATTAATTCTGAGATGAATTTGGTTGAGAGCTATGACTGCGTGGTTATAAGCAATCTCCGCGCTATCCTGATCCTGACAAAGAATTACCCAATCATCAGCAAATCGCACCAAACGATAACCAGATTGAGTAATTGTCATATCAAATGAATTGAGATATATATTTGCTAACAATGGTGAAAGAGGGCTGCCTTGAAGGATTCCCAAATTGGAGGGTAAACTCTTATTGTAGGAATTAATTAATGCGGAAGCACACGTAGCAATGCCAATTACCCCGACGCCGGCTATTGCACTGCAAGTCAGAACTTTCTTACCTACTGGGGTTTTTAAAATTGAGTAAGCAGAAGACCCGAGGGAAGAAATATTTCGCCTTATCCAGCTACTTCCGAGAAGGAACCCACCTACCGCAATTTGATTCAAAGCCCTTTTAGTAGCATCATTTCTTTCGTACTCAGGAAACCTGTCGCTCTTTTGATAAAATTCTTCGTCGAAATTAATTCCACCTGACTTGTCAGAATCAGCGGATTTATATATTGAATCCGTTGGATAATCTCTTCCATCTTTTAATGAACTGGGAATAGAATTGAATTCTCCTTCTTGATTCATGTTTTTTATGACCCATTTCACTCCAGTTTGAATTCCATTTTTTACACCAGTTAATCTTTGTGCCAAAGCATTTGGATAGTCTATAGGCAGACTATGGTTTAACACCCCAATGTTTAACCATTTTTCAATTAGCTTTAACACCCGTTCGTCTTCAACTTGCTTATAAATCCTACCTAACAATAATCGATGATCTAAACTATCAAAACATGAGGCAATATCGCCATCAACTATCCATTTATATCCATTTTCGCGTAATCTCTTTGCGCAATAAATTGCATCCTGGATCGATCTACCTGGCCGATATCCAAAATTACAGGGAAGAAAACTTGGTTCGAACAAAGGCTCGATCACTTGTTGAGCTGCTCTTTGGGCGATACGATCTTTCACATTCAAAATCGCCAATTTTCTCAAACTCCCATCAGATTTCGGAATCGTGAATATTTTGGGCTGTTGAGGATCGTAAGTTCCATTGATCAGCGAATGGCGTAGTGCAAATAATTGTGATGATAAATCTCTCTCATATTCACTTAAGGTAATTCCATCTGGTCCAGAACTTCTATTTCTTCTGTACGTTGGAATATTTCCGCGTACCGCCCGCCAGGCGGTTAACAGGTTTTCTGGTGAAGTTAATTTATTCATCAATTTCATATCTGTATTCATTAATCCTCCCCGTGTGAATGCAACAAAAATTCGTCATATCCTTCTTCTTCAATGGTAGCAACTGGCATCGGTACTGATACTAAAACAATTTGTCCGTTGTCCAAAAATATGACCCACTTACACTTTTGCCCATAAGTAAGATCAATTAGCTTTCCTTCAGATTTTGCCAATCGAGCTGCACGTTTTATCGGTGCCGAGCTCCAACTTCCTGCAACAATAACCCTGTCAGGAGCAATAAGTCCAGTTGTACCCACTGGCCACAAATATGGAATTAAGCGTTTCTTCTGATTAGTCATCGATCTCTCCAAATTGAAGAAAATTGTTCCCAGATTTCCGGTTTACATGAATGATTTTTTTGAGGGGATTCTAATTGAATTCCTTCAACAGCCTCATATGCCAAAGCATCAGCCAAACGGTTATATTCTCGAGGAATATGGTGAAATGTTACTTGTATAAATTGTTTGGAAATCGATTTTAAGCGTTTTTGAAGTATCTGTAATTTTGGCGAATTAATTGCCGCATGACCCGACATTTGGTCCACCATTATCTGACTGTCGCTGTAGATTTTTACCTTTTCAATCTTTTTTACTTTTTTAATCGTAAACACCTGTTCAAGTGCAAATATGGCAGCAGCATATTCTGCTTCATTACAAGTCATTTCCCCCGCCTTACATTTCCACCAAAAACAAATTTGGTCATTTGGATCCCTAATAATGGCAGCCAGACCAGAAATACCTTCTTCCGGCCTGATAGCCCCATCTGTAAATATTTTCCAAAACTGATAATTACTAACTCTTCCGTCCGCTCCCATTATTCCCCTTTCTCCCGTGAACCCTTTCTTACTCAATATTTTGCACATTCAGGGGATATTTGTATACCCAGGAAAGTAGGATATTTATGATTAAATAATAAAATCCACCGAAATTCGGTGGATTTTTGTAAACTTTAATTCTCGAAGTATTACATCATGAAAGTAGCCTGGTTTGTCCAAGCCCGATTGTGGTGTGGTGGCCTGTCCCGCAATAAAAAGAATACGCTGCCAGGGTTTGCATAATGCGTGCTGAATCAGACCAGATAGCGGCCCAATCTCCGCATAAATTCTTGGGCAATAAAGTAAAACCCACTTTACCGGTAAAACCGGTTGCCGCTCCGCGGGTTCCATCAGCAAAAACCCATCGCTCTGTGTTTAAATTTTTCAATTCGCTGACAATAATACAATTTGCTGCAAAAGAATACCAAACCTCTTGAATTCTTGCCGGCTCTGGAGAAAAAGCATTCCACTTGGCACAATAGCCACGAAAAACATGAGCTGGAATTGGTAAGGCAATATCAGCCCCCTCAGAACGAAATGCGGTTGGTGAAATATATTCAAGAGTTACAGAACGTTCGTTCAATGACTTTTCTGCTTGAATAAAATCAGCGTAACTAAAATTACCCGCCATCGGATGGTCTTTGGAATTGAAGGTATAAGCATCTATTTTCAAATCTACCCACCATAACTTCATATTCGTTTGTAATTTTTTTACCAACCATTTATCGATAATGAATTCAGCCAGATCATCATCTAATAAGGTAATCCGAAACGCCCGTTGATTCGTCTCCTGAAACCAATGATGAAATGAAGCAGACGAAGGTTGCCTGGAAAGATCAGAAACCGTATAAGGTTTTGGTCCAATACCATCATGTAATTTTTGGGAAAGCTCAGGTGAAATTGTTTGAATTTGTTTTAAAAACCAGGCCTGCACTTGACGGCTTAGATGTTCACGGGGTAGCTCTGATTGAGGGGTAAGCAAAAAGACGATTGAAATTGGCATTTATATTATTCCGTTTCTGGAGACAAAATTGATACTGAAATTTTTTTCATAAATAAATTCGGGAAACCTTTAGTAAGAAGCTGAAAATTAAGAAGTTTAAGTATTAATAGGAAATTTACGAAACAAGTGAGTAAATTATAGCGTAATAATTTTTACCGCAGTTAAATTAATAATCCCCCTTTTTTTGAGTCGGTTCTTCTTGATACAAATGCATTTCAGATCTACATTTAATTTTACACTAATATAGATTTTTTGTAATTTTCTTGGTTCAATCAATTGCCTGAAGGTTTACTTTTTGGGGGAAGAACATAAAAATGGAATGCCTGGGTTTCAGGAGAAACTTTTTCCAAATTTACACCTGTTAATAACGAGGTATCTCCCCACTCCAAGCTTAACTTTTGATAAATTTGTTGCATATATTTTTCAATCGTTCCCGGCGATAAAAATACTTCTTGAGCGGTCAAAGGAGCACTCATTCCATATAACACCCGAAAAGTAAAAATTTTATTTAGTTTGGATGTCAACTTTGGATTCAACAACCAAACAGGAATAGTCGTTGTTTGTGATAGAAAGCTTTTATCCCAATTAATCAGTAATGGAAGGATTCCGGGAGTTACCAGAAATCTTACTTGTAAAGCTAGAATCAAAGCAGATGCGATCTCTAGTTTGATCTCATTTTTTAATAAAAAACCACGGGTTCCATGCAAAATTGCGGTAGAAACTGTATCCCAACCTCCATATTGTGAAAGACAAACAACAGGAAGGTTCGGTTTTATTTTATCAATTGAATTAAGTAAGTCGTCTAAATTGGGATTTTTAGGAAAATACTCAACATCAAGCAAAAGCAAATCGATTTTTTCGCAATGCGCTAATTCATCAAGTAATTCATATGGAGACTCAGTTTCAAAACTAACAGTAGTTCTTAAATCTTTTGTCAATAAATCCGAATTCCACTTAAGGGCAAAATAATCATCATCCATCAAACCAACATTTAACGGCAATGTAATACTCATCTTGCTCCCTCCCTTTTAGCCGTTATCAATCTTAATTCTATATTTTGTTATTGTTATCCCTAAGCAAGTAATTTTAGTCTTTTTTAATATAACCAAATTCAATCTCGGCTTTGCTATTTCTAAATCAAATCTAAATCACTTTACTCCCCTTCGCGTTCCTTACACCCTTTAGAGTCTTCGGGGCATGGTTATTCTTACTCACCAAAGCACCAGACCAAAAGCTGACTGATACCGAAGTTTCAATCCCCTTCATCGGGGCATAGGTATTCTGACGAAGTGAATTCAAAATTGAAATAAAAATAAATATACAAGTTTCAATCCCCTTCATCGGGGCATGGGTATTCTGACTCATTAATAATCATATTTCCGCAGTATGTAACAATGCGTTTCAATCCCCTTCATCGGGGCATGGTTATTCTGACACACCTGCGCCTGTCGCAAAGACACCTGCACCTGTCGCAAGTTTCAATCCCCTTCATCGGGGTATGGGTATTCTGACAATCGGGTTAACGAAGGAACAAACTGACCAGCTATTTGTTTCAACCCCCTTCATCGGGGCATGGGTATTCTGACACTGCTCATGGCGGTACAATCTCAGGGAAATTTATAGTTTCAATCCCCTTCATCGGGGCATGGGTATTCTGACGTCACGAACTTGGTTCCGACCGCAACAGCAGTCACGTTTCAATCCCCTTCTTCGGGGCATGGGTATTCTGACTTCAAAATTTGTTTGAGCAAGTAAATTTGCTCCTTTCGTTTCAATCCCCTTCTTCGGGGCATGGGTATTCTGACAAAACGTTGGAGAATCGTCTAAAGACGGAATGGTAGTTTCAATCCCCTTCATCGGGGTATGGGTATTCTGACTTGGGCAAATCATCGAACGCTCCGAAATTGGCTGATGTTTCAATCCCCTTCATCGGGGCATGGGTATTCTGACACCTCACGCTAAAAACTTTTTGTCGTGATGACAAATTGGTTTCAATCCCCTTCATCGGGGCATGGGTATTCTGACTTTGGAGGGAAAATGGCTGGTCAACAGAAAAAAGGGAGTTTCAATCCCCTTCATCGGGGCATGGGTATTCTGACACACAGAGAATCCATGTTTTTAGTTCAAGGAGATTGAAAGTTTCAATCCCCTTCTTCGGGGCATGGGTATTCTGACTGTCCTTTTGATAGGCATTTTGCTTCATCGCTACTATCATAGTTTCAATCCCCTTCTTCGGGGCATGGGTATTCTGACTAATCTCAATGGCCCCTCAATGGCACATTGGATGAGTTTCAATCCCCTTCTTCGGGGCATGGGTATTCTGACGGTAGCCGTTATTATGAACATTGCAGGAGTTATGTTTCAATCCCCTTCTTCGGGGCATGGGTATTCTGACTAGACGAAAGCTACAATGCCGAAGAAATTGTTGTCGGAAAGTTTCAATCCCCTTCTTCGGGGCATGGGTATTCTGACTAGAAGTTCCGAATCGTACGGTTCGCATATGTATCAAGTTTCAATCCCCTTCTTCGGGGCATGGGTATTCTGACTCATTGATGCCGTTGGTTCACCCAAATGGGATGAAGAGGTTTCAATCCCCTTCTTCGGGGCATGGGTATTCTGACGAATTCAAAAAGTTCTTTGATGACGCCGGCAACAAGTTTCAATCCCCTTCTTCGGGGCATGGGTATTCTGACCATCCCAAAACTGGTCGTTGGATGATCCAATCTGATCAAGAGTTTCAATCCCCTTCTTCGGGGCATGGGTATTCTGACTTTTTGCATTGTCCGGAATGTTCGCATTTTGTTTGTCTGGTTTCAATCCCCTTCTTCGGGGCATGGGTATTCTGACTAACTTATCCAGAGCGGATTAATTGAAAGATTAATGAGTTTCAATCCCCTTCTTCGGGGCATGGGTATTCTGACGCTCGCAAAGCGAACCCTGCCTCTCAGTTATCGATAGTTTCAATCCCCTTCTTCGGGGCATGGGTATTCTGACAGGGTAGTTGGACTACCTTATCCATTCTGGGTTCATGTTTCAATCCCCTTCTTCGGGGCATGGGTATTCTGACTGATGACAGTGGTGTTTTGGGTTTCGTGGCCATTCCGTTTCAATCCCCTTCTTCGGGGCATGGGTATTCTGACTCGCCGCAAATCGTCGGAAACAAACACCTGTATTGAGTTTCAATCCCCTTCTTCGGGGCATGGGTATTCTGACTTTACAACCATCGTACTCACTAAGGATAAAGTAAAAAGTTTCAATCCCCTTCTTCGGGGCATGGGTATTCTGACAATTGGGTTCATACCTTTTGGTGTTGCTTTTGCATTGGGTTTCAATCCCCTTCTTCGGGGCATGGGTATTCTGACTAAGAATTTACCCGGCTTCTGGGAAATAAAACTGGTTTGTTTCAATCCCCTTCTTCGGGGCATGGGTATTCTGACGGGGGTTGGACGAGATATACCAAAATAGGAAAAGGAGAAGTTTCAATCCCCTTCTTCGGGGCATGGGTATTCTGACTTGCAGCAATGTTTACTGTGTTCTTTAACATGGGTAGTTTCAATCCCCTTCTTCGGGGCATGGGTATTCTGACGCAATACAAGACTCGGATTTTGGTCAAAGAATTATTTGTTTCAATCCCCTTCTTCGGGGCATGGGTATTCTGACCTGAATTCGGCTTGATCGGGAGGAAACGGTGAGAAGTTTCAATCCCCTTCTTCGGGGCATGGGTATTCTGACTCAAAAATCGATTTGTCCGGAAAGGTTTAGAAATGTTTAAAAGTTTCAATCCCCTTCTTCGGGGCATGGGTATTCTGACCTACGAAATGAGTATGAAATGCAAAACACAAAATTGAAGTTTCAATCCCCTTCTTCGGGGCATGGGTATTCTGACATGCCTACTCAGGCACCTGTAACAATCGTCATCACAGCAAGTTTCAATCCCCTTCTTCGGGGCATGGGTATTCTGACTTGGGAATTCTGTTTCCGTGTATCGCAAGCTGTCCAAGTTTCAATCCCCTTCTTCGGGGCATGGGTATTCTGACATTCCCAGGAGGAAATGATTAAGTATGGTCTTTATAAGTTTCAATCCCCTTCTTCGGGGCATGGGTATTCTGACTAGCTGGCTGGCATTGGGATGGATATCTATGGTTGGCATTTTGTTTCAATCCCCTTCTTCGGGGCATGGGTATTCTGACTTGGGGTAACTTCGATTCTCGGTCTAGTTCTATTCCTGTTTCAATCCCCTTCTTCGGGGCATGGGTATTCTGACTACATGCGTATGCTCATAAGAAGCATGCATATATAGTTTCAATCCCCTTCTTCGGGGCATGGGTATTCTGACGAACAATTATTACAATTTGCAAACGCAGATTGCAGAATGTTTCAATCCCCTTCTTCGGGGCATGGGTATTCTGACTCATGTTCCCAAGCTATGCAACAAGCATACGACAAGTTGTTTCAATCCCCTTCTTCGGGGCATGGGTATTCTGACAAAGCCGAATGGGATTTCCGCATTGATCACAACCGATGAAGTTTCAATCCCCTTCTTCGGGGCATGGGTATTCTGACAAAAATCCTAAGCCGTTTTCTTCGGCCGAGGAAATTAAGTTTCAATCCCCTTCTTCGGGGCATGGGTATTCTGACCCTTTAACTAAGGC
>Ga0224522_1000587_pt1 | contig 11526 bp, 12 predicted proteins | sample CFST25metaG_FD_182733 | JGI IMG/M metagenome (GOLD analysis project Ga0224522, IMG submission 182733) | Peat soil microbial communities from Stordalen Mire, Sweden - C.F.S.T25 | ecosystem: Environmental > Terrestrial > Soil > Wetlands > Peat | place: Sweden: Norrbotten County, Stordalen Mire...
GTTTCGGAATTTGTTAAAAAACATGCTCGTAAAACAAAGGAGTAAAATGGAAACATGGTCTAATGTTCCTCTCGAAAATTTTAAAATAAAAGTTTATTTAGACACAAATATATTAAATTTTTTACTCGACAATACATATCCACATCTAAATGATTTTATAGAAAAATTGAAACAAAATAGTTTCGTTGATTTAGTAAGTTCAAATTTTGTAATTCTTGAACTTACTGGAGTTAGAAAAAGAGAACATTATTTTAGAGAAGCCATAAATTTCCGTTTAGCACAAGGTAAAGTAAATATTAGCTCTTTGTTAAAATATAAAGAGAGATATAAAATACCAGATTTTGATTTTAATTCGGTACAAGATATTGTTGAACAAAAGGTCAATGAAGATTTGAAAAAATTATCAACCGATTTCGGAATTAATTATGGAATAAATAAATTTCACGATAATTTATTCTCTCCAGCAATAGAAATTCTGTTAAAGACAAAAATCTCAAATCAAGATGGAATAGTTTTAATTTCTTCGGTATACCCAGATGACTCAAAAAAAGAAAGCTTTTTACTTCTTTTATCTAAAGATGATGAATTTACAGATATTTGTATTAATGCTGACGCAAAATATGATTTGGTCTTTGTAAATCAAAATTTAATAAAACCAATTGTGGAAAATATCCAACAAATTAACAATCACAGCACAGTTAATACAAATAAAAACTTAATGCAAGAATCAGCAGATGAAGAATTTGTAAGAAATAAAATTTTATCCTTAATTCAATTAAAAAATGAGAATAGAATTCTGGGAAAAACAGCCCCTTGCGGAAATAGTACTAGGGTTCCATCCGATATTATAGGTTTTAAATTAGAAGTTGGAAAAGAAATTAAAAATAACATTTATTTAACTATTATTGGAAAAGATCTTGATTTTATTTATTCAACAAAAATTAAAATAAGTGATTTCTATAACAATACGCCAATTGCAGCATATCCTTTTTCAAGTGCTACAGTTCAAGATATTACATTTAAAATAAAGGATGAAAATGCTAATGGAATTGAAATTCCGCTAGATCCTGCAATTATTACTAAATTGCGTGAAACAGGAAATTTAGTATTTTTAAGTCCCGATAATGAATAATATTTTTTCATTTTATGTTTTTTTAATAAATAAGACATAATCAAAAATATATTCTTTGTTTTTGTCATTAATTGAATTTCATAATCTGTATTTATTTCCCTCTTGACTTTTTCAACTATATACCGTATATTATTATGGCTATCGTTCTTTGAAATAACATGGTGAATTTCTCTGCCGAAGGTTGGACGTGGCGTATGGTAAACACCTTTACATAATAATTGCACTTTTTTTGCGCTTTTTTTAATGAAAAAATGTAATCATTATGTAAAGCCGGATTCAAATTTATCTGCCGAAAGTCCGCCGTATCGGATAGTAAAATAATCCCGGATAAATATGTTGCTCTCTGTTGCAACGACGGTTGCTCTGATTGGTCAAAATAAATCATTAATAAATTAAACATTAAAAACTAAGAGCAACAAAACTGCATCAATAGCAACGCGGAAACGTTGCCGGATGCTCCCGATTTTGAAAAAACAATAACTTGCATCAAAATTCTAAAGAAACGTGTTTCCCTAATTCAAAAAGTGATACAAATGTGATACACCTGTTCTTTAAGCCCGAGAAGCGAAAAGTGATACACTTTTTTTTCACTTTTTCGATTTTAGAATTTGTTTAATGTTTAGTTATTAGAATTTAGCATTTTTAGGAAAAAATCCTTTCGATTACGATAAATGGTATTAAATTGCAATTTTAGAAATATCGCTTTATATTTGAGAGAATATAAATCACCGCGATGAAAATCACACAGGCAATCCTTATAATTTTTATACTGGCAAGCTGCAGCATTTATGCAAAAACGGATATTTCAGGAAGAGTACTGGATGAAAGATATTTTCCAGTGCCGAACCTCTCGCTCTTCTTCACAGGAGGAGCCAGCACAAAGACGGATAACGACGGCAACTTCAAGATTTCAATAAATTATTCCACTTACGATGTTTACATTTTCGATTACGCAAATTCAAACGGCGTGGTGTACAGAAACCTTACTACTACAACTCCCGAACTGACTCTCTTCGGAAACACTTCATCCAAATACGTAAACACCGATATTATGAAAGTTAATTTCCTTCCGGTGCCAAACGGAAGAACTGCGACGATTAAATTCTTAAGCGACAAGGTTTTTAATTCAAAAGAAGTTTCTGCATCATCGGGAGAAAAGACAAAATTGATTACGGTGGATTATCCTTCGACAAAAGACTTTATAAACGGCAGGATTATTTATCTTGAAAAAACTCCGACGAGCTTTGAAAAATTTGCAGAAAAAACCGTAACCATAATGAAGGACAATGTTACGCAGTTTGTTGCATTCGATTCTTCGACGAATTATTCCAAACCCGGAGATTCGTACCTGACGGTTTACATGCCGGGACAGGATTACGAGAAAAAATCTTTTGAAGTATCTGCGGATTTTCTCTCGCTTCACAGGAATGCGCAGTTCCAGATGAATTATACCGAAGGCGATATAATTTCCACAAAAATTTTAATTCCGCAGACTTTGCCTTACGGATACAGAATTAAAATCTCGGCAAGCTTCTCAAATAAAGGCGGCTCGGGTTTCGACAATTATACATATTCAAACCCCGGAGCATCCTATAACATAAACACCGAAACTCCGCCTGCGCTGGACTCTCCGCAGGATAAGCTCTACGGCGTTAATGACAATACGGTTTTTTCTTATGAATACGGCTCGGGTTCGGGAATTTATGTTGTGCATTTTCACTGCTTCGACCCCGTCGGTGATTTCTATGTGGTAACTACTGAAAGACAAATTTCGTCACCTGTGAATTCTGTGAAAGACGTTTTAAAGGGAATTGAGTTCAGCTGGACTGTAACAAAAATGCTGACTTATACCTCTACAGATACTTTCGTCAGGCCAAAGGATTTTTCAAACGACATCGGCTACACTGCGAAAACTTATTCCGAAATGAGAACGTTCAGAACAAAGTTTTAAGAGCTGTGAAAAGTGAAAGGTGAATGGTGAATGGTGAATGGTGATAAAGTTATAAAGTAAAAATTATCATTAATACTGCAGTTACTGCGACTAACTACTAGCTTCTAACTCCTAACTTCTGCTCTTATTGTTTATACGCTTCCCGCAAGAACTTCTTGTCTTTCCTCCAGTCTTTGCGCACTTTCACGAACAGCTTGAGGTAAACTTCTTTCTTCAGAAATTTCTCTATTCCTTCGCGGGCGAATTTTCCAAGCATTTTTATCTTATCGCCGTTCCTTCCGATGAAAATTATTTTCTGCGTTTCCCTCTCGAGCACTATTTCAGCATTGATGTAATCCTTCGCATCTTTTCTTTCAATGAATTCGACTATATCCACGTAAACGCTGTACGGTACTTCATCCTGGTACAGATCAAGGATTTTCTGCCGTATGATTTCCGCCACAAAAAATTTCTCGGGCTTATCGGTCAGAATTTCATCGTCGAAGAAAAATTCCGATACGGGGAGATTGTCTGTTATCTCTCTCTGTACTTCGGTTAAATTAAAATCTTCCTTTGCGGAAATGGGAATTATAGTTTCGAATTTAAATTCTTCCTTCAGCATCACCATCTTGCTTTTTACGTCATCCTGCTCTTCAAGGTCAATTTTGTTTAATACAACTATTCTTTTCTTTCCTTTGAACTCTTTTGCAAACCTGTCTTCGATATCTTTCAGTGCCCTCATGCTGAATTCGGTTACATCGATTATGTGCAGTATTATATCGGCTTCTTTGAAAGATGATTTAAGCTCTGACATCATGAATTTCTGCAGTTCGTATTTGGGTTCGAAAAGTCCGGGAGTATCTATAAATACAATCTGTATGTTTTTTTCCGTGAATATGCCCAGAATTTTATTCCTTGTCGTTTGCGCTTTTTTATTCACTATCGAAAGCTCGCACCCCAGTAAAGCATTCATCAGAGTTGACTTACCCGCATTCGGCTTGCCTATGATTGCAACATAACCGCATTTTCTCATTTAACTGTCTGTATTTGATTTTTTGATGTAACTATAATTTGTGGCTTATCCTTGTATGTGCTGATGATGCCTTTTACTTCTACGTTTTTATTTTTATAAATATTCAAATCGCCGACTTCGGAAAACTTCTCGCTGAATATCACCGCGGAAAAAGTATTCTTCGGAAACTTCCTGTCGAAATTCAGATAAGCAACTTTTTCCCTTATGGCAACATCCGCAACATACCCTTTGACTATTGCATTTTTACCGATATAATTTTTTACTTCTTCGGTTGTAATCGTTTTAATATTTTCTTCGCTTGCAGAATTTAATTCCTTTCCATTCTGCGTTTGCGAATCTTTCACGGCATATGAAGTGACAGAGCTGCTGTCAGTTTTACTTTGCTTGTTTATTTTTACTTCTTCCTTTTTCTTACTGCAGGAAGATACCAGAACAAAGAAAATCAATAATGAGGTAAATAAAATATTTTTCATCTGATTAAATCTTTTAGTTGTTTTATTTCGGGGTCAAGTATACTTTTGTTCCCGGGGTTCAAATCAATTGCCGTCTGAAAATCGTACAGTGCTTCGCTGTATTTTTTCATTTCTTTGTTAACAAAACCGCGCCTGAAATATGCTTCCGGATTTGTTTTATTTAATTCTATCGCCTTGTTAAAATCTTTCAAAGACTCTTTCAAATCGTTTTCCTGATAATAAAATGTTCCCCTTTCCATATAGTTTTGGGCATTCGATGTGTCTAATTCTACGGCAGTATTAAAATCCGCCAATGCCTTCTTTTCTTCCTGCGTCATGAAATATACAACCCCTCTGTTTCGGTATGCATCCGGGTTTTTGGGGTCGATTGATAAAGCCATATTGAAATCACTCATTCCCAGGGTAAGGTTACCTGATTTTAAATATGCCGTACCCCTGTATACATATGTGGAAGAATTTGCCTGGTCTATTAAAATGGCACTTGAAAAATCCGATATTGCCGCAGGATAATCTTCCGTAATGGTCTTTAATATTCCCCTGTCTATATAAGCCTTGGAAAACTTTGAATCAATTTGAATTGCACTGCTGAAATCTTTCTGGGCATCATCATATCTTTTCAAAAGCATATAAGCCGTTCCGCGCCTGTCATACCCCAGCGATGAATTCGGCATTATTTTTATATGCTCTGTAAAACGTAAAATTGCTTCGTTGTAATCACCTGTATTGATTGCCGCTTCCCCCATTCTTAAAAGGTCCTGTGCGGAATATTGTGCATTCAGTACCAACGGAAAAACGATAATAAAAATTAAAATGTAAAATTTTTTCATAAGTGATTTTTTATTTTGCTTTTTGCTTTGCCTGCTCGTAATATTCCTTTGTCTGATCTTTTAAATCAGGGTTCAGTTTATAACTGTGCTCCATATCATTTACGGCTTTTGTGTATTCTTCCATTACAAGGTAGAGTATTCCTCTTCTCACATATGCTTCGGCGTCATTCGGGTCAAGTTTAAGTGCCGTATTATAATCAGCCATTGCTTTGTCATACTCTTTTGTGTATTTGTAAAGCGTTCCCCTGAAATAAAAGCTTTTCGGAATATTAGGATTAATTTCTATTGCTTTGTTTACGTCCTTAAAGGCTCTTTCGTAATCGTTGAAATTAAAAAATAAAGCTCCCCTGTTCCAGTATGTTTCAATATAATCAGGATTACGCTTTATGGCTTCATCCCATAATACAAATGCAGAAGCTGTATCTCCCTGATACGCATAAAGAGTTGCAAGAGAATTATATGTCATCATATCCTCAGGGTCGAGAAGCAATGCTTTCCTCAGGTCTTTTCCTGCTTGAGTGTATTCCTTGAACAATATCAGGCAGGCTCCCCTGCTTGATAAAGCACGCGCATAATTGCTGTCGAGTTCTATAGCCTTATCGAAACACTCGAGAGCAGCAGCGTAATTTTTCTGGTTTACATACGCAGCTCCGAGCGAAACAATTATTCTTGTATCCTGCGGATGTTTATCAAGATATTCCCTGTAATAGTTTAATGCCTTATTGTAATCTTTCATTGACATTGCATCATTGCCTTTGTCTATTAATAATGAATCCGCACTCTGGGAATAAACATTTGTACAAATTACAAATACTATAACAAAAAGATTTACTAAATATTTCATAATGATATGCTGTTAAAAGAGATTAATATAAAGTTAAGAATTTTATTTTTATAATTACAGACTCATTAAATTCCGAAAATAATCAGATTAGCGTGCCTAACTTCGAAATCACTTCCGAGAATTTTTCATCGGGCAATGTGCAAATATATTCCGCATTCCTGATTTTCCAGTTTAAACTTTTTACCTGGTCCGCCAGAATAATTCCTTTTGTTTTTAAATCATCCGGAATAACTACCTCGAAAGGATATCCTTTTACTTTCGCTTTTATCGGACAGAATAATGCCAAATCTGTTTTCCTGTTATATTCAACCGGAGAAATTACTAATGCTTGCTTTCTTTCCTCCTGCTCCGGATTTGAATCACCCGTTACATTAGCAAGCCAGACTATATCTCCCCTTTTTGGAATGTAATTTGAACTCATTAAACATTTTCCTTTACAGAAGGTTTGGTAAAAAAATCTCTTTGTGCAGATTTTTATTTATGACCTTAGATAAAAGTTCGCTTAACTTAATTTCCTGCCTTTTCTTCCTGGAAATAATCAGTTTATCCTTTATTATCTTAATCTTGATATCGGTGCCTTCAGTTAAACCAAGTGCATCCGCATATGTCTTTGGCACTCTGATTGCCAGACTATTACCCCATTTTTGTATTTTTGCTGCCATATTTTATGTGTATACAATAAATATACGGTGTATCTTTTGAATATACAATGCTGTTTTTACTAAAATATATAAAAAACGAAAGGCGGATGGATACCCGCCTTAAGTATGTATTTTTTCAATTTGTTGTAGCTGCCTTTTTAATAATTATCTATCTGTGCTCGCTGAAGTTTGCCTGAATAATCTATGTAAACAGCTTTCCATTCCGAATAAAATTCATAAACTGTCCAGCCGCCTTCGCGATGTCCGTTTCCTGTTGCTTTTACTCCGCCAAACGGCATATGAGCTTCAGCTCCGATTGTTGCTCCGTTGATATAAGTAATACCGGCCTGAATATCTCTTACCGCTTTGAAAGCATCATTTACATTATTTGTGAAAATACTCGATGATAAACCATATTCCGTATCGTTCAGAATTTCAATTGCGTTATCGAGGTCGCTGCATTTTAATACTGAAAGCACAGGTCCGAAAATTTCTTCCTTTGCAATTCTGTGATTGGGTTTTACGTCAACAAAGATTGTCGGCTCATAGAACCAACCTTTTGCAAGGTTTCCTTCTTTTGCGAATTTTCCGCCTGTAAGCATTTTTGCCTTATCTTCTTTCAAACCGATTTGCACGTATTCGTCAACTGTATTTCTCTGAGCTTCGCTCACGCACGGTCCGACATCCACTCCTTTATCATTTCCGTATCCGAGTTTTAATTTCTTTACCCGCTCTACAAGCTTTTCCACAAATTTATCGTGAATGTCATTATGAAGTATAAGCCTGGATGTTGCAGTACACCTTTGTCCCGTGGTTCCGAATGCTCCCCACAACACCGCGTCTAAAGCAAGGTCCATATTGGCGTCGGGCATTACAATCTGCGCATTCTTTCCGCCGAGCTCGAGCGATACTCTCTTCAGTTCCCTTCCTCCGACTTCGTTAATTCTTCTTCCGACAAGAGTAGAGCCTGTAAATGAAATCAAATCAACTTCTTTGCTTGCCAGCAATGCTTCTCCTACAACGCTTCCTTTTCCGTGAACAAGATTAATTACTCCGGGTATATATTCTTTTCCGAGTACTTTTTTCATAGCTTCATCAATAATCTGAACAAGCGTGTTAGCTGTCTTGGGTGTGATTTCCGCGGGTTTGAAAACTACCGTGTTACCGCATACAAGAGCGGGGAATATTTTCCAGGTCGGGATTGCCATAGGAAAATTCCATGGAGTTATTATTCCGGCAACACCGATAGGTATTCTGAAAGACAGATTCATTTTATTTGCAAGTTCGCTCGGCGCATTCATTCCGAATAACCTTCTGCCTTCTGATGCAGCATAGTAAGCAGTGTCGATGCCTTCCTGCGTATCGCCTTTTGTCTCGGCAAAGACTTTTCCCATTTCGCGCGTCATTTCAAATGCGATTTCATCTTTACGGGCAAACATAATGTCGCCAACCTCTTTTAAAACATCCCCTCTTTTGGGTGCGGGTATAAGGCGCCATTTCTTATATGCCTGACGTGCTGCCTTCACTGCTTCGTTAACATCTTCTTCAGTGGATAAAGGAAACTTGCCGATTAAATCCTCGTTCCAGCTTGCGGGGTTTCTGTTTTCGCTGTACTTTCCGTTCGAGGAGGGTTTCCATTCTCCGTTTATTAAATTCTTAAATTCCATATAATTCTCCGTTAAAATTTAGTTAGATATTTATACAAAATAATCACTTAAACCGATATAAAAAATTCAATTATATTTGTCACTATATATTTATATTTTCACATTAAGTTTGCTTAAAGATATGAAAATAAAATCAATAAAATCCGTTGATTTCGAAAATGCCATAGACATCTTCACCGAAGCTTTCATTAACGACCCGCTTTTTATTTTTGCTTTCCCGGATTTGGAAAACAGAAAACGGCTTACACGAATTATGTATGAATTTGTCGTTCTCGAACTTGTACCAGAAATGAAATTAAAATTAATAGGTTTATTCGAAAATGAAAAACCCGTATCTGCAGGGACTTACACAACACCCGAAAGCACTACGGGCTGGACTGACAAGCTCGATAAAGCGGTAAAGGAAATGTGGATAAAAGCAAATGATAATTCAATAAGACTGATAGGCGAGTACTCTATGGAAAGCAGGAATTTTAATTTAAAGGAACCTCATTTTTATTTTAACGAACTTGCCGTTTTACCGAAAGAGCAGGGAAAAGGACATGGGAAAGCAATGTTCAAATATGTAGAATCCAAATGCCTGAAACATCCCTCCGCAAAAGGTATTGCGCTCGACACGCCAAATCCCGAAAATGTAAAAATATACAAGCACCTCGGATATAAGGTTGTGCATAAATTTAAATTCCACTATTTGACCGGATATACAATGTATAAAGAGATTTGAATCCCGATTCGCTCCGCTTATCGGGACGCAAAGAACGCGGATTGTAAGAATAAGAACGTAGATTTTTCAATTTTTAAAATTCTTTCGTTTTTTTGTACTGATTTTTTTAAAAATATTGAGGATTTTTACATATAAAATATACTAATGAAAAATTTCGACATTATTATTGCAGGAGCGGGGATTGTAGGACTTGCTACTGCTTATAAACTCATAGAGAAAAAGCCTGAACTGAAAATTTGCGTTATAGAAAAGGAAGACTCAGTTTCAAAACACCAGACGGGAAATAACAGCGGCGTGATACACTCGGGAATTTATTACAAACCCGGAAGCCTGAAAGCAACAAACTGCAGGCGCGGTTACAAAATGCTCCTCGATTTCTGCGACGAAAACAATATTCCATACGATATATGCGGAAAAGTTATTATTGCAACTAATGAAGAGGAAATTCCGCGGCTGAATAATCTCTATGAGCGCGGAAAGCAAAACGGTCTGCAGGGATTAAAAGAATTATCCGCAGAAGAGGTGAAAGAAATCGAACCGCACGTTAACGGCATTAAAGGAATCCGCGTACCCGAAACAGGAATAATTGATTACAAAGTTGTTTCCGAAAAATTCGCAGAGTTGATTAAGCAAAAAGGGGTGGAAATATTTTTCAATGAAAAATTAAATTTTATCAAAGATGAAACATCCGTTTCACATCTCACGTCAGACGCTTCACAGCAAAATATTGAAGTAATAACAAACAAGGATGAATACACCTGCAAACTCTTAATCACCTGCTGCGGACTGCAGTCGGACAGGGTTGCAAAACTGAACAATAAAAATCTTAACATAAAAATAATTCCATTCCGCGGCGAGTATTACACGATTAAAAAAGAAAAAAGATATCTTTGCAGAAATTTAATTTATCCCGTACCCGACCCGCAGTTCCCTTTTCTTGGTGTACATTTCACTCGAATGATAAACGGAAAAGTAGAAGCAGGTCCAAACGCTGTATTTGCATTCAAGCGCGAAGGATATAAAAAAACCGATATAAATTTCGGTGATTTAGCCGACAGTCTTTTCTGGAAAGGCTTTTTAAGCGTGATGATGAAATACTGGAAAGTGGGAATGGGGGAATTTTACCGCTCGTATTACAAACCGGCATTTGTGAAAGCACTTCAAAAACTTCTTCCGGAAATTAAAGGTGAAGATTTGGAAGTCGGCGGAGCAGGAATCCGTGCACAGGCTTGCGACATAAAGGGAAATCTCGTAGACGATTTTCTTTTTGTAGAAAACGAGAAAGTCATACACGTTTGCAATGCCCCGTCACCGGCGGCAACATCTTCGCTTTCGATAGGGGATACACTGGCGGAAAAGATAATTGGGAAACTTTAAAACCCGTTCGCTATAAATCCACCGTCAACTGCAATGTTCTGACCGGTAACATAAGAGGCACCCGGCATGCAAAGAAATGCAACCACTGCAGCAACTTCTTCGGGCTTTCCTGTTCGCTTCATCGGTGTTCTTTCAATCACCCTGTTGTAATATTCTTTATTGCTAAGCACTCCCTCGGTTAATGGCGTTTTAATATACCAGGGAGAAACCGAGTTTATGCGTATATTATTTTCTGCCCAGTCACAGGCAAGATTTTTTGTCATTTGTATAATAGCCGCTTTAGTCATTGCATACGGCGAGCCCGTACTGAGAGATGTCATGCCTGCCACAGATGCTATGTTTACAATATTTCCCTGAGAAGATTTTTTCAGCAGCGGGTAAGCAAGTCTGCACATTTCAAAACAGGATTTCATATTTGTATCAATCACTTTTCCAAAATCCTCTTCCGTAAAATCTTCGATTTTTTTTCTTATGTTCGTTCCGACATTATTTACAAGTATATCGAGCGCTCCCCATTTATTTTCGATTTCTTTAATTATTTTTTTTCTGTCGTCGTTTTTGCTCAAATCGGATTTGAAAAAAAATAAATTATTTCCGCTGATTATTCCCGAATCATTTCTTGCAGTATAAAAAACTTCCGCGCCAAGTTTCAGAAATTCATTCACGCAGGCTTTTCCGATTCCTTTTGAACCGCCTGTTATAAGAGCTTTCTTTCCTTTTAAAGTCCACTTAGAATTCATTGTATAATTAAGTTAATCTTTTATTGCAAAATTTAATATAATTATTTGAGTTAATAAATAAACTTACAAATCCGTATCGAAACCATTACTAAAAAACAAAATTTTAAAAAGTTTTTATAGTAAAGCAAATAATTATAT
>Ga0224522_1000590_pt1 | contig 11510 bp, 11 predicted proteins | sample CFST25metaG_FD_182733 | JGI IMG/M metagenome (GOLD analysis project Ga0224522, IMG submission 182733) | Peat soil microbial communities from Stordalen Mire, Sweden - C.F.S.T25 | ecosystem: Environmental > Terrestrial > Soil > Wetlands > Peat | place: Sweden: Norrbotten County, Stordalen Mire...
TGAGGGTAACCCCCTTTTTCTCAAGCTCTTTTTTAATCTTTTCACAATCGGGTAAGGGACGGCCTGTTTTTTCCACCGAAAGTTCTTCGGGAAACAGCTTTTGATACAGCTCGTCCTCGCTTATTCCTTCCGCCAGCGGCCAGTGTAGGTTGGCTGCTTGTGCTCGTCGCAAGTATTCCCCAATCGTGCTGTTAGAAATATTGTTGGCTCGGGCAATGGCTCGATTAGATAACCCGACTTCTTCTTTCAGCCGAAGAATTTCACGAATTTTGCGCAAAGTTAATCGCTCCTGGGACATTCTTGTTGCCTCCTATGCGAGGCTAAGAATGCCACATTTTGAGATTTACCTGCGCTATTTCCCCTTACCAAAAGTGTGCGGCTTACTCCGAAAGGGTGTGCGGCATGCTCCGTTTAACTGTGCGCCATGGCCCGTTTAAGTGTGCGACTTGGTCCGATTTTTGCAGCATTGAACCAAAAACTGCCTCATATAAACAAAATGAGCAACAATTTTGTTTATCATCATAATCTTTAATCCCAATTCAAAATCAACAAAATTTAGTCCTTCCTCTACCGCTTGGGTTAGAAAGAATATTAAAAACTGCAATAAATCGATTTTTGATATTCTAGGTTTAGATAATTGTTGATATTTCTACTCGTGACCTTCATTTTTATCAGTTCTGGCTAAACCCCCAGGTACTTGAGCAAAGCCATGACCAGGAACACCGGCCAGACAAAAGCCTTGAGTATTGCCAGCACACCCAGCCCAAAAGTAGTTGCCTGCCCGAGAAAATAAATTGCAGCCCCGATTAAGCCAAGTCCATACACGGCTTCCCCGCCGCCGCGGTGGATTACTTTCGTTTGATTTTCCATGTTTATATTCTCCTTATCGCGTGAGTTGTCCATGAAAACATATATGAGAATCAACCGGGAATGGTGCAGGATTGAAAGCCATAGCAAAGTTCTTGATATTGCCCTTTGCAAATATTTAATCGAAAACCTCCCGCATTTCTATTTTTCTGCGGGAGGTTTTTTGTCTTGGAATTTTTTTACTTTTGGCTGACTGCCAGGGTTGTCTTTCGATGCCAGATCTCATTCCAGAAAAATACGAGGATAAGCGCAACCATCACTACCGCCAGTGGGATCAAGGTCTCCCAAGAGCGCAGGTGGAGAAAGCGGTGGCCCAGGTTATCACCGAAACCGTTATTGACTAACTGCTGCCAGCAGAAACTATAGATGTTGGAATACCCAAAGAAAGGCATCGAGCTGAGTTTAGCGATCATCGTATCCGGAACCTGCACCGTGCTGGCTGCCGCAATCAACATCTGCCCAATCGAGATAATGCCCAGCCCCACAAACGGCCAATTCAGTTTCTTCGGCACAAAAACCAAAAAGAGGCAGAAGAAAGGCAGAATGGGGATGAGATGGCGCGGGCCTAAAGCATATCCGCCCCACCACATGTAATAACCCGAAAGGACGACCACATAAACGAAGATGATACACGTCGCCAGGATGGCTTCGGCGCGGTAGCGGCGCTGCATGAACATGAATACCGCTCCAACAATAGCCAGCAGCAGTACCGGCGATTGCCAGAACAGCCCCATGGTTGGATGGATGGTAGTAAAGTAGAGCACTTGCAAATTAGGCCATAGAATGCCGGCGATCCCCTGTTTCATAGATGTGCTGAAATACTGGCTCTCCAGATTTGAATAGCCGATCGAGAACATACTGCCGAAGCACAGTTTGTTGTACACGAGCTGAATCACAATGGGGATCAGTCCACCGATCACCGGCCAAAGGAACGCACGCCATTGCCGGTAAGAACGATTTCTCAAAACAACAAACAGGTAATAGATGACCAGAGCCAGAACAATCATGGCAGACGGGTACTCGCAGATGATTGCCCATCCCAGCAGCAAGCCGATCAGAAACAAATACCAGTTCTTTCTTATTTTTGTACTTTCTTTTATAAAGAAGATCATAAAGAAAGCGCTGAAGAGCAGCGAAGCGGTTAATTGATGGCTGAAAAAGGTAACGCTGTACGGCAGGGCCATCGTTCCGAGCATGATTGACAAAGTCACCAGGAAAGCGCGAAACCGGCTGCGGGATAAATATAAGCACAGGAGGAACATGAGCATTCCGGCAATCGCCGATGGCAGCCCAATGACCAGAAAAGTCAAAATTACTTTTGTTGTATCTTCGCTGGGATGCTGAAATACCTGCTGCAGCCAGTAAATGGGCAGATAAAAGGCATCTCCAATGATCGCCGTACCAATTGCTTTATCCGAATAATAATGACCGCCGTAAGTCGATAGGTCGCCGGTAGCTGTACCTGGCTTGTCGAAGTAATCATCGATACTGAGGCGTTTTTCCTGTACGCTGGCAAAAATCAGGCCAAACCGGGAATTGCCGTTCCAATATCCGTCTTGATAAAAGAAAGCAAAGATGAAAGCCAGCAATAAGAAAACGATAAGTGCATCTTTTCGATAAGTTTTCGGCATAGAACTTTTAATTAACCTTTTTCCCCGCAGCCGGCAGGAGAATCTTATCAGCATTTCCTGACGGAGGCTCAGACAGATTGATGATCTAGGATTGTAATTGATGCGAGAGGCAATTAACTTGAGATTGAATATGACTCGTCAGCGGCGCCGACTTCTGAGAATTGCCTATGATTAATCAATTGTATACCTATGTTCCAAATCAAAGATTTAAGAATTTACTCATTTTGGAAGACAAATACCAGTAATTCTCAGGTGGATGCAGCCCTTGTGAAAATTAGCGATTCTGTGATTGAGGCGGAGATGAAGTTTCAGGACCATATTTGCCGCTGCAATTTTAAATATTTGAGATATAGTAATAAAATATCTACAGACCAAAACGAATCTACCAACAATTCATTTTTTGTAATTATAAACAAAATAAAAGAGAAAAATGATCACCTGCCCTTATTGTGGTACACACTATCAAACCTTTCAACTAAATTGCCAGAACTGCGGCGCTCCATTACCAGCAGCCGCAACGGAGACGGTTCCAGTTGAAATTAACACAGAACTTCCAATACCGCCATCTCCACCACGGCCGGTTTCAAAAAGTTATGTGTGGCGCCTCCTCTCGACTGATGGGGGTTGGATCGCTGCTTTGGTTTTTATTTTACTGGGTATCATTTTTAGCGGAGTCGGCTTAGGGCTCGGTCTCGCCATCAATCCAGATTTTATTGGTTGGATTTTCCTTATTATCGGGTTTCCATTCTTGCTGGCGGGTGTAATCGTATTTAACTGGCGGTATCAAAAGGCCCAAAAGGTGGTCGGTGTCCTTCGGGATGGTATCGCAGTTAGAGGACAGATCACAGAATTAAACCAGGACTATTCAGTATCCATCAATGGCCGTAACCCCTGGAATATCAGCTATGAATATCGAGTGAACGGGATAACCTATACCGGGAAAGTCTCTACTTTGAACCAGCCTGGGGCACAGATGGTGGTAGGGAAAGCGGTGAGCATCCTTTACCTTGAAGCTGATCCGAAATCAAGTTCGCTCTACCCGCACCCGTGAGTAAATATTTTTCCTTTATCGAACATAATTTCTGTTATAATTATTTCAATGTCAACATCTGAAATCTCCCTTGAAACTGCCCGCGCGCTGACTCTTCGAGCTCAGGGATTGCTGCGCCCGCCCGAGCATCCAGCCGGTAAAAATGATGTCCTGGCTGCCATCGAGCGCAACGGGGTCTGGCAGATTGATACCATTAACGTGGTCGCGCGCAGCCCTTATCTTGCCTTGTGGAGCCACCTGGGAGAGTATTCGGCGGCCTGGTTGGACGAACTACGGCTGAAGGCAGGCTTTTCGAGTATTGGGCACACGCCGCTTGTTTTATCCCCATCGAGCAGTACCCTTATCACCGCCGTATGATGCTCGAACGCCAGCGCCACCACCGCTATGCTGCCTGGTATGACGATCATCAAGCCGACGCTGATACTGTTCTCAAATATGTTCAGGCCAACGGTGCCGTCCGTTCTGCCGATTTCGAACGCAGGGACGGTAAAAAAGGCACCTGGTGGGATTGGAAAATCGAAAAGGATGCGCTCGAGCACTGGCTGGCCACTGGCGAAATGATGGTGCTGCGCCGCGACAAATTTCAGCGCGTCTACGACCTGCGCGAACGTGTGCTGCCCACCTGGGACGATGCTCAGGTGCCCACGTTGGAAGATTGCGTTCTCTATTTCACATTCAAGTCAGTGCAGGCACTGGGGATCACCCGCCCGGATTGGGTCGCCGATTTTTACCGCCTGCCCAAGGCTTCGGTTGCCAAAGCAATAAAAACGCTGCTCTCGGAGGGGAAACTGTGCGAAATCAGTGTTGAAGGCTGGCCCGAACCCGCTCTCATCCCCACTGAGACCGTTGCTTGGTTGGCAGAAAGTACCGCTGATCTCACCCCCACTTTCACCACCCTGCTGTCGCCGTTTGACACGCTCATCTGGGACCGCAAACGCGCCCGCCAGATGTTCAACTATGATTTTTCCATCGAATGTTATCTCCCCGCCCCCAAACGCAAATACGGCTATTACCTGCTCTCGGTGCTGCACCGCGGCCGCCTGGTGGCGCGTCTGGATGCAAAGGCGCACAGACAGGCAGGTATCTTTGAGGTCAAATCTTTCTATTGGGAAGCGGATGTGCAACCCAATACGGATATGCTGGCCGAGATTCGCTCCTCGGTGCAAAGCTGCGCCGATTGGCACCACACTCCCCTGGTCAAGTACCCGGATTCCTCCCTTTTACTGTCATAAAATTTGGAGTAGAGTTCCTCTCTTACGTCTCTCTAACGATCCCTGTATATAATGGAGACAAAGGGAAAATCAATGGTTTCTACTTTTAAACCGGGCAGTACAGCCTTTATCATTATCAATCCGGTGGCAGGTTTTACCGAAGCGAAAGCCCTAAAAAAGACTTGCGAAACGCAATTCCATGCCGCAGGTTGGCACACTCGTTTTTATCTGACTAAAGCCGATGAGAACCTGACCAGGGTGGTTAATACTGAAATCGCTTCCGGTGTGGACCTGGTAGTGGTTTGCGGCGGGGATGGAACAGTCGCCGCCGTCGCTGCGGGTTTGTCCCGTTCCCGTGTACCGATGGGGATCATCCCCACCGGCACCTGGAACGCTATTGCCCATCACTTGAGACTGCCCGCTTCTCCCCAACGTGCTATTGACCTGATGACCGGGAAACACTCCCTGCGCCGGCTTGATTTGATGAATGTAGGGAAGACCGTCCATGCGATGAACCTGGGCGTGGGTTTCAGCGCCAAAATGGTGACGAACGCAGACCGTGCCGAAAAACGAAGCCTGGGCAACCTTGCCTACATAAAGCATTTGCTCAAAGAACTCCTTGGTCTGGAGATGCACCATTTTATCATCGAAGCTGACGGCATCATTTATAAGGGACGCGCCAGCGAAATTTTTGTCGCGAATTATGGCATCGTTGGGCTGCGCTTTTTGGAAGATCGCCTGAATATTGACCCGGACGACGGCAAATTGGATATTTTGATTATCAAGACCCGGACTTTATTGGACTTGCCCAATCTTTTCTGGCAAATTTTTTTCAAACATGGAAACCGCACCCCCAAATATCAAAAAATATCCGGCCGCAAGAAAATATCTATTTCAACCTTCCCGGCAGCTCAAGTGCAGGCCGACGGCGAAGATATGGGTCAGACTCCCGTCAAGGTCAGCGTAATTCCCAGAGCAGTGCAGGTCATTTGCAATCCCTCTCGTTCGGAGAGAGCCGATCTCCTCAGTAACAAACAATAAGATAAAAAATCCAGACAAATATTTTGGGCCGTTCGATTTGGCGGAATAGAAAGTTCGCCGCAACCGTGCTGAATGCTGCCTTTTGAGGGGAAAACTCTGAAAAAAATACCCTTCTCGTGTGTGGCATAATAAGAGGATGTGGACGATCGATCTGAACGGTGAGGAGTTAAATAATCGCTCTTTAGCTGGACAATAATAAGGGAGATGACAATGGAAAGCATTCTCATTAATAAACCCAGGGAAATCTACGTGTCCGAAAGGGAAATACCCGTACCTGGTTCAAAAGAAGTCTTGATCAAGGTGATGGCCAGCGGGATATGCGGCACGGATGTGCATATTTTCAAAGGCGAATACCTGGGCGCTTATCCGGTGATTCCCGGGCACGAATTTTCCGGCGTGATTACGGCTCTGGGTGACCAGATCACCAGGTTTAAGCTTGGGGATCGGGTGGCTGTCGAACCCAATATCGCCTGTGACAACTGCATTCATTGTCTGAATAACCGTCAAAACTTCTGCCTGAATTGGCAGGCCATTGGTGTCACGCTGCCAGGCGGCATGGAGCAATATGTGGCCGTTCCCGAAAAGGCTGTCTTCAATATCGAAGATATGCCTTTTGATCATGGCGCGTTTGTGGAACCCCTTTCCTGTGTCGTACATGGCGTCGAGCGTGCGCACATTAAAATGGGCGATAACATCGCTATCCTTGGTGCCGGCCCGATTGGAGATTTATTGCTGCAGATGGCTCGCCTGCAAGGGGCATCTTCCATTACCATGTTGGAAAACAATCCCGGCCGCGCGGAGCTGGCTCATCAGCTTGGCGCAGATCAAGTGGTCAGTCGGCTCGAAGACTTGCAGGTGAATACTTATGATGTGGTCATTGACGCGACGGGAGTGATCCCCGTCATGAACCGATCAATCGATTTTGTCCGCAGCGGCGGCACGGTGCTGCTGTTTGGGGTTCCACCCTCCGGTCAAAAGCTGGAGTTGGAGGCTTTTAAGATCTTTCAAAAAGGCCTGACGATCCTCTCTTCTTATACTTCTGTGCGTAATTCTTTTCAGGCGATCAATTTGCTGAAAACAGGGCAAATTCGCGTGGACCCGTTGATCTCCCATCATCTGCCGTTGAAAAACCTCCCCAAAGCGTTTGAAATGATCGAAAACCATGATCCAACCGTCAAAAAAATCATCATGCTGCCCAATGGATAAAAAGGGATCCACACGGCTCGCTGCTGAAATTCTTTTTAGAATCGTTGACTTTACCGCAAAAAATGATATGGTTATGCAGGTTATTTGAACCTCCATTACCTTGTCTTTTCGTCAAAACTCACCTCCCTTGAAAGGTACTCTTTTCTCAAATGAAACCCACTATTGTAAATTCTGCCCAGAAGAAAACTGAATTTTGTTCCGCGCTCCTGCAGCGCATGACCCTGGATGAAAAGGTCGGCCAAATGGTGCAAAGCGATCTTACCTGGAAGCAGGATCTCCAGCAGCTCCTGCGCGAAGGCAGGATCGGCTCGCTTCTCTCCGTCCGCGACCCTTTACTCATTAACAAATACCAGCACATCGCTGTCGACGAATCCCGCCTCGGTATCCCCGTTCTGGTAGGTAACGATATCATTCACGGCTATCGCAGTATCTTCCCCATTCCGCTGGCATTGGCCAGCAGTTGGGATACTCAATTGATCGAAACTGTCGCGCGCGCCTCGATTGCCGAAGCCCTCGCTGCCGGCACTACCTGGAATTTTGCCCCGATGGTGGATATCAGCCGCGACCCGCGCTGGGGGCGCATCGCCGAGAGTGCCGGTGAAGATCCGTATCTTAATTCGCAAATGGCGAGAGCCTGGGTGGAGGGGTATGAGGGGTTTTCCGATGCTGATGGACGGCGCGTTGCTGCCTGTGTTAAACATTATGCTGCTTACGGCGGCGCAGAAGCCGGCAAGGACTATAACACGGTGGATATGTCGGAACGCCGTTTGCGCGAAGAATATCTCCCACCTTATCATGCCGCTGTCCAGGCCGGTGTAAAGACGTTGATGACCTCTTTCAATGATTTAAATGGTCTGCCCGCCACGGCCAATCCATTCTTGTTGAAACAAATTTTGCGTCAGGAATGGGGTTTTGACGGCGTGATCATCTCCGATTACGATTCGATCGGTGAATTGATTCAGCACGGTTTTGCGCGTGACCATAAAGAAGCCGCTTTGCGCAGCGTGCTTGCCGGGGTAGACATCGATATGATGGGCAACGCTTATCACTTCCACCTGGCCGAACTCGTCCGCGAAGGCTCGGTCCCTGAGTCGATTCTGGATGAGTCTGTCATGCGCATCCTTGGCCTCAAGTTTGAATTGGGACTTTTCGAGCACCCGTATCTCAAGGAAGAAGCGATCTCTGGCGCGCTAATGCAGCCTGCTACGCTCTCACTGGCGGAAAAAGCTGCTACTGAAAGCATGGTCCTCCTGAAAAACGAGGCGCAGCTCCTGCCGCTGACAGCCTCCGCCAAAAAAATTGCCCTCATTGGCCCATTGGCTGAAGAGCGAGCCAGCCTGATGGGTTGTTGGAGTTTCAACGGCCGTCCCGCCGAGGTAGAAACCCTGCAAGAAGCCTTGCAGCGCAATCTCCCGACAGGCAGCCAATTGATTACCGCGCCGGGCTGCACCATAGATGGCAACGACCTCGACCTCGCGGCCGTGACCTCCGCTGCCAACCAGGCTGACGTGATTGTGCTCGCCATCGGTGAACGCGAGACCATGAGCGGAGAAGCTCATTCCCGCGCCCATCTCAACCTGCCCGGCCGCCAACTCGAATTGGTCAGGGCCGTGGCGGCCTCAGGTAAACCCGTTGTTGGCATCCTTTTCTGCGGACGTCCGCTGGCAGTGCCTGAACTCGTCGAGTCCGTTCCTGCGCTCCTGCTCGCCTGGCACGGTGGTACCCGCGCCGCTCAGGGAGTTTGTGAGGTCCTCCTCGGCAAAGTCAACCCTGCCGGCAAGCTCACTGCCACATTTCCCCGCAGTGAAGGCCAGATTCCGGTTTACTATGCCCACAAACGCACCGGACGCCCCGTCGAGTCGGTTGGCACCATTCAATTCAACGAAGCCCACCGCTCCGCCTACCTAGATGAGAAGAACGAACCGCTCTTCCCGTTCGGTTACGGCCTGAGTTATACCCAGTTCGCTTACTCCGATCTACAGGTCGAGACTCCCCGCATCACTGCCGGCGGCATGCTCAAGGTCTCCGCGCAGATCGAAAACACCGGTTCGCTCACAAGCCGCGAAATTGTTCAACTTTATATTAGGGATTGTGTTGGAGTAGTCACCCGCCCGGTCAAAGAGTTGAAAGGATTCCAGAAGATCGAGTTGAAACCGGGTGAAAAACGCCGTGTCGTTTTCGAGCTCCCTGCAAGCAGCCTGGCATTCCTGGATGCGGAGCTGCATTCCATCATAGAACCCGGGGAGTTCGAGGTTTGGATCGCTCCGAATTCACGCGACGGTCTGAAGGGTGAATTTTCTGTTATTTAGCCGTACCTGACGCGGCTTCATCCGCTAATATAGTCACATTTGCCATATTGTGCAGGCATGTTGCAGGGACTTGATCGGTGATCGGTCCCTGGAGCACCTGCTTCAAAATGGCAGCTTTTTTCTCCCCGGTGACGATCAAAATGGTATGCCTGGCTTGCCTTAAAATACCCAGCCCAAGCGTAAACCCTTGCGCCGGTACCTTGTCGATCCCTCCCCAATAGCGTGCGTTGCTGGCGATTGACTCACTGGTAAGGGTCACCACCCGGGTTAAGCTGTTGAAATCGGAGCCCGGTTCATTGAAACCAATATGCCCATTCGGGCCTAATCCCAGAACAAGCAGATCGATGCCACTATGAACACGCAGAGCTTCCTCCATCCGCAGGGCTTCGGTGTTCGCATCCAGCGCAGCGCTGTCGAATCGGAAAAGTCGCTCGGGTTGGAAATCGACCTGGCTCAACAGGCTGCTTTCCAGCCAGGTGAACAAATTGCGCGGGTCTTGTAAAGGAATGCCGTAATATTCATCCAGCTCCAATAGAGAAGCCGATTTAAAACTGATCTTCCCAGCCGAGTACAACTGCACTAATTCCCTATACATAGGTAAAGGAGTATTCCCTGTGGGGACGACCAGCGTAGCCTGTGGGTTCTGTGCCAGGAAATCACTCACATACCCGGCCGCCTTTTGCCCTAGTTCTCTTTCATCTTTGACAATTTGAAGGTTCATTGTGCCTCACCCGGCAATAGAGAGAATCGATCACTCAACTCCGCTGAGCAGCCCCTTCAAAGCAGCCACTTCTTCCTGAGTGAGTGTGATCCCCTTGCTCATCGTTTCGTGCTGCGGATCCCAATCACGCAAGTCATACTTGGCAGGACGATCGTTCCAGCTAACCAGGTTCAATTCCTTCGTCCAGGCCTTTTCGCTGGTTGAAAGCACACCTATTTTTTTGATGATCTCGAATTTAATATCTGCCATATTGAATCTCCTTTTTATTACACCGTGATCACAATTTATTTGGAATGACCTAGAAAGCGATCAGACTGATTCTATATCACAGCATTTTAGTCCCGATTGAAGCAGTTTAGAAATCTTCGTTCAACAACTTTCTTGGAAGATTAGTTTTCCGTTGTGTCCTTTTAAATTTAAGGCTTGTGATTCATAGTGTGATCGCATTGCAGCTTTTGTAGGGTTTTCCTTGATTATTCAGGAAGTGATGTCTGAACGGTTTTGCAGTGATCGTTCAATAAACTCAAGAATGTCTTATCATGGGTATAATTGATTCAAACCAGCCATTTCCAGGAGGAAATGAATGCCCGAAAACTCTGAACCCGAACAAACCACTCCCAAAATCATTATCAAGCGTGATGGTTCCTATCACGTTTATGGAAATATTCCGTTGGTACATAAAACCCAGGTGGTCTCCGAATACGGTGAACCACTGACCTGGAAAAAAGACAAAGAGTATGAAGCCAAAGAATACTATAAATTGTGCCGGTGCGGCCATTCTGACACCCTACCCTATTGCGACGGTACACATAATGCAATCGAATTTGACGGCACCGAAACAGCAGACACCCACACGACCGCCGAACGCCAGTATGTCGACGGCAGCGGCGAAGGCATCGTGGTGAAGAGAGATGGCTATTTATGTATGCTCTCCGGCTTCTGTGGCAACCGCCAGACCAATATTGACCAAATGATTGGGGATACATCGGAGCCGAGAGTCCGTGCTGAAATCATGGCCATGATCGATCGCTGCCCCTCTGGCACTTACGCCTATTCCATGAGCAAGGACGAAGCCGACATCGAAGCGGATTTGCCCATGCAGATTGCTGTGACAACCGAGATTACTTCGGATGGTCCCATCAATGGTCCTTTATGGGTCACCGGTAATATTCCTATTGAACGCTCGGATGGAGAGCCCTTTGAGACCCGTAACCGTGTTACTTTATGCAATTGCGGCGAGTCCTGCCATAAACCGCTTTGCGATGGTACGCATCGTGAAAAGCAGCAAAAAGAATTAAAGAAATTAAAAGGGAAATAAAACACAATCAAGCCAAAAAAGAAGTCCTCAAAACGAGGACTTCTTTTTTCTTAACACCATCTTAACCCCCCCACGGGTATAACACAATTGATTTTGGAGGCAACATGCTTGATTTATTGTTCATCCTGTTTCTGGTGCTCTTTTTTGCGTTGACC
>Ga0224522_1000591_pt1 | contig 11509 bp, 6 predicted proteins | sample CFST25metaG_FD_182733 | JGI IMG/M metagenome (GOLD analysis project Ga0224522, IMG submission 182733) | Peat soil microbial communities from Stordalen Mire, Sweden - C.F.S.T25 | ecosystem: Environmental > Terrestrial > Soil > Wetlands > Peat | place: Sweden: Norrbotten County, Stordalen Mire...
TTAATTATCGCCGCACAAAAATCCGAGCCCTCCGCACCTAGGCTCATTCCCCTGTAGCTCATCGCAAGTCCGATTCCGTAAACCTCGTCTTCGCTGATATTCGATTTGCATTTCTTAAACTTTTCAAAATAATCCGATTCTTTCAGCATCACATCCAGAACCTCTTCCATTGCAACTTTGTGGTTATCGAGTTTCTGCCCTGTTATAGTCGTGCTTCCCTGCCTTACCATATTTTTTCTTCGGAATTCTATAGAAGGAATTCCGAGTTTTTCAGCTGCAATTTCCACCATAGATTCAATCACAAAATTCATTTGCGGAGAGCCGAAACCGCGCATTGCACCGGTAACAATGTTGTTTGTATAAACACCATATGTATTGCAGTTAACATTTTCAACGACGTACGGTCCGCAGCACTGAACTGTAGAGCGCCAGGTAACCCACGGCGTAACCGAACAATATGCTCCGCCGTCTGCAATGATTTTCGTATCAACGGCTTTTATAATTCCGTCCTTGCTCAAGCCCATTTTATAAAAAACTTTGTACGGATGTCTTTTATAGCTTTCGCGGATAGACCATTCACGTGTGTAAGACATTTTAACAGGACGGCCTGTAAGCTTTGCGGCAAGAGCAGTTCGTGAGCAAACAATTGCAATTGTATCATCCTTGCCTCCGAATCCGCCTCCGACAGAAACACCAAGCACTTCTATTTCTGCCAGCGGAACTCCAAGCAAAGCCGAAGTAAATCTGCGTGTACTGAACGGGTGCTGCATTCCTGCATAAATCTCTATAACCCCGTCTGCACGCGGATTGCAGACTGCTGATTCGGGTTCCATATAAGCATGCTCTACAAATTGTGTTTGAAAAACTTTTTCAATAATAACATCGGAAGTTTTAAATCCTTCTTCAACATTCCCTTTTCTGACTTTGTGGTGATTTATAATATTTGTCCCGTGGCTCTCGTGAATAATTAATGAATCCGGTTTTATTGCTTCTTCAGGGTCTAAAACCGGCGGCAAAACTTCGGCATTAACTTTAATTAATGCTGAAGCTTTTAATGCAAGCTCTTTTGTTTCCGCAACAACAACTGCAACAACATCCCCGTTATAATATATTTTATCTTCTGCAAAAATCCTGAAATCTTTTATAATCTGCCCCCACCTGTTCACGCCCGGAACATCCTTTGCTGTTATTACTTTTACAACACCTTCGGATTTTTCAGCTTCGGATATATCAATATTAATTATCTTCGCGTGTACAAAATCGGAATAAACCGGAACTGCGTGAAGCATAAAAGGAAATTTTACATCATCAGTGTATTTAGTCTTACCCGTTACTTTTGCATATGCGTCGTTACGCCAGGCTTTTGAGTTCATAAAGTTTTAAAGTTCATAAAGTTCATAAAGATTTATATTAAACTCTTTCCGCATATTTCCTTTGCCACAATCAAATCATTTTCTACAATCTTTTCACCTCTTACAAAAACATTTTTAAAGCTAAGTTTTGTTTTAAATCCGGGATATGTTTCATAAACATCCGACAAGCTTGATTTTATATTTCTTTCATTACAGTTTGAATTTAATATTACTAAATCTGCATCAGAGCCGTTTCTTATCACACCCTTTTGCGGATATATACCTGTTATCTTTGCCGGGTTTGCCGATAACCTCCTGCTTAATTCGAATATTGCATCATTAAAATTATCACTATATAATTTAAATATCAAGTGAGGCAGGGCACCGATTCCGGCTAATCCGTTCGGAATATTCCTTATATCGGGTTTTGTAGTTTTTAATTCTTCATCTTTGTCTTTTTTTAAAAATGCGCAATGATCCGTTGCATATATATCAAAGTACCCTTCCCTTGCTTTGTTTTTCAGTTCAAACATGTTTTTTTCATCACGAATCGGCGGCGAGCAAATCCATCTGTAACCGTTTTCCTTTTTTAAATATTCATCACTCAGGAAAAGATAGTGCGGTGCTGTTTCACAGGTAATAACGATTTCTTTTCTTGCCTCATTTATCAATTCCGCACCTTCCGGAGTTGAAACGTGGACAATATGCAATTTCACTTTATGCTTTTTTGCAAGCCCAATCAGTTTTTTTATTGCTGTTATTTCAGCTTCTTTCGGTCTTAATAAAGTATGCGCAAATGCTTTTGTGAAATCAATATTTTTCCTGGCTTCTTCTTTTATAATATTATTATCTTCACAGTGAATCAGAAATGTTAAATTTTTATTTTTTAACTTTTCAAAAATCATTTCAAGTGTTTCATAAGAAGTATAAATCCCCGCGTTTTCATACGTGGTATAAAACTTAAATGTCTTAAATCCTTTTTTAATAAAATCATAAATCTCTTTCCAGGTATTTTCATCAAAACTTGTCGGAGTCAGGTGCCACATTAAATCGCAATATGAATTACCGTTCGATTTTAATTTCGCTTTTTCTATTGCCTGATTTAATGATTCGTTTTTTCCCTGCGTGATAAAAGTGAAAAGGGTCGTAATACCGTTGAGTATTGCAATTTCAGAGCCTGATTTATAAGTATCGGCAAGATAATATTTACCGATTGAATCATCCAGGTGTGTATGGATATCGATCATTCCTGGGAGAACATATAGCCCTGCTGCATCTATAATCTCATCTGCTTTTATATCTGTATCTGCATTAATAAATTTTCCGTTTTGAATAAATATATCCGACCGGTGCACACCGTCTTCAAAACAAACCAAACCGTTTTTTATTAATGTTGTTTTCATTTTTAAAACACTTTTACGCTTTCAATATCTTTCAATCCGTTTCCCGTAATCAGCAATACAATTTGTTCCTTTTTATCAAGTAAATCGGAATCTTTCAGTTTCAGCAAAGCCGCTGCCGTAGCGGATGAAGAAGGCTCTGCAAAAATACCTGTCTTGCCTGCAAGTATTTTCTGTGCATTTAATATTTCTTCATCTGTTACTGTTACGGAAAAACCCTTAGACTCTTCTACTGCCCTTTTTGCCAGATATGCATTGCTCGGTACTGATACCGAAATCGAATCCGCAACAGTTTTCGGATTCTCGGCATTTTTATATACACCTGTCTGAATGAAATTATGTATGGCATTTGATTTCTCTGCCTGCGCGCAAATAAGTCTTGGCAATTTTTCAATTAATCCCGCTTCTTTCAAATCATAAAATGCCTTATATATTCCGCTTATAATAACTCCGTCACCAACAGGAATAATAATAGTATCAGGTACTTTAAAATTATTTTGCGCAAATATCTCAAGACCTGCAATTTTCTTCCCTTCAATCGTTAAAGGATGGTAAGCAGTGTTTCTGTTCAGTCCGGGATTATTTTCAGTATACTCGATTGACATCTTAAATGCATCATCATAAGTTCCTTTCACCTTAATCACTTCCGCACCGTATAAATACATCTGAATAAGTTTTGCTTTCGGTGCTGACCCAGGCACGAATATAATTGCTTTCTTATTATCCGATGCACAAACTGCGGCAAGTGCGCTTGCTGCATTTCCCGTAGAGGCTGTTACAATACTTTTTTCTTTTATCCTGTTTGCTTCTGCTACTACCAGAAACGATGCCCTGTCTTTTAGCGACCCGCTTGGATTTAAGCCGTCATTCTTCAGCCATAAATTTTCAAATCCTGTTACTTTACCAAGATTATCAACTTTGAAAAAGGGCGTGTTACCGACAGGGTAATTTGGAAAATATTCAGGCTCAACAGCCGAAAATAAATTCCAGTCGGGATTTGATTTATTAAAATTCTTTTTTATATGCCCATAATCAAACATTACTTCCAAAACCCCTTTCAAAGGAATTCCCGGCCTGTAATCTTTCGAGCATTCAGGACACAAATATTTTACTTCATCCCGTTTAAAAGTCTTACTGCACATCGAACAAAGATATTTTATCATACAGATAAAATTAATTTACTTATTATTTAATTTTGCAACCAAACCGGCATAAAACGCTGCCGCCTGAGACAGATGCTCAACAGGACAGGCTTCATTCGGAGCGTGCGCAAATATTTCATTTCCAGGACCCAGACCGATGCATGGTATTCCGTTCATTCCTGCAATCGCAACTCCATTCGTGCTGAATGTCCATTTATCCACTAACGGTTCTTTGTTAAATAAATTTTTATAAACAAAAACAGAATCTTTTAAATAAATTGAATCTTCAGGAAGCTTCCACGTCGGATAATATTTTTCGGTCGGATAGACCAATCCCGTATATGCTTTTTCTTCATACTTCAAGACTTCTACTTTAGCATCTGGATAACCGGCGAGTTTGCAGGCTTCCATCACTTCTGCAAAAGCACTCTCTTTCGTTTCTCCGAATGTCAAACGCCTGTCAAGCTGAATGCTCGCTGCGTCAGGCACTGCACACTGCGAAGGCGAATTAAAAAATACCTGCGTAACTGTAACTGTTCCCTTGCCGAGAAATTCATCAGTGATTAATCTTTCGTTAAGCTTTTCTATCTCGAGTGAAATTCTTGAAATTTTATATATCGCATTGTCGCCTCTCTCGGGAGCAGAGCCATGGCAGCTAAGCCCTTTCACGCTTACAAGTATTTCCATTCTTCCCCTGTGACCGCGGTAAATATTCATATTTGTCGGCTCGGTAATCACTACTAATTCAGGTTTTATTTTTTCTTCGTTGATAATATACTGCCAGCAGAGTCCGTCGCAATCCTCTTCCATCACCGTGCCGGTGAAATAAATCGTAAAGTCATTATTCAGATTTAATTCCTTTATCATTTTTCCCGCATAAACCATCGAAGCCATTCCGCCTTCCTGGTCAACTGAGCCGCGCCCCCACACTTTTCCGTCTTCAATCCTGGGTGTGAACGGATCGAAATCCCATAAGGACATTTCACCCGGATAAACTGTATCGATGTGTGCATCGAACGCCATTACCCTTTTTCCCGAACCTATTCTTCCAATCACGCTTCCAAGCCCGTCAATCCTGATTTCATCGAATCCGACCTTTTCCATTTCTTTTTTAATCACCTGTATCACTTCTTTTTCCTTACAGGAAAAAGAAGGCACGCGAATCATATCCATCAGAAAATTAGCAGTGTCCTGCTCTAATTCTTTTGCTCTACTGTAAATGTCTTTATAAATATTTTCCATAAAATTAAATCAATATTTTCTTCTTAATGTTTTTGCTTTTCTACTAACTACTGCTCTTAGAATCTTTTCCATAGTGCTTCAGTTAGTTTTCTTGCTTTTCTTGCAATTTCTTCTTCATCGATATCCAGTTTCAATATCCTGTTTTCCATAAGCACTTTACCGTTCACTATGGTTGTATCCGTATCCGATTGTGATATCCCGAAAATTAAATGACCGAGGACTGTGCTCTCATCCAGGGGAGTCGGAGGATTGTAATCAATCAAAACAATATCCCCGGCAGCACCCTCTTCAATTTTCCCGAGCGGTATATTCCAGTAGCGGTTTGCAATTTTTGCATTATTGAAAAATAATGTAGATGCAATTTCCATAAATCCCGCAGTCGGATTATTCTGCTTTAAATGCTGCGCCCACAAAGCAACGCGGATTTCTTCAATCATATTCACCGTCATAGCGTCCGTGCCAAGCCCGACAAGGATTCCTTTGTTCGCCATCTTTACAACATCTGCAATTCCCACGGCATTATTAAGGTTTGATTGAGGATTATGAACAACAATAGTCCCTGTATCGTTTAATAAGTCCATTTCATTTTCATCAACGTGCACGCAATGCGCTGCAATTGTTTTCTTTCCCAGTATTCCGAACTTATTCAACCTTTCAACTACTCTCATACCGTAATTCTTAACATTATAATTTTCGTCCGATTCTGCTTCTGCAACGTGAATATGAAATCCCGAATTTATTTCTTTACCAATATTTGAAGCTTTGTCAAGTGTCTTATCACTCAAAGTAAAGGATGCGTGGAGTCCGAACAAAGCTTTCAGAAATTCATCATTATTTTTCTGAGTATATTTTATAAATTCATAGTTTTCTTTAATTCCTTCTTCTGCAATAGCTTCACCGTCCCTGTCGGATAGTTCATAACATAAAGATGCGCGGAGTCCTGTTTCTTTCACGGCTTTTGCAATCTGCTGAAGCGAACCGGCAATTGCCATCGGGCTTGCGTGATGGTCAATGAAAGTCGTTGTCCCTCTTCTTATTCCGTTCACCAGCATTATCAAAGCACTGTAATAATTATCTTCGGGTGTTAATACTTTATCCAGTCTCCACCATAAATTTTCAAGCACTTCCAAAAAATTCCCCGACGGCTTTGCTTTTCCAAGTCCGCGTACAAGCGTGCTGTAAAAATGCATGTGTGCATTTATGAATCCCGGTAAGACTACTTTTCCTTTTGCATCGATTTCTTTGTCGTACATTTCTTTAAATTCAATTGCCGGTGCTATTTTCTTTATCAAACCGTTTTCGATTAAAACGGAATGATTATAAAGTACCTTTGGATCTTCTCCAAGTGTAATTATTATTCCGTTTTTTATTAGTAATGTATTAGTCATCTATATTTTTTAAGCTTCATTTAATATTTCGAGTTCTCTCTCCGTTCTTTCTCTCATATAGAGAGCACCCGAAAAACATTTCTGCACGCATATCGAACAGCCGATACACCTCGATGCATCGGTCACGGGAGTTTTTTTACTGCTTAATTCGATTGCCTGATAAGGACACCTGGTACAGTTTCCACAGTGCTCGCATAAATCTTTATTTACATCAGAAATCTTTTTCAGCGAAGTCAGTTCCATGAAGCCCGTTACAGGATTCGGCAAAGCGCGTCCAATCAGCTCTTTCACGGATTTCAATTTTCTTTCCTTTAAAAGAAAACTCAAACCGCAATGCAGCTCGTCTATAATTCCGTATCCGTATTTCATTGCAATTGTGCAGAACTGTACCGTCTCCGCGCCGAGTGCAAGAAAATCCGCAGCCGATTTATAATCCATCGGTCCGCCGTTACCTGAAACCACGACACCGAGTTTAGAAACATTTGCGAGTGTCAGGTTGCTGATAGGAATGACTCCTTCACCCGATAAGCCAATCACAATTCCCTCTTCCCAGTTTTCTTTCTTACCTTTTCTGAAGGATAAACTCGGGAATGTATTTGCAAGTGTAACACCGGCTTTTTTCCCGTGGTATTTTGCAAACACTCTTTTTATTTCAGTGATGATAGGATAGATTGCAGTAACTGCCGCAGTCAGCTTGAATAGTTTCGGCGTTTCATTATCACTCGCTTCCATCACCCAGTCGATAATCTTTCCCGTCAGTTCCGCATCCTGCGACACTATATCTCCTTTTGTTCCGTCTCCTCCCTGAGGACAGGAAAGGCTGTATTCAATTCCCATTGCACCTGCAACTTCGAGTTTCTTTGTATTCGACACCCAGACTTTTTTATCTTCTTCATCATTTCCCGTTACAGGTCCGCCTGTCGAAGCTATCGTTAACCTGTCCGGATATTCTTTTGTTAATTTTTCTATTTCACCGCAAACCCTGTCGAGCGGATGACCAGAAACGTTATCACAGTTTCCGTATGTATTTTGCGTAACAGCAAACATATATTCCGAAGGAATATGAATCGGAACATTATCGAATGCAGTCTTCATCACTCCGCCTGCCCATCCGTACTCATATGCTTTTTTCATCTGGTCATAACCGTCCGAAGGCGGTGCTGCCGAAAGTAGAAATGGTGATAATATTTTTCTTCCGAAGAATTCCGATTCAAGATTTACGGGAAATAACTCTCTTCCCTCTAAGACAACTTTACTCTTAGTGTTTGTTTTAATTTTAGGTTTCTTTTCATTCTGAATATATGCATCTGCAAGTGCCGCTGTATTCTTACCCGCCGCAACGGCTTCAACCACAGTCGTCGGACCGTTTATCATATCACCTGTATAAAACACGCCTTTTTCTTTTGTTTCCTTTACTTCAGAGCGCGCGCCGATTGCGATTACAACCGTATCGAAATTTCTGAATAATGATTTCGATGATTTATCGGCAACGATATTTTTCGGATGGAATTTTTTGTTTGATGGCAGTAAAACTTTCTGAGTATAAACTCCTTTTATCTTTTTTCCTGTGACCGAAATCTCGTTTATTTTTGTTCTTCCCGTTACTTCTATTCCGTATTTTAAAACCAGATTTCTTTCCGCTTCCGTCAAAGGCATCTCATCGAGCTTTTCGAGCATTATCATTTCTACCGATTTGGCGCCTTTTAATTTAGCAGTGACTGCACAATCGACTGCCACGGCACCGCCCCCTATTACAGCGACTTTCTGATTATGTACGTTTATCTTTTTTTGATTCTTCAAAAATGATATCCAGTTATGTGCATAATCTTCACCTTTTAAATTCAAAGAAAATTCTTTTGTTAGCCCTGTCGAAATAATTATTGCATCGAAATTATCAGGAGTGTCATCTGTTTCTTTTATGGATTTATTTTTTTTTGAAATTTCTGATTCACTATTTACTAAATATTCTTCTTCGTAATATATTTTTATATTGCCAAGGCTCAAAAGGAAATCTATATCGGAATGCAAGACTTTTTTATCGAGACGAATGTCAGGAATCAAATTGCACATTCCTCCCGGTTTTTTATCCCTTTCGAATATCTCAACTTCGTACCCTTTTTGAGCAAGCACTGAAGCCGCTCCAAGCCCTGCGGGACCGGAACCGATAATGGCAACTTTAAATCCATTCTTTTCCTTTTTATTAAACTCAGGCATCGAATTTAATTTCTTTGCACAGGCAATTATAGTTGCCTGAACCGGGGGAATCTGCACCGCATTATCAAATGTTCTGTGCACGCAGGCTTTCATGCAATGGTAATCGGGACAGACATATCCGCATATTCCGCCAAGCGGATTGCTTCCCATGATAATAGCAGCAGCTCTCTGAAAATCCTGCTTTTCGCCTTTCTTCACTGCCATAATAAAATCGGCAGGAGAACAATCGACCGGACAGGCTTCTTTACAGGGTTTTTCCTCGCAATACTCGCATTTGTTCAGTTCAGCTTTTAACTGAGCCGGGGTCAATAATGATTTCATATTACAAATTAAAATTTCAAAAACATCCTCTAAAATAACTTTGAATCATAGAGAAAAAATGTCATTGCGAGCCTCTGCAGGGCTGATAGTTTAAATTTAAGCATTTAATAAACCACAAGCCCCGTATAGAGCTCCTCACAATGACATCTATTTTAGTATTATTGGAATTTAGTGAAGATTTTTGTAAGATTCAGTGATGTAATTTTTCCGGTTTCAGGCAATTTTTTGCAGTACATCCTCTAAATTCCGCACATTTTTAAAGAAAGACAGCAATTTATTCATAACTTCTTCCACAATAGAATCGGGACAGGATGCACCGCTGGTTAAAATTATTTTGACTTTTTCCTTTTTGGGAATGAAATTTTCAGTTTGCATTTCCTTATGATTGTGAAAGTCGTAATGCCTGATAAGATTTTCCGAAATAATTTCATTAGCGGATGATATAAAATACGTAGGAAGTTTTTCTTCGCAAAGCTCTACAATGTGGGATGTATTTGAGCTGTTATATCCGCCGACTACAACGGCTATATCCGCATTCTTCTCCAGCAGTTCAACCGTTGCTCTTTGATTATCGTGCGTTGCATAGCAAAGTGTATCCCGGGTATCGGCAAAATGCTCTTTAATTTTTTCCTCACCGTATTTTTTAATCATTACATTCCTCAGGTAATCAGCAATTGCTTCTGTTTCCGTTGCAAGCATCGTAGTCTGGTTTACAACACCGATTTTTTCCAGGTGTAATTTGGGATTAAAATTTTTAGAGTACCTGTCATAGAAAACTTTAAACAGTTCACTCATCCCTTCATCGGGAATCCTGCCTAATATAACATTACCGAGAATTTTTGTTTCCTCCAGATCCCTGACAATTAAAGTCGGGGCATTTTCCTTGCTGTGTGAAAAAGTGGCTTTTGTTTCTTCGTGTTTATGCTTACCGTGCACTATAATTGTGTAACCTAATTTACCAAGAGCAGCTGCCCTGTTCCATACTTTTTCCACGAACGGACAGGTGGTATCGTATTTTACAATGTTTAATCCGATTTCATTCAACCTGCTTTGAATTTCGAGCGTGGTTCCGAATGCAGGAATAATAACTATATCCTCGGTGTTTAATTTTTCCCATGGAATTAACTGCACCCCTGACGTATCCATAATAAAGCTGACACCCCTGCTCATAAGGTCTTTGTTGACTTCGGGATTGTGTATCATTTCGCTCAACAGGTATATTTTCTTCCCGGGATTTTCTTCCAGTGCTTTATATGAAATTTCGATTGCATTTTCCACACCGTAACAAAATCCAAAATGCCTCGCGATGTAAAATGCAACGGGTCCGAAATCAAGAACCGAGGGAGAATAATCCTTCTTCCTTAAATCTTTTTCGTAACGCATGCTCTTTACTTTAGAAATTACGTTACTCTTGTAATATATGGGGATATCGAATTCCCGCATCCTCGTTATTGGGTTATTAAGTTATTTGTTATTAAGTTAATATACTATTGTTAAAATCCCAAACCATTAAACGCTAACCACTAATCACCATAAGCTGCTATTCCTGTTATGTCTTCACCAAGTATAAGCGTATGCATTTCGTGTGTGCCTTCGTATGTTTTAACTGATTCGATATTATTTAAATGCCTCATAATCGGATATTCATCAAGTATTCCGTTTGCACCCAGCATTTCCCTCGCATTGCTTGCAATGATTTTTGCAATTTCACAATTGTTTCTTTTTGCAAGTGATACGTGCTGCGGTTTCATCTTGCCGCTGTCTTTCAGTTTTCCGAGATGGTAACATAAAAGCTGTGCCTTTGTAATTTCAGTAAGCATGTATGCAAGTTTTTCCTGTGTAATCTGGAATGATGCAATCGGCTTTCCGAATTGTATTCTCGAAAGAGAATAATTAAGCACAGTGTTGTAACATTCCATTGCAAGACCTACAACACCCCACGCAATTCCATACCTTGCCTGTGTCAGGCACATAAGAGGTGATTTCAGCCCCCCGCTGTTCGGTAAAATATTTTCTTCGGGTATCAGGCAGTCTTCAAAAATAAGTTCTGATGTAACCGATGCCCTGAGTGATAATTTTCCTTTCGTCTCGGGAGCGGAAAAACCTTTCGTTCCTTTTTCCACAAGAAATCCTTTTACTTTCCCGTCCAGCTTAGCCCACACCACTGCAACATCTGCAATCGTTCCGTTAGTAATCCACATCTTCGCACCGTTGAGCAAATAACCGCTTTCGACTTTTTCGGCTTTTGTAATCATTCCGCCGGGATTGCTTCCGAAGTCAGGTTCCGTCAAACCGAAACATCCAATCTTCTCTGCCGCTGCAAGTTTGGGAAGCCAGAATTTTTTCTGCACTTCACTTCCGAAAGTAAAAATGGGGTACATTACGAGACCTGATTGCACAGATGCAAAACTTCTAATACCGCTGTCGCCTCTTTCCAATTCCTGCATAAT
>Ga0224522_1000593_pt1 | contig 11473 bp, 12 predicted proteins | sample CFST25metaG_FD_182733 | JGI IMG/M metagenome (GOLD analysis project Ga0224522, IMG submission 182733) | Peat soil microbial communities from Stordalen Mire, Sweden - C.F.S.T25 | ecosystem: Environmental > Terrestrial > Soil > Wetlands > Peat | place: Sweden: Norrbotten County, Stordalen Mire...
TGCAACAGCCATTGGATTTAATTCCCTCGGCAGATTTCAAAAAGAAACGGTCGCGGAATTGGGAGCATGTTCATAAGCAGGAAACCGTAACTTACCGCGGAATTCCCCAGCAAGTTGTGGATCAAATCATTGAAATCGCTCAGCGTCTTTCAGTTCCCAGGGATGAAGTCGTCAGGGCATTCCTTGAATATGGGATAAAGCTTTACCGAATTGGAGAACTCAATCTTCTGGCTCACCCAAAAGCTCAAAGAATGACCCTGTTTCTAGAAGGCGGTCAAGGGAATATTTTTTCAGCATCTCAAAAAAAAGAAGACCAGAATTGGTTAATGAATGCATTTCCAATTCCTGAAAAGAAATCAGTGGCACTCAAAAAGAAAAAATTGAAGAAAGACCAAGGCACTATCCCCCAATGGGAGATGCGAGTTACGTTCCGAATTCCCGCCTTATTAAAGGAAGAGGTTCGGACGATTGCGAGGGAGCACACCTTGCCAGTCGGAGAGGTTGTTTGGTTCTTCGTTATGGAGGGTGTGAAAGCTCTCCATAATGGAAACTTACAACTTCAACCATCACTCAAGACAATTGGAAAGACCTTGTTTCAGAAAGAATGTTAATGGCATTCCTTCCTTCCTCGTAAATCAGTGATATTTATATTGAGCAAAGAATTCCGTCTGCGTCCATGCTGACGTGCCGCAGACGTGCTGCTGACACGACGCAGACGTTGACGCAGACGAAGCCGCTGACGTTGAATAAACAAGAAGCAAGTGGAAGGACTTTTCCTGAAAGAAAGGGATAATCCCCTAACCTTTTAGAAAAAGTTGAATTTTTGCCTTTATTTTGCATTTTTCGAAATTTGTATTTTTATCGATAGGATTTCTTTTATGAATTCAGTCATTGGATTTTCACCGGAAAAAGCCTGGCAAGCAGCGGTCGCCAACCTTGAATTGGAGCTGTTGCGGGCGGATTTCAACACCTGGGTGAAACCAACCCATCTGGTGGAATTTTCAGATGACACTTTTGTGATCGGCTGCATCAATGCTTATGGCCGCGATTGGTTAACAGATCGACTGACCACTACCTTGCAGCGGTTCCTTACTGGTGTCTTAAATAGAGAAACTAAAGTTCGTTTTGTGGTCTGTGAACAGGAAGTTGAAGGTGAGGATGATCTCGCCCAGGAAGAAAACTATGATCATGAGGATGGTGAGGAAAATCTCATTGAGCTAGAACTTCGTTACAGCTCAATCCGGAATATGCTACTGGAGCCCGGGCGGGTGGTTCGCTTGCCAGTTTATTATCTTCGATGGCTGCCGTATGTCGGTTCGCAAGTCATTTTCCTGGTGATGGCTTTGTGGCAGGAATATTACCTGGCGAGTGGTGGAAAAACACGAAAAGGGAATTGTAAAGTATCCGTTCGGGCTGAGCGGATTTGTCAGTGGGCTGGGATCAGCCGGGCACAGTTCTTTCGCTTACTGCAACCCGGTGGCAGCCTGGAATGGTTTACGCGAAAAATAGATACTGACCATGAAGTAGATAAATGTTCAGGACGAGCTAAAAAATCCTCCAACAAATATGAACTTTTTGAATCTCCGTTAACGCCTGGGGACGTTGAAGACTTGAAGACTTATTTAATTGCTCACGGGATAAAAGAGTCGCCTGAGATAGCGTTGCAACTAGCGATCAACGCCAATCCAAAAGAAATCTTCCGATATCCGGTTCGACTCCCACCCGAAGATTTTAGCAAAATGATTCCACATCATCAGACCGTTCAGGATGTCATCAAAGAGCTTGTGGGTCATCGGATTGAAGGAGAGTTTGGCAATCTGATGAATCAGCTTGCTGACCGTTTAGTTGGTCAGGGAGATTTTATTCTGGTGAGTTGGTATTTCCTTGAAAATTGGCTTCCTATCTTGGGTGCAGATGCTGCCATGTTCATTCTGACTTTACGCAATCTGTGCTACTTCAATGATGAGACTGGCGAAATCAGAGATGAGGTCTGGATGGATGGTGGCTATGAAGCCATCGCTGCTCGATTAGGGATCAAAAACCCGCGTGTGATAGCGAACTGGCTGCCAGCAAGGATTGAGCGAGGGAAACGCAAGGATATATTAAGTGACCGCACAACTGCAGAATTTTCCCGCAGAAAACAGTTTCAAGATTTGCTGGAGCTGTTTGTAGAGCGTATCGATCATCGGGCTAATTCAGAGGGTAGTTACGATTGGGAATTCAAAGTTCAACGGGTTGATCCTCTCACGCCACAACATCAAGCAATTCGACAGGCTGCTTCCTCTCTTTTTGCAAAAGCTGAAGATCAAGGTGTTCTGGCTGAACTTGATTCCTGGATCAATTATTTAGCTAATGATTGTTTGGAGACTGTCAAAACAGAGCCAATGGTTGTTTTGAGACTCTCAGATTTAATCAAGGATTGTTCCGAGACTCTCAAGGGCATCCTCAAAGATTGTCTTGAGACGCTCGACCTGCAAGCCAATGATTGTTTTGAGACCCTTTTAAAGATTCTTAAAAGCTTTAAAGATTCCCAAAAAGATATAGATACCTCCTCAACCCAAGATTCATCGATTCCGCAAAGCAATTCGGCAAGTCAATCGGTGGCGGTGGTGACTGATTCGAAGGGAAACTGGTCTTTGGACAAGCTTTTAGCTCGCGCAGACAAGAAAAACCAGTTTGTTCTGATCGAGCAAGAAAAGAGCGCAATTCCGTTTGTGTCTTGGTTAATTCATGGCGCGTCCCAACCAACCATCCAGAATCCGTATAGTCTGGCCATCGCCAAGCTGAAAGAAGCTCCTGGGATCAGCGCCGGAGGAGCTAGTGATCGACTGGCAGCCATACCGCCGCGAGATCTTGTGCGTCTGATTGAGCAGTCATTCTCGTTTTATTCTCCATCCGACCGGAACTGGCAGATGCTTTTTGCGGAAGTGAAAAGGGATCGTATCCGGCTCCTGGCAGATTCATTGGGATTGGTTCTGGACATCCAGAAGGAAACGGGTTGGACGAGTAATTAAATTGAGCATACCCTTCGAGGGCTTTCGCATTCAAACAAACATTCATGAAGAGGAGAGTAAAAATTATGGCACAAGGCAATCTAACCTGGCAGCGTGGTGACATCACTGGGGATATCTATTTTGATTATTTACGTCCCCAAAATCAAGACCCCATCCCTTATGTTCGCCTATACCTGATGATCGATGGTAGCCCGGAATCGAAACCGGTGAAAGGATTACGGGTACTGATTTACGGTACCCTGGCTGAGTTGGTTTATGGACATGTTCAAAAAGGCAGCCGGATCGGAGTGGAAGGACATATTCAGCTGCGATACCGGCCAAATATTACTACCCCTGTTTTCGAAGTCGTTGCTGAAAGAATTGAGTTTATCCGCAATATCGATTATGAACGTGGCAAACAAGTAATTGCGGATTTGAAACAAAGAGGAAAACGAAATTCTACCGCTTCCGACCTGGAAGTTATCACGCAGATTCTTGAAACTGGAGAATTTGGTCATGACAGTGAATAATCCCAAGGAACCGGAAATCCAGATCTCCGAAGAAAAGCTACGAAGGTTAGGTTGGATTCTTTTGGGTCTGGCTGTGGTTTTCACGATTGTTGGGGTATTCGTTTCTCCATTGGACGACCAGGGGAAACCGGTTCTTTTGTCGCCGGAGATCAAAGAGGTTGAAAATTACCGGCAGTCTGCCAAAGGATGGATTTCTGATCTTACCATTCTTGATGGTGAGATTGCGAACATTCTCTCTGCACAACAACAGGGAGACCTTTTTTCACAATCCAGATCAGCACAACAGACCCTTCAGCATGCAGTAGCTCTTGCTCAAGAAGTAGATCAGGCAAAAGTTCCCCCAATTGGTGTTGGCTTACAAGAGAAAATGCTTTCGACCGCAATGAGCTATCTCGAAGCCGCACGTGGTGCTTTGCAATGGGTGGGTGCTCCAGAAGAAAGTAACCTGGAGCTAGCAAACCAGAAACTAGAGGATGCTCGTAAATTGAAATCGGATTTGGAGAAAAATAAATGGCTGATTTCTCGGTAGAAGAATTCCAGCGGAATCAATCGATTCGAATCTCCAAAGAAATTATCGGGCAGAGTGAGGAACACGAGCAGAAAATGCAAACCAACGCTCAGAAATTATGGGAAAATGCCCATAAGCAACTTGTCGCCCTTTTGAGGTTTCTGGATCAGGATTACGATGAATCCTGTGAAAAAGCGACCCGTCCGTTGGAATCGTTTAGCGATGATGACCTGGCATATTTGATTCATGTCCGACTGCGTGTAATGCAGGGTAATGCTTCAATAAAGAAAATACCAGATGAGTCCATTCAAATCAAACATAGTTTGAAAGAACTCAGCCAAAAGTATGCTGATCTGGAACAAACATTATTGGCCATACAAGATTTGAACATGAAATTACAGGCTGAGAAATCTGCCCTAGAAGCCCATCTATCTGCTCTTCGACAGGTACAGAAAGATGTAGTGTCTCCCGACATTCAATCACCAAATCTGTTCACTGATAATCCAGAAACGCTTATAACTATTCCTGATTGGATAAAAACCTGGAAAGAGTCGAAAGCTTTCGAGAAAACGTCGACTGCAATTCTTGTAATGGGTGAAATGGGGATCGCTTTACGACCGACTATCATAAAGATGATGGCAAAACGTCTTTCGTTATCGCCGGTAAATAAAAATCTGGACGAAGCCTTGAATTGGCTGATGACCACTGAGGATAAAGCATGCCCGATCTTAATTGAACAGGTTGGGGGTGTATTGGAGCAAGGATCAAGTTCTGGTGGCAATCAACCCGCGGTGTTGCGTTTGACTCAAAAAGGTCAAATTGCATATCAAATATTGAGTGGAAAACTCCCGAAAGAAAATGAATTTGATATGCTGTTAAGACACCATTCTTCACCAGAACATACAATTCTGAACATACAGGCTGGGGAAATTCTGGTCGATGAAGGTTACCAAATCCGAGGACGTGCTCAGTCTATCAATCTATGCCATGGTGAAACTTATATCCCAGATATTGTTGCTGTCGAGCCAAAAACAGGCGAGGTTATTTTTGTTGAGGTGGAGCGGGATGTGAATAAAGATCAAGTCTCCAGGAAACAGAAATGGATGAAATTTTACGAAGCCTCGAATGGCAACTTGTATGTGTTTTGTGATAACTTGAACTGCCAGAGGGCCATTCAGGGAGAGATCAATCTTGCTTTGAGTGGGTTGGCTTACAATTCCTTTTTGACTAATTTGCATGGGGTTAGATCGGGAAAACGATCAGAAAAGGATAGTAGTATTTGGTTATCACAGAGAAAAGGAAAGTAATGGATGAGAACGGTGTGGCACATCGTTCATCCCACACTGTTCTTCTAGAGTCTTAAGGGGGGAACGATGTTTTACCTTATTTGTATTTCAAGAACTATATTCCGGGAAATATCTCATGTGGATTGTCTTGAAATGAACAAGACTCAATTTTCAAATGATCTAACTAACCAAGAAACAAATGACTCATATTGATGCGCATGCTAAGCAGGTTTATTAATTTCCGCCACTAATCTGACCTCGATTTTCGCATTCAATGCTGTAGCAATTTTATTCAGAAATGATAGACTCGGTGTGCTTGAACCGTTTTCCAACCTTGCAATTGATGGTTGACGGGTGCCAACCATCTCAGCGAGTTGGGTTTGAGTTAATCCCCTAAGCATACGGAGTCGGGCAACCTGATAACCTGGTTCCAGTTCTTCTGCAGCAGAAACAAATTCCGCATCTTTTATTTTTTCGGCTTCCCAATCTTCAAATCGGGGCATATCTTTTCTGGTCATATTACACCTCATCCATTAATTCTTGCATACGTCGCAATGCAATCGCAATCTCGGCGCTTGGTGCTCTCTGGTTTTGTTTTCGATATCCATGCAGGATAACGAATTGTTGCTCTATGTAGGCGAAATTGAATAACCGGATTCCTCCAGGGCGTAGTTCCCAAAGTTTTCCTTGAATCGGCTTTGCGTGTGGCATACTCAAATTCGTTCCAAACTCCTGCAATAATCTCAATGCGTTGCGAATTTTCGCCTGTTCCATCACTGGGAGCTCTTCAATGAATTCCAATGGTGGACATTTTCCGCGATGATCTTTGTAGAATACAATGCTCCACATGTTTTTCCCTTATTATTATAACAAAATTGTTATATTCGTCAAGCGATTGTTGAAGAACTTGCCTGAATTTACACCCATGTGCTGCTGGCTTTCCTAACATTGTCCAGGAAAGACGTTCTACGGTATTCCACCAGATTTCAGGGATATCATACCACTTCGCGCCGGCTACGTCCTTTGGTATATCTGGATCATTGGCAGTTCCACGAGCAAGAGCTCCATCCGGGTGAATTCCCACGTCAGTATAAACAACAGAATAAATTGGACCCAAGACTGCCAGAGATGCCATCATCCCCCATCCACACCGGGAAGGTTGGACGGTTTTTGCGGCATCAATGCGATCAGCCATAAACTCAAAGTAGGTCATCCCCTTCGGGGCCTGGGACACTTGCATGGGTTGGTTGCCTTTGTAAACGACAAACAGAATGCTGACACAAATTGCCAACAGAATTGCCGTCTTGACAACACTTCCAATCAACTTAAGAAACACTCCGATTACTTTCATTTTCTCCTTTGTCTCCTTGATGAATCTGATACTGATCTTCTGGTTGAGTTCTTTCTCGTAAGACCCGGTTATAGCGGATTTCTTCCCGATACATCCGGTCCAGCGCGACTTCGATTACATCGCTTTCACTCCGTCCCATGACACTTGCCATAGATCGTAATTGGTTCACCCCTTCAGGGCTTAATCGAAAAGATCGGACTGGTTTACTGGCAGAATTTGTTTTTGGCATGCGCGTTTTCCTTATCGGTTAGGTTAGTTAAACTGTAATACTCTAGTATACTTTTGTCAAGTAAATATCCCATAGAAATTGGAAGAAGTTTATTTGACCCCTCTTGGATATGGGATTTAGACAGGTTATGATTGGAGTTACAACCTAATAAAATTAGCAGGTCGCTGATAAATTTCAGCTGTTCCAAACAATCCTTGGAGCGACCCTTTATGTCTTCCCTTTTTTGTCTTCACAAAGGAGATCAAGACGTAAATGGGCGCTTTTCATTTAACAAATTGTTGAACCTAATCATCAAAGGAGAAAAAATTGAAAGAAATCCCTATCTCAAAGCGTCACTTGATCCTGGCAATTTTCCTGGCAGTAGTCATTGCAATAGGAATATTGCTTGTCCAGCATTGGCCTCTGCGGGTTGAGCAAACCTCTACGCCAACCACCAGCGAAGACAGTTTGGCGTCTTCTGCAGCCGTCTCAGCCGTCGAAGCTGTTTTCCAAATAGATTACCGGGAAGACGAAGCAGCCTGGCTCAAACGGATTTGTGATGTCAGCACACCTACTGGTTGTCTGTTATTCACTGCCGGCGCGGATCGTTTGTGGAAAAAATACGTGGATGACAAATCGGTAGTCACCGCAAAAGCACAAGCGATTGAAAAGGTAGCAGATAATGGCTCCGAGCAAGTTTGCCAAATGACCATTAACCTGTCCTCCCCATTACCGGGCAGTAATAAGACCCAGGACATAGCTTATATCGCCCTCGAAAAAACTGACAACGGTTGGATGTTTGATCGCTTCCTGATGGAATCAGAAATCAACGCCATTCTCTCTCATCAGAAAATTATCAGCACACCTGCAAATGAAGGAAAGAAATAATGAAAAGAGTTATTCTCATCTTTGTTCTCTTGACGTTGCTTATCCCATCAGCGGTTTATGCACAAAGTACCGATCCTTGGTCTGAAGTATTTCAACAAGACGGTAACCTCAATCCAGATCTGATCGATCTGGGTGTTACAACAGATAACCCTGATTGGATGTCGATAGATCTACCCTTTGGACAATCGATTGACCTGGATGCCAATTACCATCGCTTTCAGACCCCCAGTGGAAACGTCGTTGTTCTGCCCTCTGCTTCAACTTTATTTTTTATGGCCATGAGCCCGCAAGCAAGTGGCTTGACCAGCGCTTATGGAGCTTTGGGAAACGGAGCCGGCACTCTGATTGCTTTTCTGGGTCTGGCCGTAGGTAAAAACCTCGATTGGGACAAGGTTCAGGCGGATCATCCTGAGTATAAAAGTCCGGATCAATTCTGGAACGCGGTACTCAATGGAAATCAAAATGCTTGGACTTACTTTTCCGGGTGGGGATTCATTACGAACCTTCTGCAGATGTCCTGGAATGATGGCGCATTTCGCTCTATTTACCTGTTGTATCTGAATGGAAAACTAAATTGTGCTTCGATTCCAGGAGGCTGCTCGGGCATTGTTAAACCACCAGCTCCTTCAAACGTATGTCCTGATTCAAGCGTGACCATACAACAACCCGTTCTAAGTATTCAAAAGATTGCTCCGAATAATCCTCTGGTCGTCGGACAGGACACTGGAAACCGGCGTGGCGCGGATATCCAGGCGAAAGTGACTATCCCTCCAGTTATTTTTATCTGGTATGAGCCGATCTATGAAACCCGTACTGTTTGTCGTATAGCGAAAACCGGTGAAACCCCAAACTGCAATACTGGATCAGGTTCAAAGGTCAATGATGGGATTTTCGTTTCAGTAACAGTACTCAAAGAATGCCGAAAGCATTTGGAGCATTTACCGGATGCAGTTGCATCGCTGCAGGCGACTGCATCTTTGGATGCCGTGAGCAAGAATTGGATCATAGGTAACCTGGGGCAAAGCCATTATGAAGCTTATATCCACCTGGACAACTTCGCATTGATTTCAGGATATGGTTCTTGGAAAGGTAGTTGTGATGGAGGTGGTACCTGTACGGCGACCGGTCAGGCACTCAGAGTTCCATTTGCAGATCCAGGAACGTTTAACCTGCGTCTAAATGTCGTTACAACCGGTACCCGTTTCCGTGGAGTTTTGATTACCCAACCCAGACATATAGGCGCTGATGGAAAATTGCAAGTTTACCTGGCACTGCCGGCATTAGTTCAGTAAAAGCAACGTACGCAAATCGAGTGATTGAAGTTGGAATGATGTCACTTTTTTCAGGTTACCTTTACTGTTTTCAATCAGATGTTATTCATCGATATGGTGTTTTCAAGAAGTGATTCTGACAGGATAGGAGGCAGAGATTTATGACAGATTATTTTGTTCTCTTTGGGAATTTTCTGGCTTTTCTGCCTACCTATTTATTGAACGGTATCCTTGCGACTGTCTACTGGTTGGGTAATTCGAGCGCAGCCATCGTCAGTATCCTGTGTGCCGGCCTGATCATCCGTTTCGTCGACAAAAGGGTGCAGTCCAGGGCGGCTTTCCGACCCGGGCGCAGCGGCCGGGAGGCAGCCACACCGGAACTCTATACCGCACAGATCACTACGGCTTTCGTGTTGGTACTGTGGGTGATTAGCCAATGGGGCATGGGTGCGCCGGTTCCATGGCTGGGAGCCGCCATGTGGATCACCGGAACGATTCTCCTGTTGTTGGTCCATATGCAAGAACATACCTTGTTGTGGAATGTGAAATCAGGAATCGTGATTTACTCTCTGGCCGTTATTGGCAGCCGGCTCTACCTGGCCTACACCGCGCAGCTAACTTCCGATCAATGGGTAGCCTTGATCGGTTCATCGGAAAGTGCTGCCACAGTGATTGCCAACACGCGCGGGAATGTGACCAGCATCATTTTATGGGCTCTATGGTTGGTAATTCCGCTGGGTTATTTTGCCATGTTACTGCAGCAAGTGCTGATCAACCCAATGTCGCTGGTTAACCCGTTAGCAGGAGCGACTGAGTTGATCAATCGTTACCGCACCAGGAGGTAGGGGAATAGTTCTAACCAGCCCACACTCCTGTGAGCTTGTTGGATTTATTACTCTGCCTTTTAGGGTGAGAGTTTTATGAACGTCAGATGGCTTTGCAAACGTCAGATTTTATTACAACGATTGGAGATCAAAATGTCACATGTAATGGGTTTGCTGCGCGGACCAGCTCTAGTTGTGATCGCAATGATCATTCTGCTGGCAGGTGTCATCCTTTTTACCGCATTTGCGGCGCTGATCGCTCAGATGGCTCTCTTGTTCAAGTTGAAACCCTGGAAGGCTTCCCAAAAACATCCTGAGTGGATGGGAAGTGAAACAGGAAAGGGTCAACTTTCACAAGAACAATATGAACGTTATTCGTTCGTAAATGAAACCAAACGGTCGTCTTCCCAAAAATGCCAGGGCTCACCATCGGAACATCCCCGAAGGGGACAGGTGGTGGTTAACGAGCCCGGCGCAAATGAGGTTGTCGATGCAGTCTGGTGGCAAGTATAAGCAATCCAGGGCTTCTCTTGCGCAATCAAGAGCAGCCTCATGAGTTTACCAACCTATTCCGTTGGCGGATTGATGAGGCGATAACAATTCTGGAGAATTGAGAAAAATGATTATTGGAAAACTGAGCGAAGCCATTCCTTGGCTAAAAACAAAGAATTCTCTTTCCATCCCCAATGATCTGGAAGTGGAAGGCACCGAACTGCATTTCAATGAACAAAATGAACTCGATTATCTGATCTTTCATGTCACTGAACGGGAAGGGAAAAGGGAATATCAGGGTTATCGGGCAGTACGGTTACTGCAATTACGCTATATCTCCCTGGAGGCACGGCGGGATGCCGGCCTGCTGCAGAAAATGCGCACGGTCTTACGTGGCTTATATGGTGCCCAGGTGGACCTGGTGTATTTAACGGCTGGCATTTTCAAGAACCCCAAGATCGGCATTGTGCAATGCTATGGGGTGGCTGCGTTTTCTGCAAAAAAAGAAGAAGCGATCCAGCATTCATTGCGCGATCTTTCTGCCTTACGGGCCGGGTTAGTTGGAGCGTATCGCCAGATTCGCCTGGAGTCCCTTTCCACCGAGGTTGCCCAATGGTTGGCACATTCGCTGGAGCAAATGCCTTATGCGGTTGTAGCGGTTGGCCATCCGGATCCGCGGGAAAATGCCCGCGGGGGTGATTCTTCTATGCGGGATCCACTCACTTCTGGGAGCGAAGGTGCACAACAATATACGCTCCAACAAAACGAACTGCTTTTTCGCGGTATGAGTAGCTTGGAAGAAGAATTCTTGCTGATGCTGCTCACCAGTCATGTGCGCCTGGAAGACATTACGCGCATGTTAGCCGGCATGCTCGAAGACACCTCTGTGTATGCTTCACGCCAATTGGGAACGCGGGCAGCTTCCTTTGGAATCAGCCTGCCGGCCATCCTGACCGGTGGACTGGCAGAAAACGCTTCACAGTCGTCCGGTACTAACCATGCTAGTGGCGTCACCCAGGGGACTGCGGCGACCGATGGGGTGGCTGCGTCACAGGGTCAGGCACATACCGTGGGCCAGGCCAGCACCAGTGGCTGGGCACACACCACAGGAACTTCCGAGAC
>Ga0224522_1000594_pt1 | contig 11426 bp, 14 predicted proteins | sample CFST25metaG_FD_182733 | JGI IMG/M metagenome (GOLD analysis project Ga0224522, IMG submission 182733) | Peat soil microbial communities from Stordalen Mire, Sweden - C.F.S.T25 | ecosystem: Environmental > Terrestrial > Soil > Wetlands > Peat | place: Sweden: Norrbotten County, Stordalen Mire...
GGGCACCCCTCCAACAAGAGGGGATTAAATTCAAAGAATATGGCTCAAGCAAGAATCGCTGGTGTAAGTATTCCAGCCGAAAAAAAAGTAAGAATTTCTTTAGCTTATATCTACGGAGTCGGAAGACCTCGGGCTTTAGACGTGCTTGAAGAAGCTGAAGTTGATCCAGAAAAGCGCGTTAAAGATTTAACTGACGCTGAAGTTAATAAAATTAGAGAAATAATTGAAAAAAAATATTTAGTTGAAGGTGATTTAAGAAGAGAAGTGGTTGGCAATATAAAAAGAATGAAAGATATTGGTTGTTATCGTGGTATCCGTCATACTAAAGGCTTACCTTCTCGTGGACAGACGACTAAAAGAAATAGCCGAACAGTTCGTGGTAACGTTAGAAAGACGATGATGTCTGGACGTAAGCCATCTGCTCAAAAAACTTAAAAATAAAATTATGTCCGAAGAAAAGAAGGATTTAAAAGAAACAACTGAAATAAAAACCGAAGAACAGAAGCCGGTTGAGGCTCTGGCGGTTGAAAATCAAGATCTCCTTGACGATGATGATGAGGATGATGCTGTTTTGGGTATGAAGAATGGCGGTTTTAATGATGAGTTACCAGAAGAAATTAAAAAGAAATTAGAAAGCCGTAAAGAAGAAAAATCAAGCAAGAAGGGTTTTAAAAAGAAGAAGAAAAAAGTAAAAGTTAATGTTGAAGTCGGAAAAATTTTTGTAAAAGCTAGCTATAACAATACTATTGTCAGTATCACTGATTTAAATGGAAATGTTATTTCTTGGGCTTCCGCTGGTATGGCTGGATTTAAGGGTCCAAAAAAAGCAACTTCTTATGCCGCTCAAATTATTGCTAAAATTGCGATCATGAAAGCTAAAGAAGATTTTGGCCTAAAAGAAGCTAGTGTTTTCATTAAAGGTGTTGGTACTGGTCGAGAAGCGGCGGTTAGATCGGTTAATGCTAATGGCATTGAAGTCACTTCCATAAAAGATATTACCCCAATTCCACATAATGGTTGCCGTCCTAAAAAACCACGGAGAGTTTAATTTAATATTCCTATTATATTATAGACTATGAAAAATACTGATCCAAAATGTAAACAATGCCGTCGCATCGGAGAAAAATTATTCTTCAAGGGCGAGCGTTGTAATTCTCCAAAATGTAGTATCACTCGTCGCCCTTATGCGCCGGGTTTTCATGGTCCTAAAATGAAAGGCAATAATCGCAAGAGTGATTACGGAATGCAATTAGCTGAAAAACAAAAAGCTAAGAAGCAATATTTATTGAACGAAAAACAATTCAGAATTCTTTTTGAAAAAGCGACTAAAAAAGTTGGTAATACTGAAGAAATTTTACTTAAGCTTTTGGAATTGCGCTTAGACAACGTTGTCTATCGTTTGGGCTTAGGGCTTTCTCGCGTTGAGTCTCGCCAATTAGTTAATCATGGTCATTTTACTGTTAATGGAAAAAAGGTTACTATTCCATCTTTTTATGTTAAGCAAGGTGATATTATAAAAATTAAAGAAGCTAGTCGCCGAAGCAAGAAATTTGCTAATTTGGAAACTAGATTGAAGTCAGTAGAGATTCCTGGTTGGCTTAATTTAAATCGGGAAGATTTTTCTGGAAAAGTTTTGCATGAGCCATCTATTAAAGACATAAAAACAAATATTAATCCGCAAGTCATTGTTGAATTCTACTCTAGATAAAATTAAAAGCCTCTTCAACAAGGAGGGCAAATAATATAAAAACTATGGACACAATAGCTAAGCCAAATAAAATAGAGTTTAAAAAGGGCGATAATCCAAATCAAGTAATCGCTACCATTGAACCATTTTTTCCTGGTTATGGCATGACGATCGGCAATTCTTTGCGCCGGGTCATGTTGTCTTCTCTTTTAGGAACGGCCGTTGTCGGAGTTAAAATAGAAGGAGCTAGCCATGAGTTTTCCACTTTACCACATATTAAAGAAGATATTTTGGAAATCATCATGAATTTGAAAAAATTAAAAGTAAAAATGTTTTCTGACGAAGAAATAAAGTTAGAATTGGAAGTTCATGGTAAAAAAGAAGTGACGGCCGGAGACATAAAAAAAGATAGTCGTACCGAAGTTGTTGATCCAAGTTTGCCGATTGCTACTATTACTGATATGGCTGGAAAATTAAAAATGGAAATTACAATTGAACGCGGTCATGGCTATCGTCCAGTAGAAGCAATTGAAAAAAAGAATCGCGACATTGGTTATATTGATATGGACGCTATTTTTTCCCCAGTCTTAGCGGTTGGCATTAAAGTTGACAATGTTCGCGTTGGAAACATGACTAACTGGGATAAAGTTATTTTAGATATTACTACTGATGGTTCTATAACCTCTGAGCAAGCTTTTAATGATTCAGTTAGAATTTTGCAAGATCAGGTTAATGCTTTAGCTCCGCTTGAAGAAAAAGCCGAAGTGGCCGAAGCAATTGCCGAAGAAGAGACTGGTTTAGAAGAATCAGAAGAAATCACCGAAGAAGTTGTTGAAAAAAAGGTGAAAAAGGAAAAGAAAGCTAAGAAAAAATAATTACCAATTCGAATTACATAATATGAGACATCGAAGTAAAAAAGTAACCCTAGATAGAAAGACAGCGCCACGTAACGCTTTATTGAAAAATTTAGCGTCTAGTGTTTTGATGTACGAAAAAGTAAAAACTACCGAAGCTAAGGCCAAGGCAGTTAGAACTTTAGTTGAAAAATCAATCACTTTGGCTAAAAAGAATGATTTAGCTTCTAAGAAAAAATTGTTTGCTACTTTACCGCAAAAATTGGCCGTTAGAAAAGCTTTAGAAGTTCTTCGCGAGCGTTATCAGGAAAGAGTTGGCGGCTATACCAGAATTGTTAAGGTTGGCCAAAGAATTGGTGATGGCGCTGAAATTGTCGTCATTGAGCTTGTTTAGTTGCGAATGACACACGAATTAGATTAATACGAATCAATCATAATTAAAATATTCGTAGATTAGCATAAATTCGTATTAAATTAGTATTATACTTATTATGAAAAGAGAAAAACATATAATTGACGCGACAGGAAAAGCGGTTGGCAGAATGGCCAGCGAAATCGCTATTCTTTTGCGCGGTAAAAATAAACCGACTTACCAGCCTCATTTAGACGAAGGCGATATTGTTGAAGTTATTAATATCAAAGATTTTAAAGTTACTGGAAAGAAAATGGATCAAAAGAAATATTATCGTGTTTCTCAATATCCAGGCGGTTTGAAATCTGTTTTATTGAAAGATTTGAAAGCAAAAAATCCAGGCGAAGTTTTGAAGAAAGCAGTTAAGCAAATGTTGCCGGGAAACAAGCTAAGACCGGGGATGATGAAAAGATTAATCATTAAATAAGTCTATGGTAACTACTAAGAAAACAACTAAAAAAGAAGAGATAGTTAAGGAAGTTCCAGCTAAAAAGAAAAAGGAAGTTGTGGCTGTCATTTCTTTTACTGGAAAATATCTTAAAACTATTGGTCGTCGAAAAACGGCGATCGCCGAAGTTCGTCTTTATCCAACTGGTGAAGGAAAAATTGCTGTTAATGGCAAAGAAGCTGAAGTATATTTTCACCCTGATCGCGCGGCCGTTGCTTTTAATCCTTTGAAATTAACTGGTCATGTTAAAGATATAGATTTATCAATTTTAGTCCATGGCGGAGGGGTTAGCGCTCAATCTGAAGCAACTCGTCATGGTATTGCTCGTGCTTTACTTCTTCTTGACCCTGAATTAAGAGGCGTTCTGAAAGCTAAAGGTTGGTTGACTAGAGATTCTCGTGAAGTTGAAAGAAAGAAACCTGGTTTGAAAAAAGCTAGAAGAGCACCACAATGGTCTAAACGTTAAACCGTCTATTTTTCAAGATATTATAAAGAGTCCGTTTCTCAAGGCGGACTCTTTATTTTTTTATTGACTTTTAGATTAGGTTGTAATAGGATTATTTTATCCTGGTTAATATTGTAAATTATCACCATTTTCATGTTCTTTATAGGAGGTTTTTATGCCTTATGCTCATGCCATTCAAGGTCTGTTTGATGCTTGCATCCTATGGGTGGTCATTCCCGTTGTTTCGTTAATTGTTGTTATAAAACTGGTTATCCCCGGAATTAAATGGCTTAACGATTATAACGATAAGTGCGAGTTGGAAAACTTAAGCGGGATCGTTCAGAAATTATCGGAAAAAGTCAAAAAGAACTTTTACATTAATTTTTTGATCGATCCTCTGCAGTGCGATGATATTTCTTCAGCGGTCATCGGCTTGGCCGATCGTTTGGCAGAAATAAATGTCTTTGTTAATTTTTTGGATCCACGCATGGTTTGGGAGTTAAGGAAAATAGATACTCCCTTTGTTCTGCCGGAGAAATATTTTTCACCGAATAAAACTGCCTGTCTATTAATTGAGGGTAGTATAGAAAAGGAAAGCAGGTACGAAGCTGATTTGCATGTCTATAAAAATTCTGACATCGAAGAAATTAAAAAAAGCAAATTTGAGGAATTTTTAATTCCTTTATTGTTGCTTCGGCCATATGGCAATTACAGCAATAGCCTGCTTGCCCAATAAGGCAGGTACTATATTTAGAGCCACTTCTTTGCGGAAGTGGCTCTCATTTTTATTTTAGGGTATACTTTTAATATGATTGGAGTCTTTGATTCTGGAGTCGGCGGATTAACCGTTTTAAAGTCATTGTTGGAATATTTGCCAAATTATGACTATATTTATCTCGGTGATAATAACCGCGCCCCTTACGGAAATAAAACTAAAAAACAAGTTTATCAATACACCTGCGAAGCAGTTGATTTTCTTTTTGGTCAAGGTTGCAACTTGATAATTATTGCCTGCAACACTGCTTCCGCTTTAGCTTTGAGAAAAATTCAGCAAGAATATTTGCCAAAAAAATATCCAGGCAAAAAAATTTTAGGCGTTGTTCGACCAATGGCGGAAGCAATTGCTGATTTAAAGGAAATTAAAAAAATTGGTGTGATTGGAACGCGCGCAACTATCAATTCAAAGATTTATCATGATGAAATAAAATTTTTAAATCCAGGGTTAAAAATTATTAGTAAAAGTGCTCCTTTGTTGGCGCCACTTATTGAAAGCAATAAACTTGATGAAACGAAGACGATTAAAATTTTAATAAAATATTTAGAGCCGTTCAAAAAAGCCAAAGTTGATGTTTTAGTTTTAGGCTGTACCCATTATCCTTATCTAGAGGAAAAAATTATTGAGATAATGGGAAAAAATTGCCAGGTATATAATTCTGGAGATATTATCGCTCATTCACTTAAGAATTATTTGAAAAAACATAATGAATTAAAATTTCGTCCAGCTGAAAATAAAGAAATAAAATTTTATACCACTGGCGATATCGAAAATTTTAAAAATTTAGGTAAAAGATTTTTAGGAGAGAGAATAAAAAATATTAAGAAAATAAAAATTTAGAACATGGAAAATTTGTTGGACAGAATAAAAAAATTACAAGTTCGGTTAGAGGAAATCTGGCAGGTTTTAGATTTGGAAAAATCTAAAGCCGAGTTGATTGAAAAAAGAAAGGTTATGGAGGAAGTTGATTTTTGGTCTAATCAAGAACGCGCTGTAAAAATAAGCAAAGAAGCCGAAGATTTAGCGAAAGAAGTTGAAAAATGGGATGAGGTAAAAAAAGAAATTGAAGATTTATTTAATTTGATAGTTGAAGCAGAGAGAGAAAAAGAATATGATCATCATTTCACTAAAGAAATTGAAGTCAGCGTAGTTGATTTAGAAAAACGTTTTGGGGATTTAGAATTTTTTGCTTTATTTTCTGGAAAATATGATCGTGATGGCGCAATTTTATCTATTCATGCTGGGACGGGTGGGGTGGATGCACAGGATTGGGCGCAGATTTTAGAAAGAATGTATTTGCGTTTTTGCGAAAAAAAAGGTTTTAAGGCCGAGGTGATTGACGAGACTATGGGCAACGAAGCTGGGATAAAAAGCGTGGTTATAAAGATTGACGGTCTTTGGGCGTTTGGTTATTTAAAATCTGAAGCTGGTGTGCATCGTTTGGTGCGCATTTCGCCATTTGATGGCGAGGCTTTGCGACAAACATCTTTCGCTTTAGTTGATGTTGTTCCAGAATTTGCTGAAGCTGATGAAATTGTTGTGAAAGACGAAGAAATAAAATTTGAAACCTATCGATCTTCCGGTGCGGGTGGTCAAAATGTTAATAAGGTGGAAACGGCTGTTCGTTTAACGCATTTGCCGACTGGTATTATTGTTAATTGCCAAACTCAACGCTCACAATATCAAAATCGGGAATTAGCGCTGAGTCTTTTGAAGTCAAAATTGTTACAAAAACAATTAGATGAGCAGACTAAAGAACAAAACGACGTGCGTGGTGAGGTGCAACGGGCAGAATGGGGGCGTCAGATTCGCTCATATGTCATGCAGCCTTATCAGATGGTAAAAGATCATCGAACTGAATATGAAACCTCAGATATTAAGAGTGTTTTAGATGGAGAGATAGATAGTTTTATTGAAGCCTATTTAAAGAAAAAATAAGTGCCCCCTGTCATCCCGATACCGCCTCGAGAGGGATCTAAAAAGTAAGAATAATTTAAAATTATTTAACTATTAAAACATACCAAATATTTTATAATCATAATTCTGTTTAGATTCCTCGTTTCCCGCTGAAGCGGGATACTCGGAATGACAGAGATAAATAAGAATGAAAAGGAGGGTTATCATTTTTATTGCTGGCTGGTTTTTTGCCAGCGGAATTTTTATCGCCTCCCTTTTGCCGAGGCGTTTTTTGTTTTGGGATAGTTATTATTTCTTGGGAGTAATTTTATTTATTTTTTTGGCTATTTTATTTTGGCATAGAAAATATCTTGGAAAAGTTATTCTTTGGATAGCCTGTTTATTCTTTGGCCTTTGGCGTTTTAGTATTTCTTTACCGATTGATTCATTGAATAATATTTGGCATTATAACGGACAAAAAATTGAATTCATCGGCATGGTCGCTTATGATCCTTTAGATAAAATTAAAAGCCAGCAAATAGTTGTTAAAACTAGTTTAAACACACCCCGCCCCCGCTTAAGCGGGGGCACCCCTCTTTTTAGAGGGGATTTTACAAGTGGGCTTGTTTTACTTAACTTGCCGATTTATCCAGAGTATTCTTACGGCGATATTTTAAAAATAAAATGCAAATTAGAAGAGCCAGGAATAATAGAAGATTTCGATTATGGAAAATATTTAGCTGGGAAGAATATTTATTCCACCTGCGCTTTCCCACAGTTAGAGGTTCTGTCAGCTAGAAATATTTTTCCTGGAGAGATTATTTTTAAAGAAATTTATCGTTTAAAAAACAAGTTGCGCGGGACAATTGAATCTGGTTTAGTTGAGCCAGAAGCTGGATTTTTAAAAGCTTTTATTTTAGGGGACAGTTCAGCTATTCCCGATAATCTTAATCAAACTTTTCGTCAAAGTGGTTTATCACATATTGTGGCTATTTCTGGAACGCATATTACAATTTTAGTGGCCATGGTTTTTTCAATTCTTCTTGGCATAAATTTAAAAAGGCGCGTGGCTTTTTATTTTGCGATTCCGATTATAATTTTTTATATATTCTTAGCTGGTTCGCCAGCTTCAGCCGTTCGTTCTGGGGTTATGGGATTTTTAGTTCTTTTAGCTTTTCATATTGGACGTTTAAATCGTTTAGATTATTCTTTAGTTTTAGCTGGGGTCGTTATGCTTTTATTTAATCCCAAGCTTTTAATTGCTGATGGCGGATTTCAATTATCATTTTTGGCGGTTTTAGGGATGATTTATCTTTATCCAGTTTTTGATAAATGGTCAGCTAAATTTTACAAAGGTCGTCCCGCAATTATAAAAGTTATTTCACAGATGATATCGTTGACAATTGCGGCGCAAATTTTTACCGCACCAATTTTAATTTTTTCTTTTCACCAAATTTCTTTAGTGGCTCCTTTGGCAAATATTTTTGTTCTCTGGACTTCGCCGTTTATTATGGGCGGAGCATTTATCGCGATTATCTTAAGTTTAATTTTTCCGCCGGGTGCGCAATTATTTTTTTTGCCAGTCGGTCTATTATTAAAATACATGATTTTAGTGGCTGAATTAGCGACAAAAATTCCTGGTGCCTTTTTAAAATGGTGAATAAAAAAAAGAGGTTCACTGTTGAACCTCTTATAAACTTCCGATGCAATATTGACATTGTTGATTATTGGAAATATTCCACGATCAGGGAACGATCTCCATTTGGTTGAAGGTTTTTTATTCCCTTCAACTTTTTTGCCTGTCGCCAAAGATCAGCTTTGGCAAACAACAGATTGTTTGTTACCACTTCCTCCGGAACTCCTTCATTAATTTTTTTTGACATTTCTTTCCAGACTTCAAAAGCCTGGGCGGAAATGATTACGGTATTACTGTCGCCTGCCACAGTTTCAACTCCGGAAAGATAAGTAGCGGTATCCGTTGGAGTTGCTGCAAATGCGGTGGTTACGACTACGAAAATAGTGGCTATTAAAAGAACTAACTGTTTCATAAAAACCTCCTAAAAAACAGAAAAAGGTAAGTGGATATACTTATATTATACACTTTTTTGCCATTTTGTCAATAGCGATAAGTTTTTAATAAAATGCTACAATAGAAATAATGAATAAATTTCGTCTAATATTAAGAATTATTTGGTTAACCGCGATATTTTTGGCGGTTATTTGCTTTATTTATTGGGCAATTATTCCTGGCGGTAAAATTACTTATATCAAGGATTTTAAGCACTACAGCGATTTTATAGGGAACCTTACCCCATCAGACAGAGTTAAGGATAATGATATGATTATTGGCGATCCAGCCTATTTTTCTTTGCGTTTGCCAAGGCGTTTTGTTAACGCTAAAGCGACCATAAAATACAAAATTGACCCTTTAATTTCTATCGTCGAACTTGGCGTTTTAAAAGACAATCGCACCTGGCAATATGATTTGCAACCTTTGTATAATGCTAAGTTAGAAAGTTTAATGCAGAAATGGGATGTAATCAGAGAAGGGGATCTTATGCTTCTACAAAAAAATAAAAAGTTCAATTCAATTGCTGATTTTTTAAAGGATACTCCTGATTTGAATAAAGTAGCTTTATATAATTATGATTTAAATAATAATTATATACTGCCGGCTTATCAGCCGAGCAAGGCAACGACGACGATGTGTCGGCCATTGCAAGGCGCTTATCAATTTTATACATATATAAAAAATGAAAAATTATCTTTTGATTTTAGTTTTCAAGATTTAAATAAAATCTCTGGAGCTGACCCAATTGACGTCTATGTTTATTATCAAGGCGAGGAAATTTATAATCAGCATTTAGATGATGATGGCATCGTGGCTGATAACGGCGAGCAAAAAGCCTGGCGAAATTTAAAAGTTGAGTTAGCTGATTTGCCAGAGGGGGTTTATGAAATAAGTTTAGGCGCTGATAATGATATTGTGACCAGAACAATTGCTACTACCCAATCGAAAATGACCTTTATAAATAAAATATCTTTAGCTGATGCGCCAGAAGTTTCTTGTGGATTAAATTTCTTTACTAATAGTCGACAATTATCAGTTCGAACTTCTTCTAGCGATCGTTTGGGAGAAATTAAAATTAATCAAGCAAGCGGTTCGGCCTTTTCGGAAATTTTAAAAATTGATCAACCTTATCAGCAATTTGAAACCAAGGCTGATTTACCGGAATTTTCGAAAGTGACTATGCCATCGGGCGGAATTGATTTATCAGGCGATGGCTTATTTTCTTCTAGCCAAGAATCATTTATAAATCCTAAAATAAAAAAAATCGATAATAATTTTGAGGCTGATCGCGAGGGAGTGGAATATATTCTAGCGCGCTATACGCCGGCTGTTCATGAGGGCGATTGGCTAGCTTCTACGGCTAATTTTGATTTGCAGACTGCTTATAAAGAATTTAATAAGCATAGTTTTATAATTTCCATTCCAGGTCTAAAAGCCGAAAAAAATAATAGCGTGGAAGTTAAAGAAATAAAGTTTGAATTAAGTGGCACAAGTTTTTTTGAAAAAATTAAAAAAATATTTAATGTTAAATTCTAAGCTAAAAATTATTTTTGAAGAATCTTTTTATGCGTTGACTGTTTCGTTAGGGGTTTTTAACATTTTAGAGCTTATAAAGCCGAGAATTGTCTTGGCCTATTTTAATTTAAATTGGCTGTTGCTTGGGTGGGTGATAATTGGTATAATTTTATTAGTTTTTAGTAAAGAAAATAAAGAATAACTATAATTTTATGTCTCTTGAGAAAGGTTTTAATACAATAAAGAAACCAAAGGAAAAAATGGACGGTTTAATGGGCGAATTGGCGCAAAGAGTTAATGGCGAATTCGGAGAAGAAATTTTAAATTCCGATGCTAGTGTTAATTCTGAAGAATTTAAAGATGTTTATGATCTAGAGGAAATGAAGGATGATGAACTGATGATTAAAAACAAACAATTAATGTGGAGTGCAGCCACTAATGAAAATACTCAAAAATTTTATCAAGAAACATATAATTTTACTGAAGACGGTGAGGCGCTGACTGAAAAAATAGTTGCTAAATATTTAGAAAATCGTGATTCGTCCAAACCGGCTTTATTAGAAAAAGCGGTGGTAGTTGTTTTCCATAAAATTTTAGGCGATAAATTTTTAGTTGTTCGCTCTTCGGTCCATGATGATTATGAAAATGGTATTGATAATATGATTATTAATAAAGAAACTGGCGAGGTTGTTTGCACTTTTGATGAAGTTCATGGTGAAGCTAAGTATGGCGGGGAAGATAGAAAAAGAGAAAAAATAAGAAAAAAAGCGCAAGCTGGTGGTGCAAAAATAAAACACGGACTAAGTGTTAAGAAAAATTCTTCTGGTAAAAACGAATTAGTGAAAGGACCGATAAAAAATGTGCCAGCTTTCTTTCTGTCTCTAGAGCCAGCCAAATTGGATGAGTTGTTAATTAGCATGGGAAATAATTTAAATGATCCGCCTTCAGCGGTTGAGTTGGAATTTTTTGATTTATTTATTCAATCGTTAGAGGAACAAACTAATTTTTTAAACAACGAAAGAATCCCTAGTCAAGTAAAAATAAATATAGATAATTTTAAAAAATCTTTGGTCGAGATTAAAAATTTAAGAAGTAGATTTAATTAGCTTTATTGTTTAAATAATTTTATGATAAATAAAAAATTAGATAGGTTGTTTAATCCGAAGACGATTGCGGTTATCGGTGCTTCAGAAGAAAAAAATAGCGTCGGACGAGCGTTAATGGAAAATTTACAATCGGTAAAAATTGATATTTTTCCGGTTAATTTGAAGCATGAAAAAATTTTTGGTCTTAAAGCTTATAAAAAAATTGGTGATATTGATA